>Ga0247812_10000741_pt1 | contig 19068 bp, 27 predicted proteins | sample UWRJL149409B1_FD_178011 | JGI IMG/M metagenome (GOLD analysis project Ga0247812, IMG submission 178011) | Plant litter microbial communities from Arlington Agricultural Research Station in Wisconsin, United States - UWRJ-L149-409B-1 | ecosystem: Environmental > Terrestrial > Plant litter >...
ACCCTGGATTTATTTTTTAACACCGATAATGACAAATAGATTGCTATCACTGGCAGTCTGATTTAGTCATATTTGATGTTCGAGGAGATTGAAAACTATGAATTGATATTCCCAGTGCATTGGATACATTGATATATTGGGTCATAAATCTATATCATGGCCTAGGCGGCCAACCATCTCCAGGTATAATTGAAGTAAAGGCATCGAATGCGAGAAGGCTTTTAGTGGAAGTCACATAACATACCCAGAATGCTTCCATAAGCAAGCAGTTTCAGATCCTCTGAGCCGACATTAGCGACTGTCGCCTTTACAGCACCGCCTTCAACCTCAGTCAAAGTAACTTCCAAAGGAGTAGCTCTCTTGGAAAGATCTAAGCGGGCGGAGAGAACGGCTTGGGATAGAGTGGCAATTGCCAGCAACTTAGAGAAGGTCTGCATGGTTACTGATGTGCTATTGGGCCAGGGGCAAAAATGTAAAAATATAAAAGAGGCTGATCGAATCACCTTGATCCTGATGGAATAAAAAAACTCGTCAAAACCCCAAGGAGAGAGACGTTGATTTATAGATATTTCATCTGATGGCCCTTTGCTTCATCCTCGGAACTCGACCGATACAGAACGCCACGTCCGTTGCACATGCATATATTTCGTTCTGCTCTTAGTCTAGCATTGAGAATCCTAGTCTACGAATAGGTGATGCAGAAGCTACACATAGCTATAGTTTTGTGCGTCCGATATTGATTGTGAACAGGCACATTCCCGTTCTGGTATTGATTTACCATGCAATGTACATGACATAGCTAAGAACCGGCAAATTGAGGTGCGGTTGTTTTGGCGAACGGCGAGGTGTAAACCATACCGCATGAGGGTTATTCACAGAGATTATATTTGGAGTATATTGGCCTAGATCCATCCGTCCTCTGAAAGTGTGTATGGTAATCGAGCCCGAGGCCCTATCGGCGGTGGATTCTCCCTTTTTTGCAGCCCGCATTGCCCATCACTAGCGCATGAGCTTTGGATAAGCTTTCCTAGCACTTATCTTCTCCGTCCGGTGTTATAGAGCTTATCTATTTGAGTCCCCTCATTCTCCTCAAAGTTTCTAGGAAATCTACCGTCGATGGCAAAATCCAGCACCTAGTGAACATTGTTAACAATAGCCATCTGGGGTTTGCGATAACTGCCATCCGCACGTTGCAGGAACATTGCATACATGGTTTTGAGGCTTCCTGGCCACAGTAACAAATGATAGATGCGTATCTTTGGGTGCTGGAAATTCCGGCAATTCAATCTTGTTTCAGCTATACTGCTAGTTGAGGATCTACATGGCCACGCCTCCGCCGACCTTGAACAAGCAGAGAAATGAAGTGTCGTCCAAATAAGAGCGCCGGACCCATCTCCACCTGCTTGTTAGGGATTAGGCAACCCCCACTACACATACTCTTTACTGATACATTACAGTGCGAGAGTACGAAAGTACAAAAGTAGTCCTATTTACACGGCACGTTGTATATATGATCAGCTAACCGAGCCAAGCAACCGAGCCGGCGCCAGCGGCTTTAATCAATGCAGTGCTGTAGTATCTCTCTCAGATCAACCACCACACCATTACAAACCACCGTACTGTATGTATATAAACTCAGTTATAATCAACTAAGCAATAAGGATAGCAAGCGCCATCCTAGGTTGCTCTCTTGCTAGTACAGTACAGTACCTGCTCATCCTGCTTCAATACACGCCTGGCCAAAGACAACACACTCGCGCATGTGCTCTACAAATCGTGCGATCGACAGAATTCGACCTTCCCAGGCGGGATCCATTTCCGGTACCTTTATGCAAGATAGATTATCTGTCCTGCATATTGCTGAATTAGAACGTCTCTAAACTACAGATTCTAGAATTGCCAGAGCTAGAACATCGAAACCCCGCTTCCTGCAAACCAGTATCTCAAGTCTAAAGGTTAGACGGAAAAGTAATCCATCACCAACCCTCAAAACTTTACCCAGCTTCCATATTCTTACGGCCCTCATATCTTGAGTTGTTTAGTGTCAATGCAAGGCAGAACTCGTTCTCTCAGATCTACGTTAGGAATATCCTCCGTTATCACAATCGTTATTTTTGTAACCATCTCAACCCTACTCTATACAAACAGATATACCCTCCCAGTATTTACGATGTCATCACCGGAGTCGTCCGAAAATCCTGACATCCCGCTCAAAATTACACTCACGCATGTAATAAGCTCGAAGAGTGAATCGAATTCGCCGACGGTCACTCTGAAAGTCACAATTGAAAACACGTCTCCGGACAAGACAGTATACTTTCTACGTTGGTCTACTCCTTTCGATACCAGAGCTGTCCCCATGGGAATTTTCGTGTTCACCTCAACTTCTGGTGGACAAGATGCCAAATGCTTGAACCTCAAGTTGAAGAGGATGCCACCGCCTTCCGGAGTTTTCTCCGCCGAAGATACTATACGGATTGAGGCAGGTGGCACATCTGAGAGAAACGTGGAGGTGAAAGCGCCAGAGGTTGTATTGGAAAAGCAAACGCGATACTCGGTTCGCGCCCAGGGCTATTGGATGCATGTTCGGTTTGGTGACGATCCAGAACTAAAGACCGATGAAGATGGAGTCATGCGAGGCGACTTCACAAGTGAGCCTGTAGAGGTAGATGTGTGAGGGACCTAATTCTCAATTTTGTGTCTATGGCGGCAGCGAAATATTGGGCACGGCTACTTTGGGCGGTGAGATTTGCTATTTGATGTACAATATTGACAGAGATACTTGGATAAGCAAAGACACCCATCTAACATAATTCCATAGCTTCGAATCAAGTCACGCAAATGCTAAGTACACCTGCGCTGTTACCTTACCTGCATATTGACAGCTGCTTCGCTAGTGCCAGGTCGGACCACAACTCTATTCCAGAGCTTTAGAATATACCGTAATATCTGACTTGGAAGCCGGAAGCCCAATTGGTATTTCGGAGTGTACGACAATGCTACACTCTCCTTTTTGAAAGACGGCAGAGTGAGCGAGGTTATTCTTCGAGTACATAAGCGGACGGACGCTATTCCACTTGTTACATAAGAGCGAACTACTCCGGACACTTTCAAACCCGTTAATTTTGGTCGTCTTTTAGATTTTGACTACTTAAATCAGCTTACAACACAAATTCCACCCTAACATTTTTATGTAGTGACTTTTGGATTTTATTTCCAAACTGCATTTACGATAACGTGTGTTTTAACGTTTGTTCCTTGAACCGCGTTTAGCTATCACACATCAGGCAGGTCATAAAATCTGCCAAGACACAACCCCCGTTTTTATCTTTCCTTGTTCCGGAAGTTCTTTCAATTTCCCCACGATTCAACAGCTTGGACTTGCTTATCCGTACGATTTACATGACCTTTGGATTGGCTGTGTGATGCCGGCACACACATACACCTACCGGCCACATCATAGATGTTCTGCATCAAAGTCCCGGCCTTCTAGTTTCGGATGGTTTCCCAGGCACAAGCATCAAGCCCTGTATGCCGGCTTGTTTCTACCAAACAGAGAAGGAGACATCAAGCATTTGCTTAGCTATGTGCAGGTTGGTTGGATGGCAACTAAGCAGGCTTTCCTGCTTCGGTGGCGAGTATTCAACTCAACATTGCTAGCCTATCACGATACGGTACTTACCCAATATCTAAGGCGTGCGAATGGACATCTCAGGTACCCTACACGCGAGGACCTTCATCTCTCTGTTACCCTCTGAACAATCACCTGAGGCTCCGAGAGATAAGTGCGGTTTGAATTAGAGTTAAGATATCTTACTATATATACTCTCATTTTATGTCCAAGGCAAATCCAAGGGAGTCCAAGGCACTGCCCGTACCATCTATAGTACGAAGTATGAAACTGTATCACTCAAATGGATTGATTCCAAGAGATTTAGCCGGGGAAATAAAAATCCCCCAGTCAATGAATCGAGACGATCGGTCATTCTAAACTTTAGCCAGTCAAAACTGAGGTGGATGCTTTCAGTGTATTTCACAGCTCGACGCAAAATGTAGGCTGAAAAGTGATACTATCATACTAAATGGAGGTGCATTGGAGGTAAGTAAGGTAAGGGTGGCAAATCTTGCCCAATTATGCATACATGGCCAGTCAGGGTTGTAGAATCCCTACACACAGGGCACTTGAGACGATACCATATTCTGGGTATGCACCGTCACCAGCACCTTCAAGGGTCTTTGTGTACAATATTCCACCTTAGGCAGGCCATATGATAAGTCACTACTATAAGACTTTACTGAAGCCCATCTCTTCTATGCTCAACGCATTATTACTTTCATAATGAAGTCATCTACATTCGCTTTGCTGATCGTAAATGCTGCTCTTGCCGCCTCGGCAAAGGTGAGCTATGCTGGAGCTAAAGCAATGAGAATCGGTTAGCAAATTCCCCTTTATATAAAGACTATAATTACTTACAAGGTTTTCAGCGGTCGGGGAAGATGTTACACCTCTTTTGGATGTCATCACAGGGCTAGATCTTCCGACTTGGAAGGGTTTGTAGGTAGCTTCCTTATTCAAACAACTACTCAATGATTGCACCATTGGAAATCTCAGACTGCTTGCCCTGCTTAATTGTAATTCTTCATTTATTTGATATATGATCTAACATACTATCAACACAGGGCTGATGGAGTTCCGGTTGCCAATGGTCATGTTGATCTCGTTGTTCCAGCTGATAAAGTAGCGGAATTCGAGCAGATGACTGCAAGCATGACTAAAGAAGTTATGCATGAGGATCTAGGAGCTTCCATTGAGGAAGAAGGCCAAATGTCCGTCTACCGTGGTATGTGGAAACAATTCTAGAAGGGCCTGCTTTCACATCATCTAATTATAGACCAGCTGGTTCGGCAAATGCAACTTGGTTCAACTCATACCACTCGTATGCTGACCACCTGCAATTCCTCAATGATTTGGTTGCATCTTACCCAACCCAAGCGGAGATCGTTACTGCCGGAACCTCATCTGGTGGCCGAGCGATCACCGGAATTCACTTCTGGGGCAGTGGTGGTAAAGGTAGTAAGCCAGCAGTTGTGTTCCACGGTACCGTCCATGCTCGCGAATGGATTACTACCATGACCACGGAATATTTTGCCTACAACTTACTGTCTAACTACGCTACTTCGGCTGAGATCAAGGGCTTTGTTGACAAGTATGATTACTATATATTCCCAGTGGTGAACCCAGATGGTAAGTGATAGCAATATTTCAGCTAACTATCGCAATACGATGCTGAATTCTATCAGGATTTGTCTATACGCAAACCACAAACAGACTCTGGCGAAAGAACCGTCAAAGCCCATCTTCAGGATCATGTGTGGGCAGGGACGTCAACAGAAACTGGCCATACCAGTAAGTAGAAAATTGTGCATAACTAGCCAAGTAAATGCAGTGATTATCAAGTAACTGACGAAAATTGACAGATGGAGCGGGGCTGGATCTTCAACAAACCCATGTGATGAGACCTACAGAGGTGCTGCAGCCGGTGATTCCCCAGAGAACAAAGGTCTGCTCGCACAAATCAACGCCCTAGCTGCTGGCAAGGGTGTCCAACTGTACATTGACGTCCACTCATACTCCCAACTATTCATGACACGTATGATCATCGACTCTCCCTATCCCCTCGTATTTTACTGATAATAAATCCAGCATATGGTTACTCTTGCTCAGCAAGAACCCCTAACAACTCGGTTCTGCAAACTCTTGCTAGTGGCGTTGCGTCTGCCATAAGAGCTGTCTACGGCACTACATTCGAATATGGACCAATCTGCAGTACCATTTACCAAGTGGCTGGAGGATCTGTCGATTACGTTCAAGATGTCACCAAGGCTAAGCATGTTTTCACGATTGAATTGAGAGATACTGGAACCAATGGATTTGTGCTACCTGCTAGCCAGATCCTGCCTAGTGGAATCGAGACCTTTGCTGGATTCAGACACTTGCTCGTCAACATGGCATAGAGATTGAAATAACATAACCCCACGTGCAGAAATTCCGGATGCATTACAAACATTTGGTTGTATACAATTCCAAGGGCCTTGCTCTATAATTGTGAGTGTGCTCTTCATGTTTTTCATGCTCAACGAAAGGATCAAGTAAGCTTCAGAGGTATAAATTATTCGCTCTCAAGAATTGAATCACCAAGTTATCCCTCGTCACTCTCTTTGCAGTTTTCAAAAACCATTAGCATTAAGTGATTATTTTACACTCGTTCATCGTCTCAATCTGTAAACCCATCAAACCCCATCGAAGCCGTTCAATCTCCGCATTTGATATACCCTTTAAAATCATCCTAACTCCTATCTATTTTCCTCGGTAGACCGAACTTTGGTTGTTTCTCATGCTTAAACAAATATCTAGCGTCTGAGATTGGCCGGGTCATGCTTTCCAATAACCCACCATGCATCTGTAACGCAAAGTCAGCATCTCGTAATCAGTACCAACGCAGCTTTCGCAAGAAACTCAAGGAGGCAAATACATACGGATCACACCGGGAATCCAGCCGAGGATGCTCAAACAGATGTTGATAAAGAAATCAGCTCCACATCCCCTCTTAAGGAAGACTGCAAGCGGAGGTAGAAAGATCGCAAGGATATAGGCGAATACATCAGACTGGAATTTTTGTGATGAGTAGAAGTTCATTTCTTGGAATTTGAAAAGGCGCAAAGTCTCGAATGCATGTCCATTCTGTGTCAGACGGTGTGATACATTTATCCATAGGAGGAGGCTGCTCAGGGCTTGATTTGAACGAAAGACCATCGTTTGCACTAGCAATTCTGATTTCTGGATCTCAAGACGGTTTTCGGCAGCTTAAATGCTACAAAAGTCTAACACAATAGTCCTTGGCTGCAAGCAAGAGTCTTTTTCTTTTCGGAAATTCCGTAAGCTTACCGAAGAGGACGCAGTTGCCATACTGAGAGAGTGGTGCTTTTTGATTTGTAAATGGGTCTGAATAGAGCGTTAACGTATGAGCGTTCTTGTAGAATTCTGATTGTATGATTCTGGAAGAGGTGAGTGAGGTGGTAAGTTTTTGATCGGGGTTTTTGTCACCTCATGAATCTAACAGTAGTTATATAGTTTCTTTTATTGACACCCGTGCCCGTCTGATCCGTTCCGCCTACGCCACAATACTAAGCAAAAGCAAGCGCAAGCACACACGTCACCATGCATGAAAACAGTTGCCAAGATTGAGCATATTGTGGAGTCACTATGGCGCAGGAAAGCTTAATCAGTACAGTAGATACCATACTATCAACCTCGCCAACATCAAACCAACACCATGTAACGTAGGTATCTAACGGTTCGTACATAAGCAGGTAATTGCCAGTAACATATTCCACCAAACATCTTTCAAATTCTAAATTATTCTACTGCAACATAGATCTGACCAGAATGATCGAACCAACACCAAACTCTAAAGAAGTTGATGCTGCACCGCCAAATGACGTTCAAGAAGCCAATGCGATTCCGGAATCTGTGGGTACAACCAAGACACAGCCGGAAGAGCAAGAGCCTAGTCCATTTAGCAAGCCATGCTCACTTTGTCAACGCCGCCGGGATGTGTTGATTCGATGCCAAATTGACGAGACCAAGAAGTGGAACTTCATCTGCCCAGGAAAATGCTGGAATTCCGTCACGGGAGGTCGGACTTTTGCGACCGAGCATCACCCTCATTATGTGTACGGAGGAACCTGGAAGAACAAGCACGCATATGTCAGTGGTAAGATCAAGGGAAAGGCGAAGGAGCAGAACAAGAATCATTGGAATGGAACTCCTGGACCACACCGAGCGCATGGTTCTCGCACTAAGAAGCTATCGAAGAAGGATCTGGGCCAGAGCAGATTTGGAATTGGGGCAGATGATGGAGCAAGTGATATTGAGGTATCAGACCAGTCCGGTTTCAGTGAAGAAGAGTTCGAGTATAATGAGAATGATGGAAAAGATGATGCAGTTGCGACAGAGAGCACCACAGACAATAAAATTGGAACAGCTGTAATATGATTGAATTTCAACTCAGCGTTATACCAGCGAGTAAATAACCATTGCAATTCGATTGACATCAACGCTGGAATGTTTGATCACGCTACTGAGATTACCATATACATCGCTACGAAATTTCAGTATTTATACTTGTGCTATATTAATGATCTGTTCATCGCCGGTCTTGCTTCTCCTTCGCACCTGTCTCCAAGTCCTTGCCTGTAATTTCAGTACTGTCCTTTCTGCCAACCGATTTTGTGACTTTAACCTCACCAATTTCTGCTACTGAAACGCCTGTTATATCGCCATTATTCGTCTTGATTTTAGATGGCAACGTTTCACTCTGTTCATTGCTATTGTCAATCCAATTCTTGATCTCCAAAGTGGAAAGGTTGAAGATTCGTTCAGTTCGTGCACCTTGCGATGGCTTCACGGTTGAGGTTAGCAAGTACTTGGTGAAACTCTCTATCTAACCCAGTCATTGTTTTGACAACTGCCAGCTACTTACCGAATATGGAGGAGGCTGACTTCTGCCGCCCGAGGCAGTCGACCAGTCGGCAACCATCTCATCAATCACTGTATCTGTGGGCTCAATGCTTTCTCTGAGCTCTGTGAGAAGGTCCTTCTCGCCAGGTAAAGCCTCACGCATTGTATTATGCGTTGTGTAATATTCCGAACTAGTAGCAGCGGATGTTTCTAGCTCTTTTCTCTTGCTGTCATTATTGGGCTGCTTCATCTCATCATCAGCGATCCATCACAATGAAACTGTGATTTTGCCTGGAGATCGCTTACCTTTCTTAAAAATGCCTCTGAAAGTGTATTCTTGAAGTTTTGGCCTAGATCGATGTGGGTAGGGTGTGGACGATTTATATGCACTTTATTTGATGCCCTTATTCCTTCCTCACTCATACTCCCGGAAACAGAGGCAATGTATGATGAGAGTTCGTGTCCTTTCTTGGCGATGGGCTCTTCCTTCGAAGACTCGGCCCTCCTTCCAGCTACAGTGCTAGGATGTACTTTGGGTTCCTTACTTGTAGTCCAAAATTGTATTGGTTTGTCTTCCTCGGGACTAGGAGCATGGTTTGCAAGATCAGAGAGGAGATGAGGGCATTTGGGACATCGAGTAGATGGTACCTTGGAATTCTGCATGTTGGATTTATTGTTGAAAATAGGATTGAAATGTCCAGATGAGATATGCCACTGGCAAGTGGATATGATAAAATGCAAGTTTGGAAAACGGAGATACAGCCACGACTTATAACTCTCGCTGATGATTTACTTACTATGAATCACATCGCATTTTTCATTTTGTGAATCAGTACCACCTTGCTAACTCTTCTAGACTCATGTACAACCTTTGGAGTCACTGCTCAATACGTTACTCAGTAGCAGCCCCTCTACCAAAATAACACAGTGTACTATAGATACTGAAACGCAAATACGAGATTGATTGCGTTCTTATAGATCATAAGATCATATAGCCAGCGCTCTGCAAATCCTAATAACACAAAAATCTTCACAACGTCTCCCAGAGGCTCATCGGATCTTCTCTTGCAGTGATTCTCTCTTTAAAATTACGACTGGCCTTTTCATCGCTTGCATCTCCGGTCGAGACGATGGCTTCCCATTCAAAACCGAGGTAGCCTGTGGTCGTCTCCTAACTACCTTTCCATCATTGATCACTTTGTTATCCCTAAAAATCTTCTCCAGGCCATCCCAACTAGACCGGGTATGATGTTTGGATGCATCAATGACAAAATATCCCTTGCACTCCTCCTCCCCACAACACTTCCTCCACTTTTCGATCCTCGAATTCATGCCTCGGTCTTCCCAATCTTTGCGCGTCCACTGGTCCATCCCCAGCCCAAGCTGTCCATCACTACAGAATACATTCCCATCTCCCTCTGCTCCATCTCCATACCCTTTTATCTCCATTTTTTGGGCAGGACCATCCTCAGTGATAGTGACCCCAGAGGTGTGATAATCAAACCCCCATCCAGGACCAGCAGGAGGGAGTGGCGGCGCGGTAGACGTTTTATTTCCGCACATAGGACAATTTGGTGGTGGGAGGTCGAAAGTCGAGAGATCATGTTTGCATTCCTCGTTTGTGCAGTTGCTGAGGGTGTTCAGGGGATGTGTGTCACGGGCTTTGAAAAGACGGAGAGGTGCTGGTGCGTACTGTTTGTCCATGGGGTAGGAGTTACGATGGGCCATTTTGGGTTTTCTCTGGCTTTGGTCCTTGCTCTTAGTTTTAACTTTTTGGGTTTGAGAGATAATGGAGAAAGCCGAAAAGTGAGTGCTGTAATTATATGATATCATAGTGGCATATTCGGAATATATATTTTCCTACTATTAAAGCGAGAAGGCTGCAAGTCCAGCGGAAGAATTAAGCTCGTTGCCTAGGTTACGTTTAATTACAAGAAAAACTGTAGTCTTTCCAAGGTGAATGTCTCAAATTGTGCGAAACGATGAAAAACAGAAAGAGCACAAATTGGTAGAATGGAAATGTAATGAAACCATGAATGACCAAAGACTAGTAATGGCACGCAAACATGAATTCGGCTTCCATTCCCACCGGTAATAAATATCTGTCGCTAAAAGAATATTGCTTCGCGGTATCAGTTGACGTCCCCATCCAACCCCTTGTCTGGCTCGGCCCAGGACTTTGATTTCTCGTAAGATACCTAATGATATGTCCACCGTGGTAACCATCATCTTACACGATCTATCATACACGGCAGTCCGAAGACTTCACAGCCATAGGGAATTTCCCAAATAAGTCCAACTTCCAGGTCCTTTGAGCATCTCCGCGTCTTTAGCTGCTTGTTCGGGGCGTGGGCAATACTCGCAGTCGCAATAGAACCCATAGTTTTCGTACAGACTTCCAGCCGAACCGTAGCTGATCGTGATCTCCTGGCCAGCTTCAATATTCTTTAGAGTTGTTGTGATAAGTTTCTGCTCACGGCGGTTCCATTTATAGGTACAAGTAGCAGCTGGGTGACAAGCATGATTGAATCGAGATGTCTTATAAAAAATACCCCCTTTCCCCTCAATCTCGAATCTAGTAAGCAGTATCAGCATGTATTGTATAGGACTAATATTCCCGATGTCATGTACCTGTTAGTCTGAAATATCGCCATGATTGGCTCTGGATTTACTCCATGCCAGCCATACAGAGAGTTAAAAAGCCTTCGTTTCTCAGTAGAGAGACTTTCGTAAACATGATAAACCTCCATTATATTCGCTAGCATGAGAGGCTCCTCGGCCAAGATAGAAGTCCCCTCCGGAATTGCTTTAGTGGCAAATGCTCCAACTCCTCCCTTGGGAGATGGTCGGGCTTCGTAGTACTCGGTAGTGAATATGGCGGATGTAGAAGGTGAAGTTGCAGGTAAGATTAAGTGTAGGGATGAAGGTGATGACGAGGAGAAGGACGACGTAGGAGAAGTTGGTGGTGAGATGGGAAGCTCCGGGGAAGCTAAAGGATACAGTTTGAGACGTTCTAACTTATCCACAGCTGATAGCTTGGTGACTGGCATTTGAATTGCTTGACTGGCGGCTACCTCAGCTCCACAAGCCACCTGGTTGATTCTAGAGGATGGTTGGGGGGGTGGCAGCTGGATGGCTTGTCTTGCGCTGCTCGCAGCCCCCTTGGCCTTCCTCCGAAGCTGTTGACCCGTCAGTGAAATCCTTAAGGTCTGGTGTGAACATCTATTACCTCCCAGGTAGACTTGTACTCTGCATACCAAGTGTAGAAATCGTCCGCGACGGCTAGCTTCGCTATTGGCTTCTCCGAAATAGCCATCATGAAGTCTGCGAGCATCTCGATTAGCTTTAAAGGTTTCTAAAAGCTAGGCAAAAGATATCAACTAACAAGGATATAATGAGGAGGGATGGCCTTGATAAAAGCGCTAGTTATAAGACTTCAGGAACTGCGGGTTGTAAGGCTATATGGTGGTGAATATTCGAGAGACAAGGGTGTTGGTGGTGAATGTAGATGAACCTGAGGTGGAGGTTGTTCCCCTTGAACCGCCTAGAAATTTCCTCACTGGAATGAAGTTTTTCTGGAGCGGCTAGAATTGCTAGTCTCCTATACTTGCCCAACAACCCAAGCTGAAGTGGAAGGAGAAAATGGAATTAAACGCGACTACTTACCGATAGACTGATTGGCTCAAGATAGCCAAGTCTTCAACAACGCATAGTAATTCGCATAAGAATGCGTCGCTACAGATGCAATGTTTAGTAGGATTAGGTGGAAGTGGACTGAGGGAGCATTGGTGATGGAGACTAGAAGGGGAGTTAACCTGAGGAGCCCTTCAACGAGTGTTTGAGGATGAGAGATATTGAAGCTGATAAGAGGGCCTTACCTCAAATCCAGAGGAGAAGAGTAACCTTGCCACTAAGCCGCGATGACACAATAGAGCTCCTGTTATCCTGTATCCTGTCCTGTCTGTGATGATATGTTTTCTGACAAAATTTATTTGGGGAGATTGATATATTGGTCTACGCCAAGCCCGACTTCTGTTCGACACTATCAATAGTCTAGAAACATCAAAACTACCAGAATATGCCCCATGGATACAGTTGTTCGAAGACAAGAACAATAGGAGACAACAACAAGTTGATTAACAACATTGGAGTATGGACAACACCTAAGAAACAGTGGCAACGGGTAAAATTTGCAGCAAAAATTACAAATGGATTTGCGTTTTAGATATGTAAATTGCACGAAAATAAAGAATGGGGGAGACATACAATGACGGTGGACGCATCCCAAAAGCTATTAATATCAGAGTCCCCCATGAAATTCATATCTAGAAGAGTTATAGTCGGGTAGTGGTGTTGTATGAGGCGGTGCTTGTGCTTTTATATATCCAAATAGTGGTCCTGCAAGCAAATGGAAACACCACACGTGCGCTAGCGTGCAAGCAATTTCTACGACAGTGGTTGTGTGATTGTTTACTTTGAATTAAAGCAGGTGAATAGTTTGTTTAGCCCGAAAATTTTGAACTGTAGTATATTGAGAAACGCCATAGTCGTAAAATTTGTTGTAACTGTTTTGCTACAGTACCTTACAAGGAATAAATTCCTCATTTCTTCTAGTGACTACGAACCTGATTGAATCTGACTCGTGAAGGATCTAGTGATGGCTCTGAGTTTAATGATGGAATTGATGCGAGGATATTTCCCATAATATGTGGAATAATTACCTAGTTCCCCAGCTTACTTGAGTAAAGGACAATTCCAATCTGTTACATAATCGGATACACTCTACAATGGGACAGAGTTGGATTTGATTTATTGATACATGTATTGAGATAAGCCCCGAATCTGTGACCATAATTTTGTATTTCGAGGCTCTTTATATTGAAAAAATTAGTACAATAACCCAGTAAGTTCCAGACCGAGAATAGAAATAAGGGGCTCGCTTAGAGCCCCTGTTTGTTCAAGGCTTCCTTCCTATTTTAGGGGAGTGCTGCCTGACGGCTGCTAAGGTCAGGTGATAGCGTGTGCTTGAACTTAAATGGAAACACGACCTTCCAAACGCAAAGCTCCACCAAATTGTAATGGCGACACGCACCTACAAAGCCAGCATTTGGTTTCTGCACTCCCCGACACATGCCTGGTACTAATTCTATTCCACCAATATGTGGATCATAGCAAATGAGGGCGATTTGTTTGGCGGTATGCACCTACACCCGTCCCCGTTTATCGAACACGCTGACAACCCGAAGGCAAACGGTTTTGGCTTCGTCCAGGCAAGGCGCATATCCTCGGCAGAGTTGTGCCTCCGCCTGGGGAAGATGGCGCGTTTACTATTGTAGATAAGACAGTCTCGAGACAACATATACGTATTGAGGTTGAGGATGTGGGGGCATCCGCCTGTACGAATACTCAAGCTCGATCCAAAATTACTTTGGAAGATTTAAACACAAAGATTGGGACGTTGGTAAATGGGGAACAGATCAGGGGCCGTAAATACGAGCTGACAAGAGAGGAAAATGTGGTTACGGTTGGCAGATATAAATCTCATTTCTCGTAGGTATTCTTTCGACCCCAGCCTGAGGCGTAATTCTAAACAAACTAGTTTTACGTGGGTTCCAGTGACCTTCTCGTTTTCATTTACGAAGAAAGAGCTTGCAGGTGGGATGCTCACGGCAGTCTGCGAAAGACTAGGACCCCTTGATATCAAAGCCCTCAATAATTACGAACCCGGGGTGACCTCCCATCTGATTGTATCGAAACGAAATACAGCAAAGGGTCTACAAGCCTTGATTGATGGTAGATACATTGTACAATATGATAACTATCTTAAGGCAGTTGTTGTTGCTGCGACGCGATCTGATCCCGAGGCTAAATCCCCACTTGAAGAAGATTGGGATGCAAACTTTCCCGACCCTCTTCAGTACCTTCCGCCGCGTGGTGAAGAGCCGACAGAGAGGGGGGAAGATGCTTACTCTCCCAATCCCGCCCGAAAGAATATGTTTGAGGGCTATACTTTCATTTTTTGCCATAAGAACCAATTCAACACACTCCTCGCACCGATTACCGAAGGAGGCGGCAAAGCTTTACTCCGCGAAGTGTTATTCAATCAAACAGATATGAATGATTTTATCAGATATGTTAAGGAAGTAGCTGGCGAGAAGGGTTTAGGGTCGTTTGATGATGGCAGTGAAGGCAAAGGTGTTGTAGTCGTCCGCTATAACCCAAGCAAGGGGGACGAACAGGAAATTAAATTTCATAACGATTTCAACCGAGACGTGTCTCTGCACTTGGACCATCGACTCATCGAACAAAACGAGTTCTTGGATGCCATTCTGGGAGTCGATGCCAGAGTACTTCGTAGACCTCTGGAGGTTGAGGCATCTGGTGTTGTTCCACCTCCTCCAACTGCTGGTAAATCACACTCCCTTCTATCATATTATAGCCTATTGACAAAAATAGTTACGGTTGTAGCTTCTCAGCCAGCTCCATTAGTTGCGGTGCCTCCGGATCCGCTAAGAAAGAAGAGCAGATTTCGGAAAGCAGCTGCTCCTAAATTCAAAGGCTTCGACAGTGATGACGACGATACTCCTATGGAAACGGACTCGGTATCTGAATCTATGGCTGTGTATAGCAACTCTGTAGTTGAGACACAATCACAAGGACTTTTCATGACCCAAGATCCGAATTGGGATATAAGTAAAGAGTTATCTGGTGTTCTAACTACTGTGACAAGGTCCACAAGGTCAAGAATTCCACCTCCAGTCCAATATGATGATGAAAATGAGGAAGAGGATGAGAATATTATGGATAGGATAGCACCAGCTGCTACAGCAATCAAGAAGCGGAAGCAAGCCGAGGATGCTGCCAAACGTCAAAGAGGAGAATCGTTAACGCCGCCGCCTCCACCGTCTCCACCTCCAGCCGTAAAGACAATCAAGGAGAGTTTAACAAGGAAGCGGAAAGCAACACCGGAGCCATCCCAGCCAGCAAAAAAAATCAAGAAGGAGACCAAAGAAACTATTTATGCTGCGGCAGCTCGCGAGCGCATGGAACGAGCGGAAGAACTGGCACGCGCAAATAGAGGTTTTGAAGATGAGGATCTGTCAGATATAAACCCCGAGGACATCCGGAAGCTAACGATCATCGAGACAATGGAAGTGAGACGAAAGGAGCCTACGCCTCGTGCCGCAAGAGCAGATGAAAGTGACCGGTGGGATGATACATGGAATGGACGGAAGAACTTTAAAAAGTTTCGACGCCGGGGAGGAGAAGACGTAGCTAGGACACACAGGGTCATTGTACCCTTGCAATCTTATAAGAAGAAAGAGTATGGCGTTGGAGAGGAATACTGGTTGGAGACCGAATCTTCTCGGAAAAAGGATTCGAAAGCAAAGAACACACAGGGAACCAGCCAGATTTCACAGGCGAAAACTAAGTCCCAAGCCAAATCCCAGGCAAGGTCCCAGAGCCTTGATTCGGAGCGAGCAGTTCAGACCGTGAATGATCCATTCGCGATACCTTCTTCAGCCTCTGAGTCCGATGAACCTCAACCTGCATCCAAAACTCGCGCCACAAGATCAACAGCGTCTCAAAGCTCAGTAGCTACGAAAAAGAGAGGTGCCGCGGCCGCCTTGACAAAACCAGCGCCGGCGAAGAAACCGAGGGTTACTAAAGTAGTAGAGGTAGAGGATAGCGATGAAGATAGCGAAGATGAAGGGAAATTTAGATTTGGAAGGCGACGTTGAAATATGCATCTGTAGAAACTCTATTATATAGGGCGGGTGTGAAGACCCTGGGTATCATGTCTATTATTGGTCTATACCTCCATGTAGCTGCGTAGCTACTGTCTAACAACTCTAATGCTATGCTATACTATCTCCTATTTATGCTTGTTATGGTCGGCCCCTTCATGGTAAGTCCAGATTGATTTAACTCTCTGCTGACTTGCACTTTTTATTGGTAACCGAATCTCAAGTGTCATTTTCTTCAAAGGGCCAAGCGCCTTGTGCTTCGACAATCGCTGGTACCCTTCTTCTGGAGGCTTCGTAGCCCAGCTCGTCGTATCACTTCCTACGGCTGGCTAATTCCTGAGAAACAAAATCCTTAGAAGATTCTCAATCCATCTCCTCTAAAACACTGCTAGCTCTAACATCCCCTTCCTCAACCGCGATTCCAATCAAACAGCCCTCCATCATGCCCTCGTAGTTTACCCACGGATGCACTTCGCCAAACAACTTTGTCCCGTCTCTTCCAGCGGCCTTCATCAACTCCGGTTCCCCGCCCGGATGGTATGGTAAATAAGGTGTCATATTATACACCTTACCACCTAGTACCGTCCATGCATCTTTGCCTTTCCTGCCCGTCATCTGCCGCAACAGTGAAGGCGGGACACGGAGGAATGGCGTGGAAGGAGGGAGACCGCGGAGATTTGAGTCTGGAGAGGAGGAGACACGAGCCCAGTCTAGCGGCGAGTGACCAGGTGACAAGAGAACCTTTTTGCGCGGTTTGGTGGGGATGGCGGAATGTGTGGGCGGAGGTGCGAGGGACGAAGAGGAGTTGGACGGTCCGCGGTTGGGGAGCGGAGAGCGGGATGGTGGTGCCATGAGCCCTCCCGACGTGCTTTGGAATGGGAGGCGGTTTAGACGCGGCGGCCCATTGGTGCCTCCTGAAGCTCTCTGAGCTGAATTTGCTGCCGGGAAAGACGGTGCTGATGGATAGTCATCTACAACGAACGTTGGAGTGGATGGGGCTCGAATCCCATTTGAAGCTCGTTGCGCCGAGTTGGCAGCAGGGAACGAGGGCGCTGGAACAGAAGCTGGAGCTGGAGCTGGATCGGAGAGGGTGAACGAGGGTACGGTTGCTCCAGGAGTTCTTGCTGAAGAAGGGATGGATTTTCCAAAGGGTGGAGGAGGCGGAGGCATTGCTTTCCGGTCCTCCTGCAGCTTTGCGATGACGGGAGGTGGTGGCATTGCATTTTGGTCCTTCTTTTCTTCTGTCACCTGTGTTTCCTCCAAGCGCACCTCTTGGTTCGAGTCTGTACCGTCATCCCGGTTTGTTATTGTTGCTGGCGCATCGTTATTTAACACACGATTCACCAGACGGACAAGCCATGGCAGGGAGGACCAGGAGGAGGGCGGATGTCGGTAGCACAGAAAAGAGATGGAGGCAATCAAAAGAGATAGGCCAACAAGGGCCATGGTATTATATTGTGAGATCGAGGCGTGTTCGTGAGCTTGGTGGTGGGGTGGGGGGTGTTTTTTGGAAGTTTATTTCTCCGAGAGAAGTTCCTGTGAATAAGTGAGTAACTTTCAGAGGGCTCGTTACAATACAAGGACATGGCTTCACGGCTCAGCAGTCAGCACAAGGATTCCCCACCAAAGAATGACGGCAGCCCGGGCAATGACCAACGCGAGCTCCGCTGTGGAAACTCTGGAACCATAGGAACCACCGCGTTCTGGTACCGCATGAATATCGTATCAAACATGCAGATGGTGCTGTCCAATTGCTGAGAGTGCAGAGGGTCGGAATGACAGAATATCGCGTGGGCAAGGTAGAGAGGAGCAGAGATAAATCATTAATACGCCGTGTGCTATAGAGGGAAAAGCGAGGGGCATATATCACACGTCAACTATCTATATTCACCCAATGTAAACAATAAAAAAACAAGCAAAACGTGCCCCGTTCTCATATTGACATTCATTATTCCCTTTTGGTGGCCCTTCGCGTTCAACATGTCGTTTTTTTCCTTTCTGTATATTTCGTAGACATAAATGCCGTGGATGCACTTATTAGATGCCAATCAGCATTCCCAGCCGTGCACAAGGCTGAGCGATCCATCCCAGGGAGCACGATGCGGGCTTTTGCTGCAATTGGCGTGCGCTCCAAAATAATCAACAACAACAACGGCGACTCGTCCCCCTCTTCGCCATCAACCACTCCAAACTCAAATGCCAATAGCTCCAACCCATCCAGATCACGGCCTGGTGCATTACGCCCGGCATTGCAAGCCATCGATAAAAATGCTATGATCCCGAGTGGGAACGGAAACATGTCTTACGATAAACAGAATGGCTATGGAGGAAGACCGCTCATGCCCACCCTCAGCAAATCTGCCAACCGGACACCATTGAGACCCAGAGTCGCTGCGGCAGGAACTCCATTGACTGCTACAACGCCCTTGCAGCGAAATAAAAGCACTACGCCGGCAGTTTCGTCGAGGGATGGCGTTGCTACCCCTTTTCTGAGTAACAACATTACTCCCCGTTCAGGCAAAAGGAACTCGAGGGTCGATAGCACAAATACTACACCCACAGGGACCCCATCGGGAGTCCCGTCCTCTCCTGCAGATGAGTTGTTTCGAATAGCTCAGGATACTCCAATATACGGGCTAGGGGCAAGCGAGAGGGACAATACAAAACGACCGATGGTATCATTTAGTACTGCTGGATCAGAGGTCGGGTATTCGAAACCCAGTATACAAGCTTCGGCGGACTCAAAATTCTTCTTTGCGAGCGAAGCAAAGACAGGTCCGCCACCAAGGCCACAACTCC
>Ga0247812_10000745_pt1 | contig 18998 bp, 12 predicted proteins | sample UWRJL149409B1_FD_178011 | JGI IMG/M metagenome (GOLD analysis project Ga0247812, IMG submission 178011) | Plant litter microbial communities from Arlington Agricultural Research Station in Wisconsin, United States - UWRJ-L149-409B-1 | ecosystem: Environmental > Terrestrial > Plant litter >...
GGCTTCTTTGGAGAATTTTATCTCTCTCGTTTCGCAACTGTCTGGATGGGATGGGCACGTTGTATGTGTTCGGACGGAAAATAAGGTTTTGTCAGTTGTGGGAGAGAGGTGAAGAAGAGCCTAAAAATATTATCCCTGCTCCCAACCTCTTGGTGCAGAACACCACGATACCGCATACCATTTTCCAGGGCCAAATCAAGTATTTAATTTATTTATATGAGTTCAACGCCAAACACATGGCAAGTCAGAGGTACCTTGCTTGCCAGTAGACAATCTGCTTATCAGGTGTGAGACAGACCGACTGGATCCAGTGCACTGTCAACGAGACGACAGCATTCTTAAGGCATACTCGATACTAGCCCCAGCACTGGCCAAGGTAGATATCCATGTTTCAATGAGGAAGAGTGAAACAAGTAGCAACTGACTTGTAACAAATAAGAGTGGAATAAGAGATAAGAGGTAAGAAACCAAGCAATGAACCAAATAACACCAGAATATCAGAAACCCAACTTATGTTACACAACGCCTTTCGTTAATGGACAAGGGGGATGAAAACGCAAAGCCAGAGTGATCTCGCAGTAATTTCGTAGTATCGCGAGGTTTCATATAACTACATTAAAATGTAGGACTATAGCATTATATAGATAGTGAGTAAGGTGTCGTCTCATATCTATTGACTGCCCCACGCTTGTATTGAGAGGTTTGCCAACTTCGGTACATAACCTATACTCTGTACTCTACCAGCTTGGAAAGAGGCCGCCGATTGAAGTTTGGCAAGAGCTAGTCTGCCGGCCCATGCCATGGAAGTAGTTCTATGGGACACGGCGCAAGGCCATTGCAGAGAAAAATCACCTTAATTTCTCGTACTTTCTATTGAGTGGCAGTCGCCCTCACAACTCATACAATGTACGACCGAAATGAACCTAAAGTGATATAGTGGTAGCCCGGTGGACAGAGGGAATAGAGGAGTTGCTTTGACAAGCTCCTGATTAGAAAGCCTAGGTATGTGGCAGTTATTGACAGCTTCTTGAGACTTGACTCGTCTCCTCCGTTTGCTGGACATTTTTGGAGTCCGTACGGAGCAAACCAACTTCTAGTTTGGTCTGATAACATAGCTATGAAGTAATAAATAATCACAAGTAGTTTGCGTAAATAGAAATCCGTTTTTGTAAATAGTTGATTATTATTATTAATATTAATATTAATATTGTTTCCTAGCTATGTGTACCAGATTTAAAAAGGACGGATTATATCAGACCATATACTCTCCTCATGTTTTTCTTAGACGAGAAGTCCCTGCTCCAACAGGCTTTCCACATCACCTCCCGCAGCCCTCACAGCTCTAACGGCTGCTTGGGAGAGTTTCCTCCGCTTCTCCATAGCCTCCTTCTCCCTCCTTGCTTTCGTTTTGCTACTGCCACTAGGTGCCACTCCAGTCAAGATCTTTTTACTGTCGCTCGGTGTAAAGTTCACGAAGTCGACCTCACCTCCTAGGCTTGGGGTTCGTGGCACAGAACTACGCTCTTTCCGAGGTGTCCTACGTTTCCGTACTTGATAAGATTTTGGGGATGGTGATTCGGACTCGCTAGCTGGTGGTGCGTTCCGTCTAGACAGAGGAGGATATTGTCCCGGGTACTGAAGTGAGCGAGGATGACCGTTGGGACGGTTTTGTAGCTGATGGTGAGAATGACTGGACCCAAAATAGCCTTGTTGTCTAGTGGAAGACTCGACAGAGAAGGACTTTGTGGAACTACCACCTGCCATTTGGAGTGCTAGCCCATTTGAATTAGGGAAAGGAGCATGCACCGTCTCATTTTGCCTCCGTGATAGATCATTCTGGAGTTGGTAGGCTAGGCTCTTTGTTGCTCTTTGGGGGTTAACGTGTAAGGCTGTGGGTGATGGCTGGGCCATCGGTGCTGTGGAAGCGTGGTTCCACCATATTGGCGCATCGTCTTCTGATGTGTATTTATTTGGGCTGGCATATGGGTTCATAGTTGTAGAAAATGGTACTCGGGACCACTCATGCGTTTGAAACTCGTGTATCGGGACAGGAGCAACACTATCGTCTGATGATCTCGTTCGCGAGCTTGTTCTTCGAGAGCTTTCTGAGTCAGGTAACGGTGTTAATGGTGGTGTCTCAACTGAGTATTCAACACAGTTAGGCAATTTTTTGCCAGAGATATTCGATGGAATTTTCTCAAAATCGAATTCAAACTTTAGCAAATCAACCTCATTCTCCAGCGTACTAGATTTGGCCCGTGCTATCTTTGGTGAGGACTTGCTTTTACGAATTGGACTCCTAAGAGACTTTTCAGGGTTGCTTGTCGACTTCTTCGTCTTTCTAGGCATTGATCCTACCAAATGCCTCTTTTTTGAATGGACTCCGTTTATCTGTGATGGAGATGATGGGAGAGAGTGGTGAGTAGCAGCTTCTATCTCAGTTGAGTTTAGGTTCATATCCTCGAGGTTCAGGAGTTCGCTGTCGGAGATTGCTGCTCTTCCAGTTATCTCAGAATAGATGGCAAGTCCCTGATCGGAAGAGGCTGCATCTTCACCAAAGTTCCAGGATTTCCGTGGCCAGTCCAACAGAATGTCAGGTGTCTTTGATGATGCATGGCCATTGCTAGAGCTTCCTATTTGCCTCAACTCGACTGACGAGATGTTGTCATTGGCTTCGAATGTGAGAAACTGGTCGAAGAAGTCGGCATCGAGTTCTTCGTAGTGTCCAAAGTTCGATTTACCATACTGAGAAGGTACCATTGGGAACGACATGTTAAGCTATGAAGGGGTATGCAAAAATGCAAGAGGCTGAAACTGATAGATTGAGTTTATGCAGGAGGTATAATAGCTGTACGATGATGTAGGAGATATAAAAAAATTCAGGAAGGGTGTATTTATGAAAACATATTTCCCATATAACCAGCCATCAGTATTACCTTGCATGATGGCACAACTGAGCGAGGAATGTTGATATAAATGCATTTACACGTGATACTGGCTTAATCACTGAGGATTTGAAGCACAAAGAATTCCCCCTGAGGGGCGTGATTCAAATTGCGTGGTTGGGCGAAGAATGCCTCCATTCCAATCTAGGAGAGTTGACTGGAAAGAAACAATGACCCATACAACATTTCAATTGAGAGAAAAAAAGTCAGATGGAGGAATTAGATTTTCTCTTGAATAAAGAATGACAAAGAGATCTTCCTTTGGCAAACAAAGAGTGTGCATACGCACCATAATGACTATGTCACCACCTTGGTTATCCTGAAAGAATCAAAGCTATGTGATCCTGGTGGGCTGAACGGAGGAATGGACAAAGACGCTTCGGCTCTCCCAGCCCCCCACCAGCTCGAAGAAGGTGATAGCTTAACTCCAGGTCTCACCAATGATTGTACCAGCTCATGATCTGCAATGGGTAGTAGATCTCGACCACAGAAATGAGGTAATCAAATATTGTGGAAGTACTAGGATAGTTCCGAAATAATTATGTGTGTTGCTGCTGTCAAATCGAAAATCTACCTGCATCAAACGGTATTCTCACAATGTGAAGCTCTAACAAAAGAATGAAAGGCCTAGAAGATGGTAAACAATGGTTACACTGAGTTGATATTTACCTTGATATTATATATATTACACTCTTAAGAACTTCTTGCCCTGGTTCTAGTTTATTAGTGAAATACAGGTTTATACACGAATGTCTAGTTCCACTTTTACTGCGGTTGATCAGTTTGAAATACAGGAGGCATAAATGCCATACCTTCACGAGTTAGCACGAGTTCGAATGGCATTTGTTTATAACATACCTCCACCACCAGTACCTTTCACACTTTGCGCCAATCCTTCCCCGCTAACATCAGCATTGCTTTCACGAACTCCTCCTGCCGACCTCGATATAACATGTTTACGTAGCATGGATAATATTTCGCTGTTCTTCCATCTTGCAGGTACAGGCCGGTATGCTGGCTTGAAAGTACCGATCGTCTGCGCCCATTCACCACTCTTTGGGGTAACAGGTAATGGCGTACCAGCATCAGCAACTCCTGCATTTGCTTCTACTGTAGGGACGGGCTCCTGGGTGGCCCAATAATATATATCCCAGTCATTCTCGTCCAAAAACTTGTCATATTGTGCCATTTGACCCGGTGTCATTTTTGCCAGGTATGAATCTGCGAATGTCGACATTAAAAGATCACTCTCCAGAGTGCCTCTCTTCCTGCTTTGGTCTATCCACAAGTTTATTAGCTACCGTTGATACTCGGATAATGAAGGTGGCGCGAACATAATAACCTAGCACGCATTGTGTTTGGATCTTCCCCACTCCGATGCAATGGTTCTATTTTGAACTCTGCTCCCTCCATCTCTCCTACTCCCATCTCTCCATGCGTGAGCTCTGGCTCTCCCTTTTGAGTTATTTCTCCCAAAGTGTTCGGGTTCTTGGGAACATAGGGACCGAATCGATGTGGCGTTGAGGAGAGAGGCCTTGTAATGACCACCGAAGGCCTGACTGCGCGAAATGCCGACCTTATTGGGAACATTGCGAAATACAAATTCTCTGAAAGCGTGGGTTAATTCTTTGTTCTAGTGATGGTATTTAATCCCGAGGCTTTATATCATGACGGTGACAATGTTCCTTACCCCATAAAAATTTAACTAATGCCACCCATAAAAGTGATTGACATACGTCTGATGGCTCGGATGGTTAGGTTAAAAGAAGAGGGCTCTGTTATATAGCCAGTAATTCTCCGTAGGAATAACATTTAATCCACAATTTATTACGAACCCCGACATTATCTATGTTGTTGTAATCATGTACCACTTACATGATACTGGAGTTCATATTGATACATCCAAAATTCGCACACATCCACCCTAAAATAGGCCGGGTAACAGGAAAGCCGCCTAACCGGCGTGTATAAATCATCAATGTAGAGAGCTGAACTGCTTGGTTTCTCAGTCTGTCAACTATGCTTCTAGTGATATACACACATTTTCAAGCTAGCGAAGCAATCCGACAAAGAAGGCCCCAGTCATCCTCCTCAATATATTCATCTTCTGATTCAATGGGACGCAAGCATGACCTCCCTAATGCTTTCCTGTTTCAAATTTATGGCCTATACCTACTAACCTGCTACCGATATATAAAAATCTATCATCAACAGAGTGCTGTCTTCTTGAACGTTGAAAGGCGTGTACGTTGTGAAAAGGACTTTCCTGTCATATTTCACAGCTGAGGATGAGTTTGATATCGAAGAGGTTCAGCTGCAACCACAGGAGCCACAACGATGCCTTGGCTTGATAACATGTCCTTTCTTCTTGAGGCTCCATTACGTAACCAGACAATCGGTTGTTATTTCATCTTTTTGATGTTATGGGGATCGGGATAGATTTTCTAGTAGATCGATCTGATTGTAGTCCTGTCGTTTTCGTTTTCCAGTCAATGAACTATTTATCGATGCGTTCCCAAGCACCGATGAAGATGGTAGAGTTTTAATTGTCACATATGCGGAAGTAAGAGCCTGCGGAAGTTCGTATTCTACTGGTTCGTCTTCCTCATCACTATCGCTAAAGACAAACTTCCTCCAGATTTCGTCTGGGTTTGGCCAAGCTGGCTTCTCTCCCAGTGTTGGTTTTACATGAGCTTCCAAACCACAAATCACACCTGGCGGTGAGACTATCAAGCGGTTGCTGGCCAGTTCATGAGAGTACCTCAATGCTTGATCTTTGTCAAAATTTTCAATTTTTGTCTGAACTGGCTGTGAGGTGACCAAAGAAGAGCAAAATGATAAAATAGAAATGTTACTGGAAGGCCTCTCTTGTTCAACTATCGACTTTAGTACTGTAGTACTTGGCTTAGCGCTCGACGATGATGATCCTCTGTCGTATCCTTGAATATTTTGAGCTGGGGCTTCACTAACACCTGGACTTATGAAGACGTCCATCTTGACAGGCTGATCATGGATCTCCTCCAAATCGTCTTCTCCGGCCAATTTATCCACCCATGTCTCCCAGACTTCGTTATCTAGCACTTGGGATTGGGGAACTACGGGGTTGATTTCCCCAACATGAGCGATTGTGCTGTTTGCCAATTCAGACGAACTTGAACGTAGGTTATGTAGAAATAGCTTCAATTTTGAGCTTAGTGGTACAGGGTGCTGTACTGAGACGGATGATGATGATGAGAATATCGCTCCTTCGTTCTGGTTTACTCTAGAATCGTTTGAATATGACGTATGTTGACCATTTATGTTAGAAAAGTCTTCTGCAGAAAGACAATCAGGTTGCTCATCCTCTTGGCACTCGATATGGTGTGTGTTATACGAAGGTCCAGGACGCCCAGGCCATTCACTGCGCTCTCCTCTCCTCCTACTGTACTGCTGTATTCCCTTCTGAGACCTCTCAGGTAAGACTTGTTCTTTGCTAAAGTTGTGATGGAGCAGGTCATGATTGTTTTCTTGGTCTAGCAGCATGACATCCGATGAGGCAGTCTGGCATTCAAGCACGTGGGTATGCGTTAAACTCGAATGAATTCTACTTGGCGCCGTACTCGAACTGACTCCTGGATTTAGGGTCCTGCCACCTATAGAAATTCTCACATCGGTCCTGCCCGGCGTATCTCGTTGCTCCTGTATACCAGAAAAATGTGACGACTCTCGTCTTGCTCTTGTGAGGAGAGATGAGGTTATACCAGTATGTCTGGAGTTGTATTGAGCTTGATGTGAGACCTTCCTCCTCTTTCCAAACCTGTCGCCATAAGTAGGAGGCACGAAACTGTAGTGCAAAGGTTCTTGCACTGTGATACCGACCCAATCTGCTTTGCGTAGCAATCGTCTCCTTGTTTCTGATATGGATGATATTTTCTGTTCTGATTGAATTACCACGGTATCCTGCTTTCTTTTCTTATTTGGAGGCTCCGGAGTCGCATCATATAAATCGTCGCAAGCTCTTTCGAACTGTTCGATTTTTATTTCTGTAGGGTGCTTCTCATGATTATGGGTCTGCTGAGACTCGTGAGAGGATGCCCTGATACTGCCTCGACGAGTGGATGGTCTTGGAATAAACTTTGGTGGCCAACGGGAAGTGCTTCGTTCATGGCTTACTTGACTGGGACTGTGCCCCTTCACTAGGTCAGCTGAGGGCGAGCGCATTAGAGGTTCGTCTACTATATGCCCCAAGATTGACCGTCTCCGTGGGCTTCTCTTCTTCGCGCCTGTCCGTTGACTGATCTGAACCTTAGCAAAGTGCTGCTTCTGGCGAGCAGTCAGGACGCCAGTCTTGCGCGAGTGCCTTGACAGGCCACCTCCAGTCCAGTTCATCGGAATTTGCAGAAATTGAAATTAGCGGTAGTTTGTAGAGAGAATGCAGTGGAATAAGATATACATGACAGGAGATACTCCATGGGAAAGGTTGCTTCTCCCCGCCAAGACTCAATCACCATTTAAATGCTATGATAGACAGATTGAGCATACAGAGCTGCAGATACTGTACCAACTCAAATAAATAAGATAACTGATGGATATTACAGCAAAAGATTGCAACCCGAGCCGTAGCCTAATTAGCTTTGATAGTAGAAAGCAAACATCCTAGTTTGCCCAGCTCGCCCAGGAACGAATAATACTGAAGCGAACTGAAGCCAAAAATTATGACGTTTGAGGAATTCATGTTGCTATAGCTTTTCCTTCTGATATTGCTAGATGATGCATATTGATAATATAAATATTTGATTGGTTAATACCAGGTCTAGCAACCCTTTGCTATGGAGGATGAGCACGAAGGTCTCCCTAGCACAGCATATCTATATTGACTCATTGAGTAACAGGATCATCGGCATAGGACCCCTCTTTGCCGTTGCTCAAGATAGAAGTGAATTGCTCCCAAAGAAACCGCCTTTCTGGTTGGAGAGTTTAGAGGAGTGCCACATCATATGGTGGAGCGGCTATGCTTGTTATCGACAAACATAGGTAGACTGACAGACGACTGTGTAAGTTTCCTAAGAAAAAAGCAACACTTCATTAAATATCGGCTTAACTATTAACTAGGAAAGGAGGGAAAGATGCGCTACACTAACAACAGGTGCCATTATATACCATAAAGTATTATATTGTGGTTCTACCACAATCTCAACCTGTACCCTAGTTCATGTTCGATCTTTACTTTGTTTGGTAAAGATACCATAAGAGGGCCAAAAGCCTTTTTTATTTAGGCCTTGAACTCCATATGGCGTTTGTCTGTCTTGATTTTATCATGACTCCACCGAACGTGACCTCTCTAGGCAATCTCTGCTAGTAATTGTGGCCTTCCCGGCCTTAGTTCAATGTGATATGAGTTTAGAATTTCAAACCTCATCACTAAGGTCACTCACTACCCTTAGCCGTGATTTTACTACGATCGTTTTTGTTTCCTTTCCCATCCTGCCATCCATATAAATCGGGGTGTGTAGCCCGTTCGTGTCGAAAATGGCGAGTGGGTGGGTGCATCATGCCACTTAACTCCTCCAGATTGCTTTGGTTAAGTTCCAGAATAACCGGATGCCGATGCTTTATTTGTGTACCTGAACTCTGTCAATTCTATTCTTCCTTGTCGTCGGAAGCGGAGAAGACAGACTGAGGTGAGGTGAGGTGTGGCGATCGACAAGACAGTCATATGTTGCTGGGCAGCTGGGATAAACTGTACCCTTCCCCCTCCGTTCAATCGTGTATTATTGTATTACCTTGTGCTACAGTACCGGAGTACTTACTTTCATGTACGGAGTGGGCCGTAGGTCAAAAAGCGAATCGTCGATCCTGCAGCCTATATTCTTTTTACAGTACAGTAAGTACAGTAAGGAAGTTGTGCCTGCGTCCCTGGAGATTTTCCCGGTATGGAGAAGTGCATGATCTAGATGGACTTTACGGTTGTCCATGCCGTCTTTGCCATGGCTGAAACAGCGTTGCGGAGATATGATTTGTCGTTGAATGTTGGGATCAACAAGCTCATGTTTAAAACCTGGTTATTCTTCGCGAGGACGAAACAATGACGTTCACTAGCCACAATTGACCCACGTCACAGTAAGAAAAAGGAAAAAACAAGTCACACGAATCTCCTCATCAACCTGCAACAAGGACAGTGATTGGACAGGTCCTCATGGCAAGCCCCCAAATTCCAGTTTAATGAGCCACGCAACCCTTTGGTTGGCAGTGTGGCTGCTGGTTACGTGGTGAGGTTTTTTGGTTTTCTCTGCTGTTATGTTATTTTATATACATATCTTGGTCCCCAGAAGGAACTCGGAGCTAGCTCCTAGCGAAAGAAGTCGACGTCAGACTCAAAATAGAGCTTATATATCCATCCATATTAACCTGCTTTTCATCTCATTCTCTGATCCTTCATATTCTACTACTCTATTGCAAAAGCAAACAAGGACACCCATCTCTTTCATGATACGTTAGTAAGGTTGATTGAACACGAACTTTTAAGAGAAAAAAAGACGAATACTATACTATGCCTTCAGCCATCAATCCGGTTCAAAAGGAAGCTGAGCGTGGACTTGCTTTGCAGAAGTACCTCCTGCTTCATTCTCAGCACGATGCTCTTCAGAAGCATCTTTCCAAAATCTCGCCAGAAGTTCGTATCCCGCACTCCACAGGGACGAATCGCCATGCCTCACTCTCTTCTTCCCCTGGAAGTGATGAGGGCTACCTCTCGTCATCACCGCCATTCCATCATCGCCGTGCTGACAGTCTTCCACGCCAACGCCCAATGCTCAAGCAGAGAAGATCCTCGCTACCAGCAACCATCGATGAGAGCATCATCGGAGAAATGGAAGAAGACGAACTAAAAATCAAGAGCGTCAATCAGCAGATCAAGTCCACTCTGACCGAACTACTCAACTGCCAGAGCGTACGTGCCGATGATAGATACCGCAAATGGGTGCAAACCCGACTGATGGATACTGAAATTGAGTTGAAGGGAACAAGAAGTCGCAGCTGCGGACGACGAAGGGCGAGTGAGGATATTGGTGTTTAGTTCTGCCGTCGGAACAATTAATGGGATAGAGGCGGGGCTCAATGCCACTGGCGTCGTCAAGTGCTGACATGCTTTGGGGAATTTGGGATATATAATGACTTTCCACATGGGGTTAAGAGGGAATTGCATATGACTGTACACTTTGTATTAGATACCCGAGACCACATGTCTCTTTCAATTCTACCATGATAACCACGATAAAACTTTGTACAATGTTATAAGTTCTCTTCAACCACATTGTAGATTCGAAAAATGCTCACATTGTAACAAACTTTTAGGATGAAGGATATATCTGGAATTTAGGAAGATATGGATAGGCGATTCAAGTCTGAAGAGGATTAGCGTACCCTAAAGATCGGATGAACGCATTGGTTAGTGATGGTGGGTGGTCTGATAGTTTGTCGCTCAACTACTACAGTATGCCTAGGCAATGCAGTGTTAGGCCGGATGGAGTCAAAACTAAGTTGAAGTTTACTACTAATAATAATAAAAGAGATGGTCTACACACCCAGCCACTTGGTTACGAAGTTCTCGATATGCTACAAGCTTACCTTTGCACTAGTTGGGACGACGCGTATGTTCAAAGTTGAGGCTATCGACTCCCGTCAGAAGTGCCAAGATCACTGTTGAACTTCTTGGGTTAGTGACTTTGAAACATTCTGAAGCATGTGATGTTTTGAAGACTACCGACACGAAGCAATCACTACAGATTCGCGGAATGCCGTTATCAGGGCCCGCCCGTCGTCCGAACGGGTTTCAGGATGATAAGTAGTAGGTTGGTGCTTTCTTCTTTTCTACTGATACTAGTGAGCTTTCATTATCATTTCCTTCGCCTTTCATTTTGTTAAACAGAGACAAATTGACCGCCATGAGTTTATCTATGGATCCCAAGGAGAAGATTCCGCATCAACACAAAAACCAGTGGTTTGGATTTATCAAGGTACATTGTTCACACTTCTGGGCGCAATGGTCCATTTATTAACATAGAGCAGTCAATCGCTACATTTAGAGGTGATCTCGCATCTCTTACTGCACCACCCTTCCTCCTCTCCCCACAATCAATAGTCGAATTTTCGGCGTATTGGGCAGAACACCCTTCGATTTTCGTTGCCCCAGCCAATGAACCTGATCCAGAGAAACGGGCACTGCTGGTCCTGAAGTGGTTCTTGAGTACGCTCAAGGCACAACATAATAATAAGGATCAGGATGGAAAGAAAAAGGGCATGAAGCCGCTAAATCCATTCTTGGGAGAGATATTCGTGGGCAGTTGGGATGATGAATGTGGGAAAACAGAATTGGTTGCCGAGCAGGTCTCTCATCATCCACCCGCAACCTGTTCGTTTATAAGGAATAAGAAACATGGGATTAGAGTATGTCGTTCTTTTTGAGGGAACAAAACTCGGGTTTGAGGCTAACAATGACTGCATAGCTCCACGGATATATAAGCCCCAAGGTTTCATTCTCAGGGACGGTACACATCGACCGGAAAGGATACAGTCTTTTGCACATTGATAAATACGACGAAGACTACCTAATTACTATGCCGAAAATACACATCGAAGGTCTCATGACAGGAAACATTTCACCTGAGCTTAGCGGGAGCACGCAAATCCGTAGTTCTTCTGGCTACACAGCAAAGATAGACTATACATCAAAAGGATGGATTGGTGGACGCAGAAATGGGTTTAGCGCTCAGTTATTTCACGATGATAACGAAAACACACCTTTATATACCGTTGAGGGACAGTGGAGTGACTCGTGGATTTGCAAAAATCTCAAAACTCAAAAGGTCGTTGACAAGTTCGATATAAACTCTGCGAAACGGACGCCTTTACAGGTAGCCCCCATCAGTGAACAACACCCACTTGAGTCAAGGCGAGCCTGGCACCACGTTGCCCAAGCTATCCACAAAGGAGATATGTTTGCCATCAGCTACGAGAAGTCAAAAATTGAGAACGAGCAGCGAGAGATGCGGAGTAGAGAAAAGTTAGAAGGATCCGAGTTTCCCAGACGATACTTCTCCAAAGCGAATGAAGATCCCGTAGCTCAAAAGCTAGCCCGACAGATTAAATGTCCTTCTATAGAAGCAGATATGGACATAAAACAGGGTGCTTGGATATGGGATGATGAGAAAGAAAAGAGAATAGAGGCTAGTAAAGGGATAAAGAGCCCTATGAGGGGTAGGTTTGATTCGGGTGTTGGGGGTTTATTTCTGGACTCAGTAAAGTCATAATGGATATGGATATGTATTATCATTTGGAGTTCTCGGCGCCTGATAAACCTCAAGACCTTACCGAATAAAGTAGGACGTATGAGGGCAATATAATAGACCTAGATGATGCTTCACAATGACTTAACTATAAACCTGGCCCAAAATTCTGAAACACTTGGTGCGTTCAGAATATGCGCCACTTGCAGCAACAGGTATAACAGGAAGGAAAGTCCAGACTACCACTACAGTATGGCAACAGACCTTGTCATTCACCACCTTCAAATGCACATAATGTTCAAATCCAGTATATATTATTCAACATAAAAAGTTGTCCTTATTCACCTCTCCTGTCTGTACTATGACGCAATTTTTGCAACAGCCCAGTATTTCCTTCCCCACTTAGCCTAGTATATTGGTGGGGTGGTGAATAAACTTACCACAAGGCTAGGTAAATGACGTAGGCGAGTCATAAGGCTACTTCCGTACTTCAAGAATGTATATAACAACATCTTGCCTTCCAAGCCAAATCAATATAAAACAATAAAGAACTTCAAGTCAAACCTTTTTACTTTATAAACCAAATTAAACGTCCTACATACCGCACATACCAAAAAAGAAACCTAGCAATCATGTCTGACAAGAATACTTCCACTTTGCAATCCACCATCGATTCCGTCACAGGTACTATTCAATCTGCTATCGGTTCACTTACTGGTAGTACTGGCGATCAGAATGCCGGTGAGGCTAAGAAGGCCAAGGCGGACTTAGAGAATGAGGCATCTCATGCTACCGCAAAGATTGGCAACATTTCAGCTTCGAGCTCTGGAGCTGTCACCAAAGTAGGTCAATACCAATGCTATTTGATGCATTTAAACTTACAATGACAAGGACAACCCAGACCGTACTGAGGGATCCTGGAACCAGACTGTTGGCTCAACAAAAGAAGCAATAGGTGGTCTTGTAGGAGCTGAGGGTCTGAAGCAGGCTGGACAGCGCCAGAACGCCGAGGGCAAGGAACAAGAGGCTAAAGGTCAAATCTCTGACTTCGGCGCCGGTATTGCCAACCGAGTTGCTGGAACTGCTCAAGGAGTTGGAGCTGCGCTTGTAGGCGACCGCGATGCTCAGGCAAGTCAATGAGGTCCTGTTATTTGCAGGATTATTTAGCTAACGTGTTAATATAGGCTGCGGCCCAGGACAAGCATGACGTTGGCAAGACCCAACAGCGTGGGGCTGAGTATGACATCCAAAAGCAGAACTCTTAGATTTTGCTTCACTCGAATTGTATAATATGGTTTAGATGGGTGCGGGCAGGAGATTGCATGATATCCATGGTTGCTAATGCGTTGTTTTGCTGGTGAGCTCGGGGTGAGATCACGATCAGCTCCTATTCATATAGGCTAATGAATATACCCTTAACGAATGCGTTTCGATATTTTTAGAGTGAAATTATGTTCGTCGTGCTAGCGAATTGAGCGGCATGTTAGCTTACAACACACAGTGTGACCCATTTAAGAGTATATTGGTAAATTCCGAGACGAATCGTTCTAAAGCTATGAACTGTCATAGTCGAGAGCTATTCTAGTCAACTAGAAAACATCAATATTGTCTAACTGCTTCGGTAATTATTGTATCAGCGGCTTTCGAGCCGATTCTTCGAAGTTCCACGGCCACCACACAAAGTTACTTTTACTTATACATCGTTCGCGTGTGATAGGGTCTAAACTAAAGCATGTGTCTACGAAGTACATCAGCAATATATATCTGGGTTTTGAAAACATCCCTCTGTTGGAAGTAAGGCTGGTCCCTGCTGTTTGACGCAATTTGTTGGCTGATGTTGAGATTTAAGGGAAGTGTTTTTGATGACATAAACATACCACGCAGATAACTCCTTAGTTCCGAGTAAGCCCGTTATCCGCTATCAATACGCTATACGCTCGCTATACGCGATACACCATTCGCGATACACCATTCGCTTCTTCTTTCTTGCCAGATTATAAGCTTACATGAGTTTAGAATTTCTTCTGTCAGTCAAACCTGGTGAGGCTCGCCGGAATTGGCTTTGTTTTTCTCTCGCCGTTGAGTGTATGAGTCCAAGCCATCACTATGAGTAGAAGTTGATAGTCTTACTGTGCTCGTAAACAATCCACATCCCATGGTGGAATGAGTCGAAGTGATTGATAATCCATCATTTTTTCATGCTAATCTTCCGCCGAGCAACGGTGAATACAAGGCTGAAAAAGCGAGCAGTAGGAAGCCAGAAGCTTTCCGCCGCGTCGGCGGACCAAATGCCTGAGTCATACCCGAGAACAAAAGCCTAATTCGGAAATTGTACCTGCGCTGCTCTCATCTTGCATGGAGTTACGAGTTGCAAACCCGCGAGCGACAGGCTATGACTAGTGCCAATACTTGGTTTTGAAATGCAGCCGCCGCTGTGACGGAGAAAAAATGTTTGGTTATCTCAGATCTCCGAGTTGCGCATAAGAGTTTGCCCTTATGGAGAGTTTCACGACTTGGCCGGCTACTGTTTTGGTTAGCAGTATTAGGGCTTAGCCTTATATCCGTGAGTAAGTCGAGGTTTGTCAGAAATGTCCAGCTAGTGAGTGTATGTATAGCATTTAATTATATTCATAATACATATAAGGTAGGTGCATCTCAGTCTCTCTTTTGCTATAAATCATTCACTTCTTATATCACTCCTTTGACATTGCAACTATTTGTTTGCTCTGCACTGCTGTTCATTACATTTCATCTCAAACCTATCGTCGGGCTTGAATACGCCTACCTACCATTGAGTGTATCAAAAATGGATTCAAGACTGCCTGTCGCTGAGAAGGAACTTGGAGAGAGTGCAAGATCATCCGTCCTCTCGCCTGAAAAGGAATTCGAAAGAAGTGCTACATCTTCGTTTACAGGACCACCATCAATAAAGGAAAAGGATGAAGACAGAGGAGTTCAAGATGTTGCTGAAGAGAATTCCGAAGAAGAGGATGGAGAGTACCCCAATGGTTTTGCTTTGGCAATGATAGTTGTTGCTTTAGTCCTCAGTATCTTTCTGGTATGTTTTTCGCCGAGCTTGCTACACCAATAATATATGCTAATGATATCAGGTGGCTCTAGATATGACCATTGTCGCGACGGCGATACCAAAAATAACAGACGAATTCCGCGGCTTAGATCTGGTCGGATGGTACGGCTCTGCATTCTTCTTGACCCTAGCAAGTTTCCAGTCTACGTGGGGAAAAGCATACAAGTACTTCCCTTTGAAGATCACATTCCTTATCTCAATCTTTGTGTTTGAGTTGGGGAGTCTTATATGCGGAGCAGCGCCAAATTCCACTGCACTTATTGTTGGTCGTGCTATAGCCGGCTTGGGAGGTGCCGGAATTGCAAGTGGTTGCTACACTATAATTGCCTTTGCAGCTCGACCTGCTCAAAGGGCAGCGTTTACCGGAATACTCGGGGCATCATACGGAATTGCCAGCGTGGTTGGCCCATTACTTGGAGGAGCTTTCGCAGAGAAGTCTACTTGGAGGTGGTGTTTCTATATCAATCTTCCAATTGGCGGTATCTCTGCTGGCATCATTCTATTCTACTTCACGTCTCCCGCCAGAGCTGCACCAACAGAGGCTCCAATAAAAGAGAAACTTTTACAGATGGATCTTCCAGGAACCTTTACTATCATGGCAGCTGTTATATGCTTTATTCTTGCTTTGCAATGGGGAGGGCAGACCAAGAAATGGTCCCATCCAGACGTCATCGGAACACTTGTTGGCTTTGGTGTCCTCTCAATTCTCTTTCTTATCATTGAATACTATCAGGGAGAGAGAGGAATTATAGTTGGCCGACTTCTCAGAGACCGAACAGTCGCTGTAGGCTTCGGTTTCATATTTTTCCTGGCAGGTGGCTTCTTCCTTTTCATCTACTACATTCCAATATACTTCCAAGTTGTCAACGGGGTCACAGCCTCAGAAAGCGGTATTAGGAATATCCCACTCATTCTCGGGCTTACCATTACAACAATCATTTCCGGAAGTTTGATTTCCATCTACGGACATTTTGTACCTTTAATGATCATAGGTACAGCACTCGGCGAAATCGGTGCGGGATTGCTCTACACCCTCAGCACCACATCTACTTCAGCCCAATGGATCGGATATCAGGCTCTAGCTGGCTTGGGTATGGGTTTGTCTTTACAAATCCCGGTTATTTCCGCGCAAGCTGTTGTAAAACCGGCAGATACCTCATCTGTCACTGCCATGATACTATGTAAGTCCACTCAGCATCCCTTCTCATCGCAAAATATCTAACAGCGCAACAGTTTCTCAGACAATCGGTGGGGCTTTCCTAATCTCGGCCGGCCAATCCTCCTTCACAAATACTCTCATTAAGAAACTTCCTACATCCGCACCGACAGTGGATGTAGGGAAGGTGCTCATTACCGGTGTAACAGAGCTCAGAGACGTCTTCTCTCCTGAAGAAATGGTTGGAATTATATCATCATACATGGATGGCTTGAAGGTGGCCTATGCTGTTGCTGTCACTGCGATTGGGATTGCTGTGCTCATCAGCTTTGCTAGCAAGTGGAGAAATCTCAAGGGGGTGAACGTTGTTGGAGCTGTATAATGGGAGAGACAAGACTATTAAGAAATAACGGGAAACCATAGAGGGAATTGATCAAGTCAAACATGGCGTTTGGTGGATCAGAGAGGGCTTGAGCTCATTTTGAGGATTTAACATTTTAACCTGTTCAATAATTGGGAACTATGGACTAGATTGGTATAGTTGACCAGCAAGCATAATCAGAACTTAGCGTTATAGATATTTAATTGAAGTTTATACACTTCTCCCAAAGTACTTTACACTCTTTGACGAAAGTGTCCCGCTTTAACTCCCTTGCCCCCCCCTCTCGACCAGAAAACACTCGACCCATCCAATAGTGCCTTCCAATTGTAATAAATACTACAGGTCCTTTTGATTTACAAGATAACAAACAATTCCATTATCTCCAGGTTTGTAATTTAGACGTGTGGAAACTCCAATACTAACCCTAGTTACGCATTTTCACAGCAGCATAGCAGCATAGCACATCAAGGCCCTCCTAAATTGCGCTTCCCTTTACAGCCACTGATTTTAAACCGTGGTTTTCCGCCAGCAAACAAGTTTTGTGCAACCAGATTCACCGTTTCTGAAGATATTCAAGCTCTGTAAACCGCTGATGCCAGTAACAGTTTCTCCATCTCCGATTAGACTGGTTGGAGTCTTGCTGGTAAATAGAATCAATTCTCTCTGAGAATAAGGTTCTACATATAGGGGGAAAGCGGAAAGATAAAAAGGGAAGGAGAAAAAAAAGAGCTTCCCCGGTGTGTTATATGGTCCAGTGCGTGGGGTTTGTCAATTCACCTACCCCTTTTATTTTAAGCGAAGCATAGCGAAGCATAGCGAAAATGCAAAAATATGGGTGGTTTTGAGAATGTACCAACGAACTGTCTGCTCTAACCACTTTCATCAAGATACGAGTCACTTCACTAGGTGGGCGATCAATTGAGAGGGTCCACCGGTAGAAAAACACAAAATTGAAATACTTTCCATGTCTTTTTTTGAAACTTCGAGCTCTCCTCGATGTGCTTCAAACTTTTTGGTACCAAAGTTGCAACGTTAATCATGTGACTATGATCCTCTCCAGTTCAAGCATTATTATATTGCACTATGTAATACACCGCTACTGCCAAATCCATGCCCTTGTGAAACTTCGGAACTGGAAGTCTCTATAATAAGCAATCAGCTAAGCATCTCAACCAAAAGCTATATATTAGAATTCGAATAGGACTTGAACACTCAACCAACTAAATACGGACGAAGTATGAAAATGCAATGGAGTCATATTCATGGATGCAGAATTAAGTGAAGTAACATCCAATCATTCTTTAGCCATCTCGACGTGGAAAGTACCCAAAAGAATTAGTGAAGTTAAGGAGACGAGTGGACTATTTATAATTATTTATACCACACCTCTCGTGGAGAACCTCTCAATGAGGTTTTGAATTATGGATTCAAACCGGGGCCATCCAACGCATATATGCAAACCCCATAACGCCATGCATAGTGGGCAGATCAAATCCCGCAAAAAGCGCCACCGATGCAAACGTTTCATTTCACAACAAACGCGCCGTTCTTATATAAATCCTAAGCGAATCCCAAGAATATCATATCGTGCTTCCACTAGCGGTTCGACCCTTTTTGAATAACTTCTCATATCCCCTTCTGAACGCACCAGTTTGAGTGCCCTGATCCTTCTTAGCATCAATGATGCTGGGGTGTAGGGGTGGATCTGATTTTAGGCCCAGCATACTGCTAAAGGTGCCTGTCCGCTTTCGCAGATTCCCTGGTGCGCTTGAGGCCTTATTCTCCCATTGACCGTCTCTTTTCCAGCCTTGTACACAACTTCCTACCACATCTTTCAAATTGATAGGTATACTAGGCGTCATTGCTTGGGTGACAACCTTATCATATATCGTATTGTATGCTGCATGGGTAATTTGAGCTCTGATCGGATTATCTTCTGGCAAGATAGGGTCCACAATGGGAATTTCACAGTCTTCCCACTCCGAGTCCTCTCCGGCTGTAGATGAACCACCGTCTTTACTCGACGAAGAATGCCGCGTCTCCTCCACCTCTTCAGCTCGGGATCCAGCAACATCCATAGGGTGCTTAACAATACGCGCTCCAGTCCAAGCATCACGTCGCTCAGTAAAACAACGGAGGCCAGCATTCCATGACATCTCAGCCT
>Ga0247812_10000746_pt1 | contig 18991 bp, 11 predicted proteins | sample UWRJL149409B1_FD_178011 | JGI IMG/M metagenome (GOLD analysis project Ga0247812, IMG submission 178011) | Plant litter microbial communities from Arlington Agricultural Research Station in Wisconsin, United States - UWRJ-L149-409B-1 | ecosystem: Environmental > Terrestrial > Plant litter >...
TGCAGAGTAGGCCATTTGGATGCGTTCCGATCTGAGACGACGCGACGAAAGCGCGCAAGCTCGAAAATTCCCGACAAAGTCGGAGGAAACGCTGGCCTGCCTTACAGAAGTGTAAAGCGGCGTGTCGGCGAATGGCTAACTGCGCGACCATGCAGTCACGCAAAGTTAAGCCATCGTTTTTCGCATTGTTCGAGACTGGAGTTTGTCGCACACAAGGCATTTCTGTCAAGAACCGCTTCTGGCCGGAAGCAGCGCGTCTTATATGGTATCGCTTTTATTTCAGCGACCTGCACCATTTCAGCAAAGTTCACAGACGCCGAGTTCACTCCTTCGTCTACTCCGTTCCACGTGCATTTACCTATATAAACGCGATCGGCGCCCAGCACAGCTGCGTATTGAACTACTGGCATGCAAACTGTGCCTCCCAATCGTCCGCACCAAACTCCCACCAGGATGAGTTAACAAGCGCACGCCTTTCCATGAGCATTGCGTTTGTTCCAACACGGCCAATATGTAGGTGCGGTAATCTAGCTTAGCACTGGTTCAGAGCCTCCTTGAGATAATCAATTAAGGCTCGTACCTTGGGCGTGAGCGACGTATGGTCGGTTACGCAGGCAAATATCTGCATTGGCTCGGGCATGGCTTGTCCGGCGGTTTGGTGGAGCTGGTCAAATAATGTTACAAGCAGGCCGCGTTCTATCAGTGGTTGCGCGACAAAGTCGGCCAAGCGCGTGATGCCTCCCCCATTGACCGCCATCTGCGCCAGCATATCGATATCGTCACTGATCATGGATGGATTAACTGGCGCATCAAAGTGCACTCCATCGCGTACGAACTCCCAAGGAAGGAAGCGGCCGTTGGTAGCGTAGCGCAGTACAAGGCAGGAGTGAGATCGCAGCTCTTCAGGCGAAGTCGGCGTTCCGGCATCTTTCAAATATTCAGGCGAAGCACAGATTAGAAACGGGCGCGACGCAATAACCCGTGCCACAAGTCGGTCGTCGAGTTGAGCAGCAATACGTATACTGACGTCGATTTTTTCCCGTAGATGGTCGGCACGGTGATTGGCGCTTACCAGCTCGATTGCCAGGCGTGGATAGCGGCGGCCGAATGCCGGTAGCAAGGGCGCCAGGAGATGGCGGCCGACTGAGGACAAGGTTGCGATAGTCAGATGCTCCTGCAAGTCCAGCCCTTTGTCTACAGCCTGTTTTGCCAGATCGAGTTCGCGCGGGATATGGCGAACCTTGTCGTAATAAACGCGACCGGCCTCGGTCAGCGCCATCTGCCGAGTGGTACGCGCCAGTAAACGGACGCCGAGATGCTCTTCAAGGCGGGCGATGTTTTGGCTAACGGATGCCGCGCTGACGCCTAGAGAACGCGCGGCTGAGGCGAGAGTTCCGGATTCGACTACGCAAGTGAAGTTGGTGATTGCGCCTACAATGTTCACGGCATTCCCTAAAAGCATTCATAAATTTTTCTTGGTAAAGACTCAAGCTGCCGGCCTCTTCTTTTGGCCAGCGCTGAATGATACCCTGTATTGTCTCTTATATCTTAAATAGGTCAATACCAATGGATCATTCAAATCGAAGGGTTACACAACGCAGGTTACCAAAATTTCTTGCGCCCTATGTATTTGCACTATATATGGCAATAGTGATGTCGTTTCTAATGTCTATGGTAATTACATTAACGGAATTCGGATATGACAGCAATTATTTGAGGAACGTGATGTCTGCCTACCGCGTTGCAATGCCAGCAGCCTTCATTTGCATCTTGGTAGTACGTCCGCTCGTTGCGCGACTCGTAGCGCTGAGCGTAAGTTCCGATGTTTGAATCTCAGCTGATAGTAAAGCTTTTTCATGCGATCCGTGGCTGGGTGGCGTGAACTATTTCTATTATGAGAACGATCACGTCGATAAAAACCAAAAAAATTCCAACGAGCTTTCGAAGTGAATCGTCGCTGCTGTAGACAGCGATGCCAACCATAGCAATGTTGGGAGTAGCATTCGCGGTCCAAAAGTCCCTGTGCGAGTCCAGCAAGAGCAGGGTCAGGTCTGACATTCAGACACGAGCTTAACAAAAAGAGTGTTTATGGATGCTTTGGTGAAGGTGTTAAGGAAGAGTTCGTGTCCGAATGTCAGACCTGACCCTGGCTACTGGCTACAAATTTGATTTCTGGCCGTAGCAATTAGTTTGCACCCGCAGGTCTTCGGCATAGTGCATCAGCTTCGGGGAAGCAGGACATTCGTTTTAGCGTCAATCAGGAACAACCTGCCAAGCTTGGCGATAGCGTCACCAAGGCTATATTGGGGTTCAAGGTGCAATGGAACGGCAAACCGGATTACGCCGGTGAAGCGCTGAAAAATGGAACTGCCCACCGGGCTTGACGACCTATAGTGCAAGATTGTTCCCAAAATGATGATCATTTTTATAAGGGATCGTCAAACAGGGTGGGACGCTTCGCTTGTTGGACGCCCTGGCCCTCAGTCCCGGCTGCCGGCGTTGTCGCGCGGTACCGGTTGCAGCCAACTCAGATGACATACCCTTCCCATGGTCACCACTGTCTCCAACAAGCCAGCCGCTTTGGCCGAACTCAGCAGGACGTACGCCGCGCACGCCACCAGGCGGCACAAGGAAATCGTCCCTACCCATCAATATGTCCTGTCGGGGGCGTTCACGGCGTATCGTAAGTTGGGCGACGAGCATAAGGAATGGGTACAACTCTATTGCAATCTGGTCGAGGCCAACGATGGCCTGAAGCATCTGGTCAAGGCCGACGCCAGCGAGGTTTCAAAGCATGTCGCGCAATGGTGGCGGGAGAAAAACCAGTTCGACGAAATTGGCAAGCAATTGGACGGCTTCCCCTGCCTGGCCGCAGTACCCGAGGCCTGCCGCTTGCTGTACGAGCTTATCGACATGGAAGTTGCGCTGGTACAGGCCCGCGATCATAGCGGCATCGCGCAAAGTCATCGCGATCTGCACAGTTACTCCGAAGAGAAGGAGAACTGCAAGACGACGCTGACCAAGCTGGAAGATCGGTTGAAGGCCTTGAGGGAAGCATCGGCGCCAGGCGATTCGAGCCGTTCCAGGCATACCAAAAGCCGTGACGGCAGCGCCAGGGAATTACACAAACAGAGGAAACACCTGCGCCATGAGATTGCCGAAACCAATAGCAATATCGTTACGCTGACTGAGGCGATCGCCGAGATGCAACAGCGGCTGGACCAACAACATGGCACGCTGGCGGCGCAGCAGCTGGAATTGGCTATGTTGATTGGCAAATTGTCCGCCGCCGGCGTCTCGCCGCAAGACCAGGAAGCCATCACCACCATACTGCGCGGGCTGGACGACCTGACCGATCGCCACGACAAGACCACGGCGTTGCTGGACCAGGGCAACATGCCCCCGAAACTCTATTCCAATGGCCAGATCGGGTTTTCTGCCGGCCCGCACCGCACAGAGCAACTGCGTGACCTGCTCAAGCAGGTACGTGACATGCTGGACGACACCGTCGACACGCTGAAAGCAGCAGTGGCCGCGAGCGTCGGCAGATCAAGCGGCAGCGGCGAGACGCGCCGAGGGCGATTCACGCCGTTGATGTTGCAGTATGGCGAAGGGGCGCTGACCTCCAGCTACGCGGGCAGTGAGCCGTTCGAGCTACCCGCTTCGGGCTTGTATGGCGGACCGGCCATCCCGACGGTCAAGCGTTTCTCGCGCGATGCCGCGCACCAGACGCCACCGGCCGATGCGCCCGCCGCCCTTGATCGCGATGACGAGAAGGATGCCGCGACGGCGACGCCGACGCTGACTCCGACGGCGACGGCGACGGCGACGACGCCAGCGTCAGTGCAGGCACTGGCGCGCGTGACCCAGCCTCGCGCGGCGATGTCGCCCGAGGCATTGGCAGGCGTCACCGTGGCTGAGGTCGCCACCGGTGCTGCGACGACATTCGGGCCGCCGCGCCCGGCATTCGGAATAAGCGGCACGCTGGCGCCCAAGGTCGGGACGGTGATCGATCTTCCCGCCGTTGACGCTGGTTTAGTGGCAATGGCGGCCCCGTCCAAGGCCGCCCCCTCGATCATGGGAACGGCGCGCCTGGTACTGATGGCGCCGCCGTCACCGGTCGAGGCTGCACAAACGACCCCTTCTTCGAACAGGCAGGCGCTGGTTGGCGCCAAGTCGGGTGCGCCGGCCTCTGCCAGCGTGCATGCCATGACGACGACGTCTTCGTTGACGCAGCCTTCCTCGGGCAAATCCAGGACCGGCGCCGCCCCCCAGGCGTCCCCATCGCGCGCGGAACCGGCGCCGTCGCTGCCGGACGTGACGGCGACCGGCGCGGCCGGATTGTTACCCAAAGAAAGCAAGCAATCGGGTGCCTACCATTTTGGTTCGGACCAGCTGGATTGGGATTGGCAAGCCTTGAAGGTCGAGTACCGCGTGCCGGCGCCATTGGCGCAACTGCCTGAGGGCGCTGTCGAGGTCGACTCGCTGCGCACCGAATCGCCTGTGCGCTTGCTCAGCGATACGGCCTACGTGGAGCCGCCACCCAATCCGGCACCCGCCGTGTCGTCAAGCTACACACTGGGTGCACAAGCCCTGCGCGACAAGCAAACGCCGGTTGCACAGGCGCGCACGCCGGCGACAGACCCGTCGGATACCACCGGACCGACGCTGAACGACAAGGGACGCAGCGCCACCATGCCCGAGCCGGCGCGGGCCGCGTCGTCGATGCCGCCGCCGCCGCGCCGTGCGACCGAGCCGCCGCGCACCTCCGCGCCGGCCGGTGCAAGTCAGCAACCGGGCCCGCGGCCGACAGCGCAGCCCCAGCCCACGGCGTACCGCCAACACGTGAACGATCCCTTTCCCGCCCGTCCGTTCATGCCGGCACCGACGATGCCGCCAGACCCGCGCACACCCTGGACCGCCTTCGGCCCCTTGCATACCGTGCCGCCCGTGATGCGCGATGCCCTGATCAATGCCGCGATGCGCAACCAATACTGGACCACCGTCTGGCATTCCGACGTGAGCGGGCGCCATCCGGGCCGGTTCAAGCTGTACTACGTGGTCAATGCCAACCTTCCGGTCAACAGCGTCTTTCCGCTGAGCCCCCCGGGAACGCCCCATCCGCTCTTCCAGACTATTCTGGCGGGTAATCCTTACTGCCATGTCCTGGAAATATTGCCGCCGCGCGCGGCCGAGCCGATCCCATCGGACTTCTACCCCCCGATGGCGCCGGGGCCACGCAACGGGGCATCCTCGTTCGGCACCACCAACCGCGCGTCGCCCCGTTTTGTCGATCCCAACCTCCCGAATCCCTTTGCCCGGAAACCTGAACCGGAACCGGTGCGCCGTCCCAGCGTGCGCGTGCCCGGCGAGACGTCACAGGGGCATGACGAGCATGCGGGAACCAGGACGAGGCCGTCGCGCAGCCATCGTACCGAGCCGAAAGCCGAAAGCTCCCGCCGGTACGCCCGCGAGACGCCCCGTGAACACCAACCCGGCACGAGCGGGCGCTCCAGGCGAGACACCCGGCAGAAGGCGTCGTTCGGCCGGGAACAAGAGCAGCGCGCGGCGCAGTCTTCGCGCGAGGCGGAAAAAACCAGTGCCAGCCGTCCGGAGGACGCCCGGCAGGAAGCCCGTCAGGAAGACGTCAGCGATGACCATCCTCTTGTCATCGAAGTCCCTCCGATTCGTCTGGGCAAGCACGCGTCCCTGCCGGTGCTGGGGACGGCCCTACCCGACGAGGCGCGCCGCCGCGTGCTCAACAATATCCTCGGGGGCTTCAAGCGTGCGGGTGAGCCGATTCCCCGCCATCCTGAACGCCTGGTCACAGAGTCGGACTGGCATAAGGAAATCTCGGCGATGCTCGACGAGCCTGAAGAGCTCAGGAAAGATGAATACAAGGAAGCCAAACCGACCGTGGCGCGCGCCAAGGCCGTTATCGACAGTCTCATGGCGATGGACTTCGACCTGGGCAAGGTCGGCGATCTGTTCAATGAATTGAGCTACCTCTGGAACAACTCCAACGTCAACGCCGAAAACCGCCCGCCGCAGTTCGCGCAGGCGTTCCATGCCCTGGTCGACGAACAGGTCAAGCGCGATGATCGCGAACATCGCGCTGAGTACGACAAACTGGACCCGCCGGGGCGCGAGGCCAGGCAGCAGGAAGTACGCACGAGCCTGCTCGCAGAAGAAATGATGGTCTTCAAGGATTACCTGCGCTTGAAGTACCAGGAGGTATTTTCCCTCCCCATCGATCATCCGATGCTGCAGAACATGCTCGGTCGCGTCCGCATCAAGTTGAACACCTACCTGAGCGAACTGGCGGCCAAGGCGGTGACCGACACCGATACGTTCAAGGCTTACGGTAGCGGACAACGGGAAACGCTGCGCAACCACCTGGCCTTGCAGCTCAAAAATGGACTGGATGACGCGGCGATCAACAAGGTGCCAGGCTTGCGGGCGCACTTCGATCGACGATTGGAGGAAAAACTTGCCGAGCTGGCGCACGCCGCGCCGGACAAGGTGGACACGCCGGAAAAACGCCTGGCGCAGCGCGCCAACCTGAGCACCGTGCTGATGGGGGCAGAGGGCAAGGACCTGCATGCGCAATTCATGCTCGATAGCGAGTTCGGCGCGGCCTTGCGTCCGGTACATGCGCAGTTGTCGGTGCAGAACTGGGCCTGGACAGTAGAAAAACTGGCGGACCAGTTGAAGGAGCAGGCATGACCCCGAAGCACACCCCGGCTGCGGCGCAGGCGCGGCCGGACGACGGCGGCATGGCGCAGCAGTTGCGCGCCATGCAACAGGATCCGGTGGCCAATCGTACGCTCGTGGCCTGGCAAGGCATGGCGGCCGACGCCATCCTTAAGGCCATCGACATGGTGACGCAACAATTGACGGCGCGCTCGGCGCGGCCCCACGAGGGCGGCGACCCGCACGACATCATCCAGGTCCGGGCGCGTGCCAGGCGGCGGCAGGCGCAAGTGCAGCAGTGCCGCGAACTGGCCCAGGAGATGGTGCTGGCAACGTTGTCCCATTTGTCCAACCCCGACTGGGATCCGTTTGCACCGGGTCCGGCGGACCGGCACGATGATGGCGCCCAGGCGCCGGCCGACAATATCCTGATGATGCTGCTGGACTTGGCGCAGCCAGCACGCTAGCGCGCTGCCGCCTTGCCACCTTTCCGCCTTGCCAGCGCGCAGTCTCAGCAGCGCGGCCGCGACAGCACGCTCGGAAAGCCCGTGGGCAGGGTCTCCGGATAGTCGCGGCTGAAATGCAGGCCGCGGCTTTCGCGCCGCCATAGCGCGCTGTTTACGGCAGAGCTCAGCGCGGCGCAAATCGTGATAGAGGAGGGCAGAGAGGATGGCGCAGTTGCGTCGGGCCCGGAGGGTGGCGGCGTCCGGCGTGTTCAACAGGGAGCGCGCCTGGTGGTCGCCGATTGCCGGCGTCTTACTTTCCTGGTTGTCCGTCGTTGGGCGCTTGACCCCTTTAAGTGGATTGCTGGTAATGGCATTGACCTCACACAGGTGGTCGGACTTACGGTGTCATTCGAACAGGCAAACCGTTCGACCCGAATTTCTTATCGAATCGGCTTGCCATTCAAGACAGTATGTGACGCTGGCCACTCTGTTCCCTAAGTTTTGATTTAGGAAATATCTTTGAAAAAAAGACTAGACATGTCTGATCAGATTACATCTCATATCATTTTTATAAAATTTATCGATGGCCGTATAGAAGTTCAGAAATCGTACCGATCTCGCTTAACTTTTTTCATATAGCTCGGCATGTAAACAGAACCATAAAACGTCAAAATATCTTCCCTATCCGAGTTTGATACTCTGCGATGAAAAATGTTCACCATTTTTTTCGAAGTGTCAAACGCGTCAGTTATCATTTCTTCGCTCAAGGGCGATTTTGAGCCAAGGCCCTTCTGCAGATTTTTAATGCGATCTGTTGGGGTAGGATGCGTAAGCGAAACAGAAAATTGCGGCATCTTGCAAAAATCGCTCACCGCTTCAATAAAGTGCAGATAGATCAAAACAGAAAGAGCACCTCGAGAGACTGAAGTGAAAGTATTATAGTTGCTCTCAATATTTTTTAAGGAAAATATATCCGCTTCAAACTCGAGTTGGTGATTGTAAACTTTTAGCTTCTGCTCATTTGCTGGTGTGTTGGGGAAAGCATTGAGCTTAATAATCATGTCAGGTTCTGAGAGATGTCCGCAGAGAAGGTGAGCATACTCGTGACCAAACGTGAACTTCATTTGATTTTGTACCAGCTCGCGTACTTCACGTTCTGTAGTGTCATCAAGAATTCCGCGCGGATCAATCTCAAAATCGAGCGCTTCAGATCCCAAAATTAACCGAACGGCAATTATAAGCGCATCTGCACGATCAATTAATTTTATACCAAGTGATTCTCCATAAAACGCAATGGTCATAAAATAGTAAAAGTGTTCCAGATTTTCCGATGCAATCACGACGTCGCCCACAAACGAGCGAATACACATTGCATTGACCTCCGTGGAAAAGGTCAGTCCGGAAGGGACTTTTTTAGCGATTTTTGCGTTCCCTTTTTGGAGATTTTCAATATATGATTTATGATAACTGTCTTTTGAGTGATAATAGTGTGTTAATGACCATATACGTCCAAGTTTTTCGTATTCGCTTTTTCTAGCTGCCATGACGCGCACAAGTCTTGGGGAATCTACAATTGCGTTTGCACGCAAGCGCAAAAGGTAATCATGCGGATTCTTGATTTCACGAAGGCGTAGAATTTCTTTTCTTGCACAAAAAGCCACGAAGAATTTCTCTTCATGAGTCAACCCAGCGGTTTCCGAGCTATCTTGGATTCCCAGCAGGTGAAATAGCCCCCCATCTGGAGTCGGAAACACAACGCCCTGAGCTGAGCGCTTTGCACCTGGAACTGTCGATATAATTCTGTTTATCGTTTCTTCGTCCATAAGTTTCTTCTTGGTATAGTGTCTGATAGGTCAACACAGAGTTATTGCGGCAGTTGCGAGTCAGCATTTAGCCTTGCATGTGGCTTGTGGAAGGCGGTAAGCGCATGTGATTTTTCGCGATTTCCCGCCATGAAGATGCAGACGCACGCATGACTTGGGCAGAATGTTGGGGATCCATTTCCGGGGCGGGCTGGGATATGGGTGGCGAGTCTTCCGGTTTGACAGGTCATAGACAAAATTGCCCATGCTTCCTGCCACAATGGAAAAAATAATACCAATCCAATGCTCGCTGAAGCAGCAGTCAATCCCCTTCAAATACGTTCCTACCATGAATTTTCGCACTCCAACAAATTAGGGTTTGCTAGTGTAACCGGCATGTATCCGTCGTCGACATCTAAATGCACAAGCTACCTTTTCCACGTTCCATCCCGAACTTGCCCTGCGAACTGACGACAAACGTTCGCTCCTGGCCGAAATCGGAAGTTCTGGAGCAGATGTCCGTCCGGCCTCTTGTGTCAAACATGATCGTTTGTTTCTGACCTTATTGTTCGTCCCTACTTATGCTCAATCACCATATCCTCAGTGAGTGCTACTGACTGAAAGGAAGCAGGCTGACAAGAAATGGAACTTGATCGGGGCATCAGTACACGTCCCGCCGGTAGCGGCCATCGCCCATCATGGCCTCGACCGTCGCCACGCCCAGCACGTCGATCAGTGCATCATGCACGCCGCCAGCCATCCCCTGCAGGCTGCCGCAGACATAGATCGCTGCGCCGTCCCGGACCCACTGGCGCAAGAGGTCAGCCTGCTCGGCAACCAGATGCTGGACATAACGCGCTGTGCTGCCGTCGCGCGAGAATGCCAGGTCGAGGCGGGCGAGGGCGCCGCTGTCGCGCCATGCTTCGAGCTCACCCCGGCACAGGAAATCGTGGGCCGCATTGCGTTCGCCGAACAGCAGCCAGTTGTCGTGCGTGCCGGCGTCAATGCGCGCCTTGAGCAGCGCGCGCAGGCCGGCCAGACCGCTGCCGTTGCCGATCGCAATCAGGGGCCGCAGCGCATTCTCGCCCAGCCGGAAACGTGCATGCGTACGCACCCGCAGCCGGAGCGTGTCTGTCGCGAGCGCGTTCGTGCACAACCAGCCGGACGCCGCGCCCGGCGTTCCGTCGGCACGCTGCTGCAATCGCACCAGCAGCGTGAGCTGGCCTTCTGCGGGCACTGACGCAATCGAATATTCGCGCGGATGCGCCGGGTCGGCCGGCGCACTGACCTGCGCCAGGTCACCCGCTTCCCACGCCGGCAGCGCGCCATCCTGCGGCATCAACGCGAGGCGGTACAGCGGCGCGCCTTCGCTGCCGGGGTTGAGCAGCGTGCGCTCGGCGATGCGCCAGGCGCCGTAGGCGGGCGCTTCCCAATCCGGTGCGTCGCTGGTACCGGCCAAGTGGCTCAGGTGGTGCTGCCAGGCGGCCAGCGCATCCGGCGCGCCGCGGTCAACGTCGATGCGCTCGAACAGGCGCGTTGCGCCACGCTCAAGGAGCCAAGCGTCGAGCGCGCGGCCGAAGCCGCAATAGTTGGTATAGGTAATGTCCCCCAGGGCCAGCATGCCGTAGTGCAGCTGCGACAGGTCCGGCTGCGTGCCCATCGTCTGCGTGGCAAAGCGTGCGGCGGGATCGGGCGCGTCGCCTTCACCGTAAGTGCTGCAGACGAACAGGATGCGGCTGGCGCCCGACAGGGTTGGCAGGTCGAGCGTCGAGATGCAGGCCGCGCGCGCGTCCAGCCCCCCGAGCGCCAGCGTAGCGGCCGTCCGTTCGGCCAGAAATGCTGCGCTGCCGGTCTGGCTCGCGTAGACCACGAGCCAGTCGGCGGCCACGCTAGTGGGGCGCGCCTTGGCCAGATGCATGCGCCAAAGTCCCACGCACAATATGAAATAAGCGCCGCACAGCGCCAAAGCGCTGCCCCAGCGCAGCGGTTCGATTGTCAACATCATTGGAGCATTATTGAAGCATCAAGCGCCAGGCGCCCGTTGTGGTTTCTTTCAAGCCGGATCCGGCGCGCACCAGAAAGCGCGCCGCAATCCCGCGTTGTTCCGCGAACGCCAGCCCGTCATCAGGCCCGAGCACGGTCAGCGCAGTGGACAGTGCGTCAGCCGCCATGCAGGTCGATGCCAGCACGGTGACCGAGGCCAGGTCGTGAGCCACCGGGTAGCCGCTGCGCGGGTCGAGCGTGTGCGCCATGCGCCGCATGCCATATTGAAAGCTGCGCCGGTAGTCGCCCGAGGTGGCGATCGCCAGCCCGTGCAGGGCAACGATTGTCTGCCCGACAGTCGCGCAATCCGGCACGCCCTCGACCTCGACCCACCAGGGCTGGCCGTCCGGCTTGACCCCGGCGCCACGCAATTCGCCGCCCGCTTCGACGACGAAGTGGCGCACGCTGCGATCCTCGAGGCACGCGGCCATGCGATCGACCGCATATCCCTTGGCGACCGACGAGAAATCCAGCATCGCGCCGCCCGGTTGCAGCAGGCGCCGACCGGCATGGTCAAGCACCGGCTGGCGCTCGCCCCGACGCGCGATAACATCGGCAATCAGCTCAACCTGCGGCGCCTGGAACCCAGGCTGATCGTAGCGCCCGCGGGCACCGAAGCCCCACAGGTCGACGAGCGCGCCGGCGGCCGGATCGTAAGCGCCGCCGCTCTCAGCTGCCACTTGCAGCGCGTACTCGGCGACCGCAAAAAACTGCGGCGGCAACGCGTGCCAGCTGCCGGCCGGGGCGCGGTTGTAGCGCGACAGCAGCGAGTCGGTATCCCAATGGCTCATTTGCGCAACAATCTCGTCCAGCTCGCCTTGCAGCGCGCCAGTGAGCACGACGCCATCGGCGCCGGGCGGCAGCATCAGCCGCGCCGACCAGGTCGTGCCCATCGACGTACCGGATGTGGTGAACAGCGTGCTGCCGCCGGGCGGCATGGCCGCGTCGACAGCCAGGGGAACAAGAATGGTGCGCATCGAACCCGTGCGCCCTTACTGCGGCAGGATGTCGAGCGTGGCCGTGTAGCTGTAGCGCTTGGCGCCCGGCGTTGGCGGACCTTTTGGCGTCTCGAGCGGGAACTTGGCCGAGAGCCAGTACATATTCGCTTCCGGCACCGTGAACTTGACTTCGCCCTTGGTGTCGGTGGTAAAGCGCAGCTCGCCCAACGTGCCGCGGTACTTGACGGCGCCCGGCACCATGCTGAACGGGAAGTTCGGCAGCGGCTTGCCATCGAGCAGGAAGCGGAAGGTGATCGGCTCGCCCGCGCGCAGATCGGAAGGGTTAGTGACCGGGACCATTTCGAGACCGACGCCGCTTGGCTTGAGCGCCGTGTCGTTCATGTCATTGGCCGAGACGAAGGTTTCCAGGCGCGTGTGCGTGGTGCTGGTGGTCACGTCGGTGGCGCCGGCCGGCACTTGCGCGCCCGGTGTGCCTTCGACGCCGCGGAAGCGCTTGACCTCGCCGCCGAGCTTGTAGCTGCCCATCACATTGTTGCTGACGATGGCCAGGCGGTAGGTGCCGTCCTTCGGCAGGCGGATGTCGATCGTGCTGCGGAATTTGCCGAGCACCGCGCCTTCGGCCTTGGTCGTCACGCCATCCGGGCCCGTGATCGTCAGATTGTCCAGGCGCAGCGGCACGTGGTGGAATTCGAACAGGCCTTCCGAGATCGCGCCGTCGAGCGTGACCCACGGTTCCTTCGCTTCGACCATGGCCGTGCTGGGCAACAGCCAGCCGCGGTGCGCCTGCGCGCTCATCGACATGCCGGCGAGGGCCAGGCCGAGCAGGGCGCCCTTGAGGATACGGTTGTGCATGGGATTCTCTCTGGATTGTTGTTATTGGAGCTCGAGGGCGACGGCGCCCAGTTCTTCCTTGCCGGCCGCATTGGCTGCGACCTTGCCCTTGCCGGTCCACGTGAACGGCACCTTGACCAGTTCACGCCCACCCGCTTCGCGCGCTGCTTCCACGACCAGCTTGTAGTCGCCGGCCGGCAGTTTGTCGAGGCCATGCTTGGCGCCATCGAATTTCATCGTCTGACTGCCTGCCGGACGGGTGGCACCGCTGACGCCATCGAGCGGGAATTTCGCATCACGCCCGGCCTTGCGCCACCACGTGCGCAGGTCCTTGACCCACTTGTCGCCAGCGGCGTCCTTTTTGAGGTCGTACAGCACGGCGAGATTGGCCGCGACGCTCTGGTCGGCGCGTTCGAGCCAGATCGCCACGTACGGCTTGTGGTATTCGGCCACGTTCAGTTGCGGCAGGTCGAACTTGACGGACAGGTCGGCGGCCACGGCCCAGCCGGAAACGAGCGGCAGGGTCAGGACGAGCGAGTGGGACAGTTTCATTCTTGGTCTTCTCTCAGGTTGGAAATAAACGATCAGTGGACAAACAACAACGCCAGCACGGCCGGCAGCACGATGCCGAAGCCGATCACCGGCCAGGTCGACGGCCGGTTGGCCGCGTGGTATTTCATGATCAAAAAGCCCGTGATGCAAAAAACGATGCACGCGATCGAGAAAATATCGATGAACCAGCTCCAGACGGCGCCCGTGTTGCGGCCCTTGTGCATGTCGTTGAGCCACGAAATCCAGCCGCGGTCGGTGCGCTCGAATTCGGCGCTGCCATCGACGGCGATGCGCAGCCAGGCGTCGCCGCCGGGGCGGGGCAGGGCGATGTAGGCGTCTTCCTCGGTCCATTCGGCGCGCTGGCCGCGTACATCGACAGGGAATGCGCTGTTGGTCCAGTCGGCGATGCTGCTGGGCAGCGGCACCTTGGCGTCGGCATGTTCTTCGGCCCACTGCTGGAATTCTGGACGCAGCGGCGCCGGCAGCGTGGCTTTCAGGCGCGTGACCTCGGGCGTGGCCTTGATCAGCGCCGCGTTGTTCAGCGTCAGCCCGGTAAAGCTGAACAGCAGCATCGCCATCAGGCAGATCGCCGAGCTGATCCAGTGCCATTGGTGCAACTGCTTGAGAAACATGGCGCGGCCCGCACCCGGGAGGCGCTGGGGCGTGCCGCCAGTCGCGGGAGCGGGGGCGGGCGTGCTGGTTGCTTTGGCCGATGCCGGTAACACCGGCTGGACAACATCAGGGGACGGGGCGGAGGTGGACATGCGTTAAATGATAACGATTATCATTTACAAGGTCAACGTGGTATTGACGACAACCGCATATTTGCCGGTGTGGTGTGAGCGTTCAAAAACACATTTGGTAATAAATTATTCTAGGAATGTAATCTGCCCTGCATGGGATCATGCGTTACAATCATGAGCGCAAACAGGCAGGATTTTGCACATGTATCGGTACTGAAACAGTCCTTCCCCCACAACTTGATGTCTTGAAGTGCAATCCGCTAAACGGTCAGGCCGTGTCGCGGAAGGTTAAATAACCCGCCCAACCCTCGCGAAGCGCGAAAAGAAAGGTGAGCAAGAATGATGCAACAACAAAACGCCAACTCATACCTGTTCGGCGGCAATGCCCCGTACGTGGAAGAGTTGTACGAGGCCTATCTGGACAATCCGACGTCGGTGCCAGAAAACTGGCGCGCCTACTTCGACCAGATGCAGCACGTGCCGGCCGTCGATGGCTCGAACCGTCCTGACGTCGTCCATTCATCGGTCATTGCGTCGTTCGCCGAACGCGCCAAGCAGGGCCCGATCCGCACCGTGGTCGCCTCGGCTGACTCCGAACTGGGCCGCAAGCGCGTCGCCGTGACCCAGATCACCGCCGCCTACCGTTACCTCGGTTCGCGCTGGGCCAACCTGGATCCGCTGCAGCGCCAGGAACGTCCACTGCTGCCAGAACTCGATCCTGCGTTCTACGGCTTCACCGAGTCCGACATGGACACGGTCTTCAACATCACCAATACGTATTTCGGTCAAGAGACCGCGCCTCTGCGCGATATCCTGAACATGCTGCGTGACACGTACACCCGCTCGATCGGTGCCGAGTTCATGTACATCAGCGATCCAACCGAAAAGCGCTGGCTGCAAGAGCGTCTCGAGTCGATTCGTTCGACCCCGACCTTCTCGGCTGAAAAGAAAAAACACATCCTCGAACGCCTGACCGCGGCCGAAGGCCTCGAGCGCTATCTGCACACCAAGTACGTCGGCGCCAAGCGCTTCTCGCTCGAAGGTGGCGAATCGTTCATCGCGTCGATGGACGAAGTCATCCAGCGCGCCGGTGAAAAGGGCGTCCAGGAAATCGTTATCGGCATGGCCCACCGCGGCCGCCTGAACGTCCTGGTCAACACCCTGGGCAAGAGCCCGGCCGACCTGTTCGAAGAATTCGAAGGCAAGCACGCCGACGACCTGCCAGCCGGTGACGTCAAGTACCACCAAGGCTTCTCGAGCGACATCACCACCCCGGGCGGCCCGGTCCACCTGTCACTGGCGTTCAATCCGTCCCACCTCGAGATCGTCAACCCGGTGGTCGAAGGTTCGGTCAAGGCGCGTATGGAACGCCGTGGTGACCGCAAGGGCAAGGAAGTGCTGCCAATTCTGGTGCACGGCGATGCTGCATTCGCCGGCCAGGGCGTGGTCATGGAAACCCTGAACCTGGCGCAGACCCGCGGCTACGGTACGGGCGGTACGGTCCACATCGTCATCAACAACCAGATCGGTTTTACCACGTCGGATCCGCGCGATGCGCGTTCGACGCTGTACTGCTCGGACGTCGTCAAGATGATCGAAGCGCCGGTGCTGCACGTGAACGCCGACGATCCTGAAGCCGTCGTGCTGGCCAGCCAGATCGCACTCGACTACCGCGCCGAATTCGGCAAGGACGTCGTCGTCGACATCATCTGCTACCGCAAGCTGGGCCACAACGAGCAGGATACGCCAGCGCTGACCCAGCCGCTGATGTACAAGAAGATCGCCAAGCACCCGGGCACCCGCAAGCTGTACGCTGAAAAGCTGGCAGCGCAGGGCACCATCGAAGCCGACGGTGGCGACAAGCTCGTCGCTGCGTTCCGCGATGCGATGGACGCCGGCAAGCACACGGTCGATCCGGTGCTGACCAACTTCAAGAACAAGTACGCCGTCGACTGGGCGCCGTTCCTGAACAAGAAGTGGACCGACGCGGCCGATACCGCCGTGCCACTGACCGAACTGAAGCGCCTGGCGCAACGCATCACCACCACGCCAGAAAACTTCAAGCCGCACTCGCTGGTCGACAAGGTGCTGGCCGACCGCGCCAATATGGGCCGCGGCGAAGTCAACCTCGACTGGGGCATGGGCGAACACCTGGCTTACGCGTCGCTGTTGTCGTCGGGTTATGCCATCCGCCTGTCGGGTCAGGATGCCGGTCGCGGCACGTTCGTGCACCGTCACGCCGTGCTGCACGACCAGAACCGTGAACGTTGGGACCAGGGCATCTACCTGCCACTGGCCAATGTGTCCGAGAACCAGGCCAACTTCACCGTGATCGACTCGGTGCTGTCAGAAGAAGCCGTGCTCGCCTTCGAGTATGGTTTCTCGACTGCCGAGCCAAACACGCTGACGATCTGGGAAGCCCAGTTCGGCGACTTCGTCAACGGCGCGCAAGTCGTCATCGACCAGTTCATCGCCTCGGGCGAAGTGAAGTGGGGCCGCGCGTCGGGCCTGGTCATGATGCTGCCACACGGCTACGAAGGCCAGGGTCCGGAGCACTCGTCGGCACGTATCGAGCGTTTCCTGCAACTGTGCGCAGACAACAATATGCAAGTGGTTCAGCCAACGACCGCCGCCCAGATCTTCCACCTGCTGCGTCGCCAGATGGTGCGCCAGTTCCGCAAGCCACTGGTCATCTTCACGCCGAAGTCGCTGCTGCGTAACAAGGATGCCGGTTCGCCGCTGACCGACCTGGCCAAGGGCGGTTTCCAGACCGTGATCGGCGAATGCGACGAGAAGATCGACGCATCGAAGGTCAAGCGCGTGCTGGTCTGCTCGGGCAAGGTCTACTTCGACCTGGTCAATGCACGCAAGGCGCGCAACGTGACCGACACCGCGATCATCCGCATGGAACAGATGTACCCGTTCCCGCACAAGTCGTTCGGCGCCGAACTCAAAAAGTTCCCGAACGCCGGCGAAGTGGTGTGGGTGCAGGATGAGCCGCAAAACCAGGGCCCATGGTTCCAGATCCAGCACAACATCTTCGAAGGCATGGAAGATGGCCAGCGCCTGGCGTACGCCGGTCGCGCCGCCTCGGCGTCGCCTGCGGTCGGTTATGCCGACAAGCACATCGCGCAGCAGAAAGAACTGCTGGAGACGGCGTTCTCGAAGCTCAAGGGCTTCATCCTGACGAAGTAATGCACAAGCATAAGTAAGACCACGACCCCGGCGCCGCGCGTCGGGGTTTCTTGCAAAGAATAATTACTGGAGTTTTAAATGGCACAAATCGAAGTCAAGGTCCCTGTATTGTCGGAATCGGTTGCTGAAGCAACCCTGCTGTCCTGGCACAAGAAAGTCGGCGAGTCCGTTGATCGCGACGAGAACATGATCGACATCGAGACCGACAAGGTGGTCCTGGAACTGCCAGCGCCAAGCGCCGGCGTGATCGTGCAACTGCTCAAGGCCGACGGCGCAACCGTCGTCGCCGGTGAAGTCATTGCCGTCATCGACACCGAAGCATCGGCGCAGACCAGCCCGCTGCCAGTGAAAGCCATTCCATCGGCCGCACCAAACGCACCGATCGCTGCCGCGCCAGCGCAAGCAGCCCCGGAAGCTGCATCGAACCAGTCGAAGGCTGGCGTCGCGATGCCTGCCGCTGCCAAGATCCTGGCTGACAACAACATGAACGCCGCTGGCGTTGATGGTTCGGGCCGTGACGGCCGCGTGACCAAGGGCGACGCCCTGGCCGCTGTCGCCAACAAGCCAGCCGCTGCAGCAGCACCTGCACCAGCCGCCGCACCTGCCAAAGCGCCACTGCAGCAAGTCACTGCCGCCGCGCCTGCCAGCCAAGGCGACCGTCCGGAAGAACGCGTGCCGATGAGCCGCCTGCGCGCCCGTATCGCCGAGCGCCTGCTGCAATCGCAGTCGACCAACGCCATCCTGACCACGTTCAACGAAGTGAACATGGCGCCAGTCATGGACCTGCGTAACAAATACAAGGACAAGTTCGAGAAAGAACACGGCGTCAAGCTGGGCTTCATGTCGTTCTTCGTCAAGGCTGCTGTTGCCGCACTGAAGAAGTATCCAGTGCTGAACGCGTCGGTCGACGGTAACGACATCGTCTACCACGGCTACTTCGACATCGGTATCGCTGTCGGTTCGCCACGTGGCCTGGTGGTGCCGATCCTGCGCAACGCCGACCAGATGTCGATCGCCGACATCGAAAAGAAAATCGGTGAATTCGGCCAGAAAGCCAAAGAAGGCAAGCTGACCCTGGACGATCTGAACGGCGGTACGTTCTCGATCTCGAACGGCGGCGTGTTCGGTTCGATGATGTCGACCCCGATCATCAACCCGCCACAGTCGGCCATCCTGGGCGTGCACGCGACCAAGGACCGCGCGGTCGTCGAAAACGGTCAGATCGTGATCCGTCCGATGAACTACCTGGCCATGTCGTACGACCACCGCATCATCGACGGCCGCGAAGCCGTCCTGGGCCTGGTCGCGATGAAGGATGCGCTGGAAGATCCGGCCCGCCTGCTGCTGGATCTGTAAGTCTCAACCTGGCCGGCGCCCCGTGGCGCCGGTCATAGTTTGCCGGAGAACGACATGCTGTCAGACGAAATCAAGCGGCTGCACGAGCTGCACCAAGCCGGCGCGCTGACCGACGCCGAATTCGAGCAGGCCAAGGCGCGCATTCTCTCTGGCGCGTCCACTGTCAGCCTGACGAAAGAGAGCGCGTTCAAGAGCGGCTCGTCGTTCGACACGCACCGCGACGATCTGCTCAGCGGCCTGCGCCGCACGCGGCTCGATCGCTGGCTCGGCGGCGTGTGTGGCGGCCTGGCGCGCACCTATGGCCTCGAGTCGTGGGTCTGGCGCCTGATCTTCGTGCTGTTCGTCCTGACGTTCGGCTTCGGCATCCTGAT
>Ga0247812_10000747_pt1 | contig 18968 bp, 16 predicted proteins | sample UWRJL149409B1_FD_178011 | JGI IMG/M metagenome (GOLD analysis project Ga0247812, IMG submission 178011) | Plant litter microbial communities from Arlington Agricultural Research Station in Wisconsin, United States - UWRJ-L149-409B-1 | ecosystem: Environmental > Terrestrial > Plant litter >...
GCGACAGGATCTGCGTTTCGGCCTGCAGGCCGTCCCTCGGCCCGACTTCGTAGACCTGCACGCGAGCGGGCAGGCTGCTGTCGGCGACCGGTTGCGGAGTTGCGAGCCAGGTGTCCGTCATTTCTGGCCCGTCCGTCATTTTTGGCCCGCCCGAATGCCGGTGAGTACTTCCTGCGCGTATTCGAGTCGAACCCGACCGGCGGCCACGATCCGCTCGGCCACGAGCCCGACCTCTTCGCCCGACGCCCCGGCGGATGCCGCGACGGTGCGGGCGTGCAGCGTCATGTGACCGCGCTGGATGCCCTCGGCGGCGAGCGCCCGGCAGGCGGCGAGATTCTGGGCGAGACCGACGGCCGCGATGACTGCGGACAACTCGGCGGCGGTCTGCACACCGAGAAGCTTCACGGCGGCCTGCGCGGTCGGGTGCACCCGGGTCGCCCCACCGACGAGCCCGACGGCGAGCGGAACCTCGAGCGTTCCGACGAGGTTGCCGTCGGCGTCTTTCTCGTAGTGGGACAGCGCGGAGTAGCCGTGAGCGCCGACGGCGTGGGTGTGGCATCCGGCTTCAACAGCGCGGGTGTCGTTGCCCGTCGCGAGAACAACCGCGGTGATGCCGTTCATGATGCCCTTGTTGTGGGTCGCAGCGCGGTACGGGTCGGCGTCGGCGAAGGCGCTCGCGTGCACGATGTCGTTGACGACGGCCTCGCCACCGAGCAGCTCGCGGTCGAAGACGGCGCGCACACGGGTCAGTCGCTGGTCGGCCTTGTTGCTCAGGATGCGCAGCAGCGCCCGCCCACCGGCAATGTCGGCGAGTAGCGGCGCGATCGCCTCGGCCATCGTGTTGACCGCGTTGGCGCCCATCGCGTCGCGAACATCGACGTGCAGGTGCACCACGACGTGAACGCCGGTTCTGGTGGGGACAAGACGCACGACGACCGAACGCGGGCCTCCGCCGAACTTCACGAGCACCGGGTCCTGGTCTTCGGCGAGCTGCAGGATCTCGGCTGATCTCTCGAGGATGCGCATCCGCGCACTCTCGGGATCGATGACCTCGACGATCTGGATCTGCGCGATCATGACCGGTCCGGTCGACGACGTACGGAATCCGCCGTGCTCGCGGGCCATGCGCGCGGCGTTGCTCGCCGCCGCGACGACCGACGGTTCTTCGGTCGCCATTGGCACGAGGTAGTCGCGGCCGTCGATCGTGAAGTTCGTGGCGATGCCGACGGGCACACCGATGATGCCGATCGCGTTCTCGATCATGTGGTCGGCCTGTGCGAGTCCGAGTCCGGATGCCGGATCGAGGGAATCGAGAGTTCGCACGTCGATCCCGGCGTTCTCCGCGACGATTGCGCGTCGCTCATCGGGCCCGGAATTGCGCAGCCCAGGAATTCGACTGTTGATCGTCACTGATCTTCCCTCTCCGACATCGCCGGCACCAGCGCCGTGTGCGACATCCACCCACCACGCTAAATCGAGACGGACCGCGGGAGTATGTGATTGCCACACATGAAGGGCACCACTCGATGTGGTCAAAGCCCTCAAGCGTCGAGATGTAGTCGCTCGCGGAGTTCGTCGAGCCGCACGGCCATCGCGATGCGGAACAACCGCTCTTCGTCGCGCCAGTCATCGCCGAGCACCGAGGTGAGCCGATCGAGTCGCTGGAAGATCGTGTTGGGATGGAAGTTGAGCACCCTTGCCGTGCGCGTCGCACTATCGCCGCTGCGGATGAATACCCGCAGCGTGGTGAGCAGCTCGGCTCCGCGCTCACGATCGTAGGCACGGACGGCACCGATGGTCTGCTCGAGGAACGAGCGGAGGGCAGCGGTGTCGTTGCCGAAGACGACCGAGTAGGGAAGGTAGTCGGCGGCGAGCACGGCACCGCTGTGCACGTCGAGCGCGGCAAGCAACCGGGTCGTGCGGGTAGCGACCGAGAACGCCTCCGCGAGCGGGGTGCCAGCGCGTTGACTTCCCGAGCGCTGGCTGTCACCGCGTTCGTTGTCATCGCGCGGGGGCAGTACGGCCAGTACCGGTCCGGGGACGGCCGCAGCTACGATGCCGTGCAGCTCGATCACGTCGGCCTTGATGCGTTCGCTCGCCACGAGGGCGACCACGAATCCGCGGTGTTCTCCGACGAGCGCACGGTCGCCGAGGTGCTGGCCGAGCGCACGCGCCGCGGACGACCGGTGTTCACCAGCAAGTGAGAAGACGACAACGGTGTCGAGCTCGGATACCGCGATGCCGATCCGCTTCGCGCGGATCGTGGCATCATCATGGCGCTCGCGGCGACTGCTCAACACGTCGGCGACAAGCTCGCTCTGCAGGCGGCGCTCGGCGTCGACGACCGCCTGGTGCTGCAGCGCGAGAAGCGCCCCCACCTGCGCGGCGCGTTCCACCGTGCGATTGTCGACGGGCGACAACACCACCGCAGAGGTGCCGAGAATCATCGCCCCGAAGTACTGGGCGCCGGCGTTCAGTGCCGCAACCGCCTCGACGCCTTCGACGCCGCTCACCGCGACGGAGTGCCCGTTCGCCCGGCTCTCGGCGATCGCGCTCACGACGGGCGCGAGCGTGGTGAGCGTGACGCCGAGCTCGCCGGATGCCGCAATCACCCGCCCACTCTCGTCGACGACCAGAACGGCTCGCTCGAGCGCGGTCGACAGGGTCTGCGCGACCGGGGCGAAGCCTCCACCGGCGAGCACGGCCTGTACGAGCTCCTGGTGAACGGTGTTGGCGCGGTCCCGTTCCTCGAGGGTCGACGTCAGTCTCTCGACGGCTTCGCGAGCGTCGTCGTCCGATCGGCGGAGGTTGCGCATTGCGTTCGCGGTCTGCAGGGCGACCGACGCGTGGTCGGCGAGAGCGGAGAGCACCGCGATCTGCTCTGGCAGAAACTGCACCTCATCGCGAGTGGCAACAAAGAGCACACCGAGCACGTCGTCGTCGCTGAGCATGGGCACGCCGAGCAGTGAGACGAGTCCCTCGGCCTCGACCGCGTCATCGATGCCACCCTCGTGGCGGTCTTCGCGGTACTCGCGGTAGCGGGCGACCCACTGCGGAGCACGCGACTCGACGATCTCGTTCGCGAGCCCGCGGCCGGCCGGCACCAGTAGCTCGCGGAACGCGGGGCTGACCGAACCGCTCGTCGTGCGAACCCGCAGCGTTCCGGTTCCGGAGTCGAACTCCGAGAGGTAGGCGACGTCGCAGTCCATCATGGCGTGGGCACGCTCGACCAGCCGGTCGAGCAGGGCACCACCGTCGCGCAACTCCGCGAGCTCGCGCGCGCTCGATAACAGTTCGGCGAGCTCGTGCTCGCGACGGCGCAGCCGGGCCTGCTCCCGGCGCGATCGCAAAACCGCGTCGGTGATGCCTCGTTCGTCGGCGGCGTCGAGTCCGAGTCGCGTCAGCGCGGCGGAGAGGGTGTCGGCGACCCCGTCGTCGCGATCTGTCGCAGCGGCGAGGATTGCGCGAATGGCGGAGGTGGCATCCGCACTGTTCGGGACGGCCGAATCGCGTACCGGTGAATCGTCCGTGCTCACGATGCCTCCCTGCCTTTCGGATGTGTCCATCATGCACCGTATGGATAAAATCATGTGGTCAGGTCATATGGGTGGGCCAACGACACGGTGGTTAGCCTGTTCGCGCCGCTGAATCTGTATTGGATCGGCCCACACAAAGGAGTGTCATGGCACAGCTCAACGACATCGACCGGCTCGGACTGGACTCACGCCAGCAGCGCAGGCGTGCAATTATCGGCAGTTCGGTCGGAACGGTCATCGAGTGGTACGACTTCACTCTCTACGGCCTGGCCTCCGCCCTCGTCTTCGCGCCGCTGTTCTTTCCGGGCGCGGGCGACCTCGCCGGACTGCTTGGAGCATTCGCTGGTTTCGCCGTCGGCTTCGGCGCGCGCCCCATCGGCGGGCTGATCTTCGCGCATTTCGGTGACCGCGTCGGTCGCAAGAAAACGCTGATGATCACGCTCATCATGATGGGTACGGCCACCACGATCATCGGGCTGCTGCCGACGGCGGAGTCCGTCGGCGTGCTCGCTCCGATCCTGCTCATCGTGCTGCGCATCTTCCAGGGCGCGGGTGCCGGAGCAGAGTTCGCCGGGGCGATGACCATGGCGAGCGAGTCGTCGGGCGTACGCAACCGCGCGTTCACCGCCGGCTTCCCCGGCGCAGCCGTCTACGTCGGAATGGCGCTCGCGACCGGCATGTTCGCACTGCTGAGCACGCTGCCGATCGAGCAGTTCCAGTCGTGGGGCTGGCGTATCCCGTTCATCTCGAGCGTTGTCATCGTGGCCTTCGCGATGTACTTCCGTCTGCAGGTGAAAGAGACCGCGGCGTTCGAGGCTGTCGAGACTGCCGGTGCCGTCACAAAGGCGCCGCTCGTGCAGGCCGTCCGCTCGCACTGGCGCGTACTGCTCTGCGGAATGGCGCTGTTCACGTTCGCGCTTCCGTGGGTCTACGTCGTGCAAACGTTCTCACTCTCATACGTGACCGGAACCCTCACCGTGAACCCGACGGCCGCACTCGTCGGCCTGATAATCGCCGAGCTGCTGACCATCCCGGCCACGCTCTTGTTCGGCCGCCTTGCCGACAAGATCGGCCGCAAACCGGTGCTCATCGGGGCGGCGGTCTTCGCGATCGTCTTCGCGTTCCCGATGTTCGCGCTGTTTCAGACCGAGAGATCGCTTCTCGTCGGCCTTGGTCTCGTTCTCGGGCTCGCGATCGTCCAGGGTGGAACGATCGGCGTCTCCGCGGCGATGCTCGCCGAGATGTTCCCGACCTCGATGCGCTGGAGCGGTATTGCCATCTCGCGTGAGATCCCGGCCGCGATCGTCGGTGGAACGGCTCCGCTCGTCGCGACCGCACTCGTCGCGACGGCCGGCGGATCGCCCTGGCTCGTCGCCTGCTACCTCGTCGGCCTCAGCGTGATCGGGCTGATCGGCATCTCGCGCCTTCCCGAGACCCTCCCCGGCAAGAACGTCGCGGATGTCACGGAAGCGACCGCGGAGCCCGTCTCTGCCCCATAAATCCCTGCCCCTTAAGCAGATTCGTGGATCGGCCCCAGTCCCGCGCCGAAGCGTGAGACTGGGGCCGATCCACGAAATTGGGACTACTTGACCTTCAGCGTGATCTTGCCGGAGACGTCAGGAGCCTGCGTTGCGCTGCCCTTGTAGTCGACCCAGACCTTGTAGGTGCCCTTCTTGAACGTCGGAAGGGTGACCGTGACGCGGCCATTCGACGCGGTGGTGAACTTGACGGTCTTCGTCTTGGTTCCCACGTGCAGGATGGCGTTGCCGGTTGCCTTTGCGCCGGTCGGGCGAATGGTGATCGTGACCTTTGCCTGCTGCTTGGTCGTGATCGAGCTGTCGGCGAGAGCCACGGATGCCACACTCGCGAGCAGGTTCACCTTCAGTTTCGAGACATCCGAGTAGGTCGTTCCGGCCTCGTTGGTGAACGCGGCGCGGTACCGCTTGCCATTGTCAGCCTTGACCGGGGTGAACGTGAGTTCTCCGGTGGTCGCACCTTCGATATCCGTCCAGTCCTCGCCGTTGGCGCTCACCTGCCACTGCACGGTGGGCTCTGGGGTGCCCGTTGCGGCTGCCGTCAGGGTGACCGAGCTGCCGATCTTCACCGATGGCGCTGCCGACGGGTTCGTCGTCACCTCGGGAAGCACGTACTGCGTCGCGTCGGCGCAGGTCAGGTAGCGGAAGCTGGTCTCGGCGAACTCGCGCGAAGCCGGGGCTCCGTCGCGCTCGACGATGTAGTAGTCGACGTTGGCAGCGGCGGCCTCGAGGATGGGAGCCCACTCGATGTCGCCCTCACCCACGTTGCGGATGTTGCTCGCCGGGGTTCCTGCTGCGGTCGGGAAGCCGTCCTTGATGTGCAGCAGGTCGATGCGGTCTTCGTACTTCTCGATGAGTGCCGGTACGTCGATTCCCGCGACGGAGGCCCAGTAGACGTCGACCTCGGTGGTCACCCAGCGGGGGTCGGTGTGCTCGACCAGGATCTCCCAGACGCTCTTCATCTCGCCCGTGTCGGGGTCGGCGTACTTCGTCGTGAATTCGCCCGCGTGGTTGTGGCCGAAGTACTTGCCGACGCCGGCAGCGACAGATCGCTTGCCGAGTCGGTTCATGAGTGCTGCGGTTGCGAGGGTGTTCTCGTAGGTCGAGTAGCCCGGTGCACCGAAGCCGCCGGACCCGACGAACTCCTGCTCGAGGTCTTTCGCTTCCTGCAGAGTGGTTGCCCACGACGCTTCGGCGACGTTGCCGTGACGGCTCGGGGCCTCCATGCCGTGGTCGTGCAGCAGCTCTTTGAACTCGCTCGCGGTGCGACCCTCGAACGAGCTGAAGTTGGTGGCGAGCGGGTTGCCGAACGGTTCGACGTTCTTGTACCCGATGTCTTCGAGCTCGGTGAGAACACCCTCGATTCCGATCTGTCCCTGCCAGGACAGGTAGCTGAACAGCTGGATCGAGATCTGCTCGGGAGCGATGGCCGGACGGCCACAATCCGAAGTGGGCGGTGCGGCGGCTGCGGCAGGTGAGACGGCGAGGAGCCCGCCTGCCATGACTGCTGCTGCGGCGCCAAGCGCGAGTGCGCGATGGGTGGTGCGGATGCGAGACATTAACTTCTCCTTTGCGGAGTAGCGCCGGTGCTACTCACTGATCGACGGTGACCATATGGTGACGCTAAGAGGCTTTTGTAGGAGTGTCAAGCAAAAGTCGCCAAGAAAGTTGCGAGATCCCACTTTTACCGACGCTAAGGGTTTTGGGCCGGTCAATCGGCATATTGAACGGGGACACAAAGGCAAAAGCCCTCCCGGTGGGAGGGCTTTTGCACAGATCAGCGCATGATCTTGCGGTTACAGCGCGCGCAGTCGCGGCGCGAGGTCCCGCTCGAAGAGCGACAGGAACCGGCGCTGGTCTCCACCGGGTGCGTGGAAGACGAGGTTGTTGAACCCGGCGTCCACGTACTTCGCGATTTCCCGCGTGACCTCGTCGGGGTCTGAACCCACGATCCAGCGCGACGCGATCTGCTCGATGGGGAGGGCATCCGCCGCCTCTTCCATCTCGATCGGGTCTGAGATCGTGTGCTTCTGCTCTTTACTGAGCGCGAGGGGCGCCCAGAAGCGGGTGTTCTCGAGAGCGGTGTCGTAGTCGGTGTCGTACGAGAGCTTGATCTCGATCATCTTGTCGACGTCGTCGAGGTCGCGCTCGGCTTTCGCCGCGCCCTCGGCAACGGCCGGCATGAGGCTCTCGGTGTAGAGCTCCATACCCTTGCCCGAAGTGCAGATGAAGCCATCGCCCGCGCGACCCGCGTACCGTGCGACGACGGGTCCACCCGCTGCGACGTAGACCGGGATCAGCGAATCCGGACGGTCGTAAATGCTCGCTCCGTGGGTCGAGTAGTACTCGCCCTCGAACGAGACGCGGTCGTTGGTCCACAACTCGCGCATGAGGTCGACGGCTTCGCGCAGGCGACCGAAGCGCTCCTTGAACTCGGGCCAGGTCTGCTCGCCCGCTCCACGGAATCCGGTGGCCACCTCGTTGAGGGCCTCGCCCGTTCCGACGCCGAGGAAGATGCGGTCGGGGTAGAGCACACCCATGGTCGCGAAGGCCTGCGCCAGCACCGCCGGGTTGTAGCGGAAGGTCGGCGTGAGCACGCTCGTACCGATCCGGATGCGGGACGTCCGCTCGCCCACCGCAGCCATCCAGCTCAGTGAGAACGGTGCGTGCCCGCCTTCGTGCCGCCAGGGCTGGAAGTGGTCGCTGACAACAACGCTCTCCATGCCGTGCTCTTCGGCCGCGACCGCGATCTCGACGAGCTCACGCGGGGCGAACTGTTCTGCGCTCGCTTTGTATCCGAGGGACAGGGGAAGAGTCATGGGGAGCATCCATTCGTGGTCTACCGGCGTACCAACAAGCCTACGGCGCAAAAAACGGGCCGCACGACACTAGCCGTGCGGCCCGTTCCGAGGTGTTGCCGGTTACGCGGCGACGCGACCAGCGGCGAGGAAACGGCCGTGCTCGCGAGCCTGCTCTTCAGCGGACTCGTGGAGGTCGCGCGCCATGTCGGTGAACTGGTCGAGCGCGGGGTTGACGCCGACGAGAGTGAACTCGCGCTTGACGACACGAAGGTCGAGTCCCCAGACATCAGCGAGCACGCGACGCATCCAATCGGTGGAGTGGTCCCAGCCCTCGCGGGGAGTGCCGGCTGAGTAGTTGCCACCGAGAACGGTCGCGAGCACGGCGGGCTTGCCCGCGAGAGCGGTGCTGCCGGGTGCGAGGCGAGGATCGGTAATCATCAGGTCGACCCAGGTCTTGAAGTGCTGCGAGACGCCGAAGTTGTACAGCGGGACCGCGAACAACAGAGCGTCGGCCTCGACGAGGGCGTCGACGTCAGCAGCGGCGAGCGCTGCCGCCGCCTTGTGTGACGGGCTGCGGTCGGCCTCGGCGAGGCCACTCGCCTCGACGGCGTTCGCCCACGCGGTCGCGGGTACGGGTTCGGTGCCGACATGGCGACGGGTGACCGTCGCGTCGGAGTCTTCTTTCACCCACTCGCTCTCCACGATGTCACCAAGGGCGCGGCTTGCCGAACCATCGATACGGATGCTGGCATCCAGTCGGAACAGCTTCATGAATCCTCCACTACGTAATCCTATGTCGCTACGGAAAACTTAGCGACGCAGAAAACAGTAGCACGGTAAGATGATTCTCGTGAGTGAGGAAATCGTCGACGTCGCGGATCACCGCTTGTGTGACTCCGCGCTCACGCTCGCCTTCTCCGTACTCGGCAAGCGCTGGAACGGCCTCATTCTCGGAGTCCTCGGCGCTGGTCCGGCATCCTTCGGAATTCTGCGAAAAGCCGTCACCGGCATCAGCGACACGGTGTTGTCAGAGCGCCTCTCCGAACTCGCGGAAGCCGGACTCATCAGCCGCTCGGTGACCGATGGCCCGCCCGTCTCGGTCAGCTACGAACTCACGACCGCCGGCGTCGACCTGTCTCCCTTGCTCACGCAGCTCGGCTCGTGGGCTCGCGAGCACATGCAGCCAACCGCGTAGCTCCCGACCCCGGGAAAACTGCGGCAGAGCTGCTTTTGTCAGCGAAGAATCAGCAAGGATCTCCCGTTCTTCCGCGACGCCTACTATCGAGATAATTGCGGGCCAGACCCGTCCGCGATGCCCTGGAGGGTAATCGTGACTTCTCTGCATCCTGCCGATGCGAGCGTCACTTCGACGAGCGACAGCGTTGAGGTGCGCGTCGCTTCCGTGCCCTCATCGCACGTCTACGTACGGCACCTTTCGCCCGTCGAACCCGTCGGCCCGGGAGCGCCGCGAGTTTCACGGCTTCCCGACCCGCACCCCTTCGAACCAGGGCGTTTGGCAGAGTCCCAGTGGTGGCCACCCCGCATGCTCGACCCGGACTGGGTAAAGGCAGAGGCCGCCACTTTCGACATCTTCCACGTCCAGTTCGGTTTCGACGCGATCGCGCCAGCCGAACTCCGGCGGTTGGCGAACGAGGTGCACGCCGCGGGCAAGCCGCTGGTGTACACGGTGCACGATTTGCGCAATCCGCATCACGAACACAGCCCGGAGCACGACGCGCAACTCGACGTTCTCATGTCGGAGGCCGACGCACTGGTCACACTCACCCCAAGCGCCGCGGAGCAGATCCATGCCCGCTGGGGTCGGGATGCAACCGTGATCCCGCACCCACACGTCGTTGACTTTGCCACAATGGCGCGGGCGCAGGCGCGGCGGGAGTCGCGGCATCCGGATGCCCCGTTCCGTGTCGGTCTCCACGTCAAGAGCCTGCGTGCCAACCTGAACCCGATCCCGCTCGTGCGCGCGCTCGCGGAGACCCACCACGAAATGCCGAATACGATCCTGCAGGTCGATGGGCATCACGATGTACTCGACGAAGGCGGCCCGCGCTACAACGCCGAGCTGAGCACGATGCTCAAGGACTACGACAGGCGCGGAATCATCGACCTGCGCATCCACGACTACTTCACCGATGCCGCGCTCTGGGAGTACCTCGAGTCGCTCGACGCGTCGATACTGCCCTACCGTTTCGGCACTCACTCTGGCTGGCTCGAGGCCTGTCGCGACCTCGGCACCGACGTGATCGCACCCACCTGCGGCTTTTACGCAGAACAGGGCCCGGTACGCCCCTATCGGAATGACGAGACCGGGTTCGATGCCGATTCGCTCATTTCCGCCGTTGCAGCGGCGAGCTCATCCGCACCGGTCGTCCCGTTGTCGGTGGAGGTTCGCACCGTGCAGCGGGCACAGATCGCACAGCGTCACTACGAGCTCTACGCCGGTCTGCTCCGATGAGCGAACCCTTGCGGATCTGCCTCATCGCCTCGAGCCGGTTTCCCGTCGCCGAACCGTTCGCCGGTGGGCTCGAGGCCCACACGCACGAGCTTGCGACCGAACTGACCCGACGCGGTCACGAGGTCACCATGTTCGCCGGACCCGGTTCTGACGAAACACTCAACACCCGCATTCTGCAGGCCGCGCCGTTCCGGGCGAGCGAGGCCGCGCGGGGCGACGTGAACGCCTGGCCAGAAGCGTGGATGAGTGAACATCACGCTTATCTCGAACTCATGCTCGAACTCGCGGCGACCGGAGCACGCGACTTCGATATTGTGCACAACAACAGCCTTCACCACCTGCCCATCGCGATGGCCAAGTCCGTGGACGTTCCGATGATCACGACCCTGCACACCCCGCCGATCCCCTGGCTCGAGTCGGCGATGACATTTGCCGCGCCAGACTCCGTGTTCGCAGCCGTCAGCGTTGCGACGTCGCGCGCGTGGTCGGCGTCGGTCGCCTCGAGCGTGGTGTACAACGGCGTGGACACCGAGCGCTGGGCGCAGGGAGCCGGCGGCGGAGACGCCGTCTGGTTCGGACGACTCGTTCCCGAAAAGGGCGCACACTTGGCGATTCGCGCGGCCCTGGCGAGCGGCATCCCGATCGATCTGGCGGGCCCCATCGGAGACAGGACGTACTTCGACACCGAGGTGCGCCCGCTGCTCGGGCCGACCGCACGGTACCTCGGTCACCTCTCGCACCGCGAACTCGTTCCGCTTGTCGGTGCCGCGAGCGTCGCTGTGGTCACCCCGCGTTGGGACGAGCCCTACGGACTCGTCGCCGCCGAGGCGATGTCGTGCGGAACTCCCGTTGCCGCATTTGCCCGCGGCGCCCTCGGGGAACTCCTCAACGACACCGTCGGTCGGCTCGCACGACCCGACGACGTTTTTGACCTCGCGCGAGCGACTAGTGAAGCACGAGAGCTCGACCGGGCTGACGTGCGTCACCACGCCGTGCGCTTCTGCTCGCTGAGCACGATGACGGATGCCTATGAGTCCCTGTACCGCGGGATGGTCGGCAGCGCGGTCGCAGCGTGATCGGGTACTACGTTCACCACCAGGGCAAGGGCCATCTCCACCGCGCGCTGTCGGTGGCTCGCGAACTCGACCTCGACGTGACAGGACTCTCGACCCTGCCCCGACCGGAGGCCTGGCGCGGTGACTGGGTGCAACTCGAACGCGATGACACGGCGACCGCTCCGACCGACATCGACGCGAACGGCCTCCTGCACTGGGTTCCGGAGCGCGACCCGTCGATCAGCCGTCGCGCCGCACAGTTGTCCCGGTGGTTCGATGAGTCACGACCGGCCGCCATGGTCAGCGATGTCTCGGTCGAAGCGGCGTTGCTCGCTCGACTGCACGGCATCCCGGTCGTATCCGTCGCACTTCCCGGCATTCGAACGGATGCCGCCCACGACCTCGGATTCGGAATCTCGCGATCCATTGTGGCGGCGTGGCCCGAGGCCGCCCGGAGCATGCTCGTCGCGCCGTCGGTAGCGGACCGGATCTCTCCCGTCGGCGCCATCAGCCGCTTTCCCGTGGTCGACGCCCCGACGCCAGCGGGTAAGCGGGTGCTCGTTCTCGGCGGAGCCGGTGGAAGCGGAGACGAGCCCTTTCCGATCGAGTTGGCGCGCGAGCAGACACCCGGGTGGCACTGGGACGTGCTCGATCGCACCTCGTGGATCGACGACCCCTGGGAGCTCATCCGCGGTGCCGCCGTCATTGTTACCCACGCCGGGCAAAATGCGATTGCCGAGGTGTCCGCCGCGCGTCGCCCCGCGATCGTGCTCCCGCAACAGCGGCCGTTCGACGAGCAACTGACGACGGCGACGGTGCTTGCCGCGGGAAACTGGCCGGCCATCGTGCGGCACGTCACTCCGGCGACAGGGTGGCTCGACCTCGTCGAAAGCGCCGCCGCCCTCGACGGAATGGCCTGGTCATCCTGGAACGACGGCCGCGGCGCCGAGCGCGCGGCCCGCATCATCGAGCAGGCGGCTCGATGACCACCGCCGTCATCACGATTGCCCACGGTCGCCACGATCACCTGCTCCGCCAGTACGAGGCACTCGACGCGTCTGTCGTCGCGCCCGACCTCGTGATCCTCGTCGCCATGGACGACGCCGAGCTCGCCACCCTGCAGTTCGCCGGGATCCGCCCGCGCATCGTGTCCGTGCCCACTGGCGAGCTAGGCCTTCCCCTCGCCGCCGCCCGCAACGCCGGGGCTAGGGCAGCACTCGACGCTGGAGCCGACGTGCTCGTCTTTCTCGACGTGGACTGCCTGCCGTCACCCGGACTCATCGGCGCTTACGCGAATGCCGCGCGCAGCGAGAGCTGGCGCGACAGCATCCTCTGTGGCCCGGTCGCCTACCTTCCCCCGCCGCCGCCCGGCGGGTACGATCTGGCGACCGTCGAGCGTCTCGCCGATCCGCATCCCGCTCGGCCGGCGCCTGAGCCAGGGGACGTGACCGAGGGAGACAACCCCTCGCTGTTTTGGTCTCTCTCGTTCGCCGTCACCGGCGCGACCTGGCAGCGCATTGGCGGTTTCAGTGAGGTCTACGAGGGATACGGCGCTGAAGACACCGACTTCGCGATGACCGCCGATCGAGCGGATGTCGCGCTCGCCTGGGTCGGCGGAGCTCGCGCATTCCACCAGTACCACCCGACGTCCCGACCGCCGGTGCAACACCTCGACGACATCCTGCGCAACGCCACGCTGTACCGCCAGCGCTGGGGCGTCTGGCCGATGGAGGGGTGGCTGGAGGAGTTTGCGCGGCTCGGCCTGGTGCGCTGGGATGGCGACGTACTCGAGAAGCTCGAGCGGCATCCGGAAGCTAACTGAGCAGCGCCGACACCCTGACCGCCAACTCCCGCGTCTCGTTTTCGAACGCGACCGAATTGGCCTGCATGTAGTCGGTCGTTCCGACGAGGCACGCCGCCGCGACGACCGTGCCGCTCGCGTCTCGCACCGGTGCCGAGATCGAGATCATGCCGCCCCCGTCGAACGCCTCCATCGACAACACCCCGTCACGCACCACGCGTCGCACGCGCTTCAGAAAGACCTCGAGCTCTTGCGGAGTGTGCCTGGCCGGGAACAGCAGTCGCAACTCGTCGGCGGTCAGGTCCATGACGAGGGTCGGGCCGCCGTCTGAACCGATGATCGGATGCGGGCGACCGAGCCAGGGCGCCATCCACAGCCCGGCGCCGGCCATCTCCAACTCCTCGACGAGCGTGTAGCTGCGCATGCCCTTGAGTATGGTGATGAAACCGCAGGTGCGGGTCGCGTTGGAGGCCTCGGCGACCAGCGGCTTTGCCCGCTCGACCATCGTCGGAGCCGCGGCCGCGCGATACCAGCCGTGCACGAGCCAGCTGACGTGAAACCGACTGCGATCGTGGCTCGCCCAGACGAATCCGGCCCGGCGACACGACTCGATCAGGCGGGTGGTGCGGTCGGGCCGGAGCCCGGCGGCGCGAGCAGTTCCGGCGATCGAGTCGTGACCGGCGGCCAGGTGCTCGAGGATGCGGAACGTGGCATCCAGTGCAGAAACGGTTTCGCCGGATGCGACGGCCGTCGGGGTCTGACCCGGCTCGTTGAGCCACTCTTCGAGGGTGCGCTCGATGCTGCGTCTCGCCGCGACCACCGCCCGCTTCGACCTTGCCAGGTTTTGCTCTGCACGATTCGCGGGCAGCCGGACAGCGACAACAGCGACGCAGTCACCGGCCGGGCTCAGCACCGGCGCGGCGACCTCGACGCTCATCCCAACGGTGGACTCGACAAACGGAATGTCGCCAGCGTCGTCGCCGTCACTTCCCTTGCCGTGCAGCGCTCTCGCCCGCAGGATCGAGCTACCCGTGCCCGTGATGACCTCGCCCACCTCCGCCGGCGAGTGCAGCGTCCACGCGGAGGCGACCGACGCGACGATCGTCATCGCCTTCTCGTCTCCGGCAGCCAGGCTGACAGTCTCGCCGGTCTGCTGTGCCGCGAGGGTGAGCGCGTACCGGACAGAGCGCGCGAACGGCGCAGACGCGCTTCCCGAGAGGCGGATCGCCCGTCGCCCGATCCGGTATGCCCCGTAGCCGTCGCCGCGCTCGAGATAGCCGGCTGCCTCGAGCTCCGAGCAGAGCCGTGACGTCGTACTGAGCGTGCAGCCCAGCTCCTGCGCGATGGCGCCGACGGCGATCGCGAGCGTCGGATCGACCCGCTCGGCGACGACCCGGATGACCCTCAGGGCGGTCGTCAAGCGTTCGGTCATCGCACTGCTCCTCGTCCGCTCATCTTGCGATCTGCAATCTCGCCATCCCGAGATTGCGCTCAGTACGCACTGTAACAGTGGTGGTTTTTGCTTTTTCTATAGTTGGCGCACTCGTTCGGAATCACACCGAACGCTCTCGTCAAGGAAGTAAACAGCGCACCATTTCTCCCCCTTCGCTCGTCCCCAGACCGTCAGGAGTTCCCATGAAACTGTTCACCGCTTACCCGTCTCGCCACGTCGTCCTCGCAGCGGTCGCCATGGTCGGGGCGACCGCGCTCCTCGCCGGCTGTTCATCGGAAAGCGCCCCTCCCACCGAGAGCTCGGCTCCCGTGACCACCGACCTCATCGCGGGCACCTTCGACCAGGCCACCGCTGACCTGCTGCCGGCTGACATCGCGGATGCCGGAACGATCGTGTCGGTCGGCGGCCCCGGCTACGCCCCGTTCTTCCTGCTCGCCGACGACGGCGAGACCCTCGTGGGTAACGACGTCGAACTGCTGCGCGCCGCCGGTGACGTGCTCGGCGTCGACATCGAGTTCCAGGACCTCGGGTTCGAGGCATCCATTCCCGCACTGCAGTCGAACCGCGTCGATATGGCCGCCGGCGCTTTCAGCATCACCGACGAGCGACTCGCCGTCGTCGACTTCGTCAGTTACTTCGAGGGAGGCACCTCCCTCATCGTGCCGGTCGGAAACCCGAAAGAGATCAGCCTCGAGACGATGTGCGGAAAGACCATCGCCGTTCAGCAGGGCACGGTGTACGCCGACAATTACATGCCGATCTTCAACGACGAATGCACGGCGGCCGGGGAAGACGAGATCACCGTCTCGGTCTTCCCGACCCAGCCGGACGCCACACTCGCGCTGAGCACTGGGCGCGCCGACGCGAGCATGTCTGACTACGGCCCGCTTGCCTACGTCGCCGAGCGTTCGAACGGCACCCTCGAGGTGCTCGAGGAGAACTACGACCCCAGCGTCTGGGGCTACGGCTTCCCGCAGGGTTCCGAGCTCTCGACCGCCATCGCCGCGGCGTTCAACGTGCTGATCGAAGACGGAACCTACGGGGAGATCCTCGCCAAGTGGGGCGTTACCGACGGCGCCGTCACCGAGGCCGAGGTTCACACGAGTGTCGCAAACTAACCAGACGGGAACGACCCGCACCCCGATGCCGGTCGTTCCCGTTCGCCACTACGGGCAGTGGATCGTCACGATCATCATGCTCGTGCTCGCGGCAGTCGCCGTGCAGTCGCTGCTCACGAACCCTCGCTTCCAGTGGAACATCGTCTTCAGCTACTTCTTCAACGGGCAGGTGCTCAAGGGTCTTCTGACCACGATCATGCTCACCGTCATCGCGATGGTGGTCGGTGTGGTCATCGGCGTCGTCATGGCGCTCGGCCGGGAGTCGCGCAATCCGGTGATCGCTGGGGCGGCATCCCTCTATGTCGGGTTCTTCCGTGGAACGCCGCTGCTCGTGCAGCTCATCTTCTGGTTCAACCTCGCCGCGCTCTACCCGGTGCTGTCGCTTGGCGTGCCGTTCGGGCCCGCGCTGCTCTCCGGCGATACGAACGTGCTCATCACCCCGTTCGCCGCCGCGATTCTCGGCCTCGGACTCAACGAGGGCGCGTACATGTCAGAGATCGTGCGTGCCGGGCTGCAGTCGGTCGACCCGGGCCAGACCCAGGCGGCGCAGGCACTCGGAATGCAGAAGCGGCAGGTGTTCCGCCGCATCGTGCTGCCGCAGGCAATGCGCGTGATCATCCCGCCGACGGGCAACGAGACCATCTCGATGCTGAAGACGACGTCGATCGTGAGCGTTATCGCCATCCCCGAGATCCTCTGGCAGGCGCAGGCGATCTACTCGAAGAACTACCTCGTCATCCCGCTGCTGATCACGGTGAGCCTGTGGTACCTGATCGTCACCGGTGTGCTGAGCATCGGGCAGCACTACATCGAGCGTCACTTCAAGCGAGGCGATCTCCGCGTGCACGAGAGGTCGGCGCTCATGACGATCGTGGCGCGTTTTCTTCCCCGCCATGATCCGGCCAGCACCCCGAAGAAAGAGGAGCGACCATGACCGACGCAGCCGCGCCCATGGTCGAGGCCATCGGCGTTCACAAGTACTACGGAAGCAACCTCGTCGTAAAGGGCATCGACCTCACCGTCGCGCAGGGCGAGGTCATGTGCCTGCTCGGGCCGTCCGGGTCGGGAAAGAGCACCTTCCTGCGCTGCATCAATCACCTCGAAAAGATCAACGCCGGCAGCATCAGCGTCGGCGGCGAACTTGTCGGGTACCGCGAACACAACGGGCGCCTTCACGAACTCAACGACGCCGAGATCGCCACCCGCCGCAGTGAGATCGGAATGGTGTTTCAGCAGTTCAACCTGTTTCCGCACATGACCGTTCTCGAGAACCTCATCGAGGCTCCCGTGCAGGTGCGCAAAGAGAAGGTGAAGGTCGCGAGTGATCGTGCTCGGGAGATCCTCGACCGCGTCGGACTCGCCGACAAGGCGGATGCCTACCCACGGTCACTCTCGGGCGGCCAGCAGCAGCGCGTCGCGATCGCGCGCGCTCTCAACATGCGGCCGAAACTCATGCTGTTCGACGAGCCGACGTCTGCCCTCGACCCGGAGCTCGTCGGCGAAGTGCTCGACGTGATGCGCGGTCTCGCGGCCGACGGCATGACGATGATCGTCGTCACCCACGAGATCTCGTTCGCCCGCGAGGTGGCCGACACCGTGACCTTCATGGATGCCGGGGTCGTCGTCGAGACCGGCCCACCCGACCAGGTACTCGGCGATCCCAAACACGAGCGCACCCGCTCGTTCCTCGCCAAAGTTCTTTAGCACGCGCACCATTCGCACCAACCGGAAAGTGAAGTAAGTCATGGAATCATTCGACGTGGCCGTTGTCGGCATGGGCGCCCTCGGTAGCGCCGCCGCCTACCACCTCGCCCTCAAGGGTGTGAACGTCGTCGCCTTCGAACAGTTCGAACTAGGGCACGTGCGCGGTGCCTCGCACGACACCTCGCGCATCATTCGCACCTCCTACGGGGCTCCCGAATACGTTCGTCTCGCGAAGTCCGCCTACAAGGACTGGGCCGACTTCGAAGCGGTAGCCGGCGAGCAGTTTGTCACCACGACCGGCGGGCTGATCTTCTTCCCTGCCGGTGGCCCCTATGCCTCGGCCGACTTCACCGCGAGCCTCACCGCGGAGGGCGTGCCGTTCGAGCTGCTCAGTGCCGCAGAGGTCAAGGCGCGCTGGCCGCAATTCGCCCTCGCGGACGACGTGGACACTGTGTACACGCCGGACTCCGGCATCGTGCACGCGGCCCGTTCGGTAGCTTCGCTGCAAATGCAGGCACGTGCCCACGGCGCGGTTATCCGGGACCGCACCGCCGTCGAGCGGCTGAGCCCCGATGCATCCGGAGTCGTGGTGCACACCTCGAGAGGTGAGGTGCACGCGAAAAAGGTGATCGTTGCGGCCGACGCCTGGACGAACACTTTGCTCGAACCGCTCGGAGCGGACATTCCGCTCATCACGATGCAGGAGCAGGTCAGCTATTTCAAACCGACCGACGCCGACGCGTTCGATCGCGACCTGTTCCCGGTCTGGATCTGGGAAGACGAGTACTGCTACTACGGGTTCCCGACCTACGGCGAGCCGACGATCAAAGCGGCGCGCGACATGTCGAACAACCTCATGGCGCCCGCGGAGCGCACCTACGTGCCCTCGCCCGAACTCGTCGAGCAACTCAGCGGGTTCATGGGCAGCACGATCCCCGAGAGCGGCCAGATCCTGCGAACCGTGACCTGCCAGTACGCCATCACGCCCGATCGCAACTTCGTGATCAGCCCGCTCGAGGAGTACCCCGACATCATCGTCGCGCTCGGCGCCGGGCACGCGTTCAAGTTCACGCCGGCGATCGGGCGGATCCTCGCCGAGCTCGCGGTCGACGGTTCGACGAGCGACGACATCTCGACCTTCACCCCGCCGCCGCGCATCCCGCTCACGCACGTCGACCCGATGCCCGTCGTCTAGACAGCGCCTCGCGTAGTTAGGATTCAGCAATGCCACACACGAAGACCGACGAGATCGAGATCTACTACGACGTCGTCGGAAACGAGAGCGACCCCGTCATCGTGCTGATCGCGGGCGGAGGTGCCCAGCTGATCGCGTGGCGTCCCGAGTTCTGTGCGCTGCTCGTGGCCGAAGGCTTCCGGGTGGTGCGTATGGACAATCGCGACGTCGGTCTCTCCCACCGGTTCGGCGGTCCCGAAGACATCGACGGCGGCTACGAACTCGGGGACATGGCCGATGACATTTTGCGCGTGCTCG
>Ga0247812_10000748_pt1 | contig 18957 bp, 18 predicted proteins | sample UWRJL149409B1_FD_178011 | JGI IMG/M metagenome (GOLD analysis project Ga0247812, IMG submission 178011) | Plant litter microbial communities from Arlington Agricultural Research Station in Wisconsin, United States - UWRJ-L149-409B-1 | ecosystem: Environmental > Terrestrial > Plant litter >...
CCCTGCTGGCCTGGTTCTCCGGCCACCCCTTCGGCCATCCCCTGGCCGTCGCCCTGCTGATTTCGGGTTACGTCCTGGTCTTCGCGCAGCTGCGCAGCTCGCCGCGCCAGGCCGTCGTCATTTCGTCGCCCTATGGCCTGGCCGCCGGCGTCATCGCCATCAGCCTGTACGGCACGCCCCTGTTCTGGCCCTTCCTCGGCGTCCTGCCCTTCACCGCCGCCGGCATGTTCGTGCTGGTGACCATGACCCTGCTGCGCGAGGAACGGATCCGCGCCTTCCAGGAGCATCAGGCCCATCTGATCGCAGAGCTTCAGGCCGCCCGGGACAAGGCGGACGCCGCGAACCAGGCCAAGTCCAGCTTCCTCGGCGTCATCTCGCACGAGCTGCGCACGCCCATGAACGGCGTCCTGGGCGCCGCCCAGCTGCTCAGCGCCACGCGGCTGGAGACGACCCAGCGGGACTATCTGTCGATCATCCGCAACTCGGGCGACAACCTTCTCAGCCTGCTGAACGACATCCTCGACATGACCAAGATCGAGGCCGGCAAGATGACGTTCGACGTGGTCGACGTCTCGCTTGAGGAACTGCACGGCCGCGTCGTCGGCCCCTTCGCCGCCCAGGCCGAGGCCAAGGGTCTGGAGCTGGTCGCCAGCTTCGAAGGCGACACGCCATCCGTGGTGCGCGGCGACCCGCTGCGGGTCTGTCAGGTCGTCCAGAACCTGCTGTCGAACGCCGTGAAGTTCACCGAACGCGGTCGCATCGACTATACGATCCGCTCGACCCGCATCAACGACAAGCGCGTCAACTTCGACTTCATCGTCAAGGACAGCGGCGCCGGCATCAGCGCCGAGGATCTGGAACGCCTGTTCCAGCCCTTCACCCAGGTGGACGCCTCGTCCACGCGCCGCTTCGGCGGGACGGGTCTGGGCCTGACCATCGCCCGGCGCATGGCCAACATCATGGGCGGCGACATCTCCGTCACCTCGGTCCCGGGCGAGGGCTCGACCTTCACCCTCTCGGTCGAGGCCGACGTGGTCGAATGGGCCCCGGTCGAGGCCGCGGCCCCGATCGACGCCGAAGTCTTCGAAGGCTCGGCGCTGAGCGTGCTGGTGGTCGAGGATCACCCGGTCAACCGCATGATCCTGGAAGCCTGGCTCAGCTCGGCGGGCCACGCCACGGCCTCGGCTGAAAACGGCCAGATCGCCGTCGACGTTTGCGCCGATCAGGCGTTCGACCTGATCATCATGGACGTCAACATGCCGGTCATGGACGGCCTCAGCGCCACCCGCCTGATCCGTCAGTCCGGCGCCAACGCCGAGACGCCTATCGCCGTCCTGTCCGCTTCGGCCCGCACCGAGGACCACGAAGCGGGCATCGAGGCCGGCGCCGACGCCTACCTGAACAAGCCCATCGATTTCGCCGCCCTGGCAGACCTAATGAACCGGGTCGGATCGGGCCGCACGGCCGTTCGCGAGACGCTCAATCAAGTCGAAACTGCGGTCGCAGCCTGAACGCGACCTGAGCCGCCGCGTTCAGACGCGGCTCAAGGCCCGACATCTAGTCTTGGGGCAAGTCGAACGGTTCGACTGCTTTAGGAGATGTCGTCATGAACAAGGTTCTCACCGCCGCCCTGGCCGCAGTCATCGCCGGTTCCTCGCTGGGCGTGGCCTCGGCCGCCGATGCGCAATCGCGTGGCGACGATCGCTACGAACAACGTCAGGATCGCCGCGATGACCGTCGGGACGCCCGGGATGATCGCCGGGAATACCGTCAGGACGCCCGCGACGACCGTCGCGAGTTCCGTCAGGACCAACGCGCCTATGGCGGCTATCAGCGCGCCGAACGGCGCTACAACGCCGGTCGCTATCAGGCGCCGCGCGGCTACCAGACCCGCAACTGGGCCTACGGCCAGCGCCTGCCCAGCTATTACAGCAACGGCTATGTCGTGAATAACTACTCGAGCTACGGCCTGCGTGCGCCGCCCCGCGGCTACCACTATGTCCGCAGCGGCAATGACGTGGTCCTGGCCGCGGTCGCCGGCGGTCTGATCACCGCGGTCATCGCCGGCCTGTTCAACTAAACGAACGACCGCTGCGAAAGCCGGGCCCCGGAGGGAAACCTCCGGGGCCTTTCGTATTCTCTCGACGCTCATCCCGGCATTCGCCGGGACGAGCGGATCTTGAGTATGCAGGCAACGCCAGCGCCACCGTTTCGTTTGCCTCTGACGCCGAATGTGACGGCGGCATAGAGGATGGCATGCGCGCCTTCGCCGAACTTCTGGATCGCCTGTCCCTGACCAGCTCGCGCAATGCGAAGCTGGTGCTGCTGCGCGACTATCTGAAGGCGACGCCGGACCCGGACCGGGGCTGGGCGCTGGCGGCCCTGACCGGCGATCTCAGCTTCGACGCCGCCAAGCCGGCGATGATCCGCCGGGCGGTCGAGGCGCGGGTGGATCCGGTGCTGTTCGGCTGGTCCTATGACTATGTCGGCGATCTGGCCGAGACCGTCGCCCTGATCTGGCCGGGCGACCCGAACCGACGGCCCAACCGGGAGCCGGAGCTGAGCGAGGTGGTCGACGCCCTCGCCGCCGCCAAACGCACCGAGGTCCAGGGTCTGATCGAGGGCTGGCTGGACGCCCTGGCGCCAAAAGGCCGCTGGGCCTTGCTCAAGCTGGTGACCGGCGCCCTGCGCGTCGGCCTGTCCGCCCGCCTGGCCAAGACGGCCGTGGCGATGGTGCGGCCGGCGGCGGTCAGCGCGCCGCCCGATCCCGAAGGCGGGGAGGCCGTCAAGCCCCTGCCTGCCATCGATGTGTCCGAGATCGAGGAGGTCTGGCACGCCCTGTCACCGCCCTATGCCGACCTCTTCGCCTGGCTGGAGGGCAGGGCCGAGCGGCCCAATCCCGACGCCCCGGGCCGCTTCCGGCCCGTCATGTTGGCCGTCGCCATCGACGAGGCGGTGGATTTCGCCAAACTCGACCCCGCCGACTACGCCGCCGAATGGAAGTGGGACGGCATCCGGGTGCAGGCCGTTCGCGAGGGCGGCCAGACCCGCCTCTATTCCCGCACCGGAGACGAGATTTCCGGCGCCTTTCCCGATGTGGTCGCCGGTCTGACCTTCGATGGGGCCGTCGATGGCGAGCTTCTGGTCTGGCGTGACGGCGTCGTCGCCCCTTTCGGCGACCTGCAGCAGCGGCTGAACCGCAAGACGATCGATGCGAAGACCATGGCCGCCTATCCGGCGGCGGTGGTGGCCTATGATCTGCTGGCGCTGGACGGCGAGGACCTGCGGGCCCTGCCGCTGCGTGAGAGGCGCGCGCGGCTGGAGGCCCTGACCGACGGCCACGGCGGCGACCGGCTGCATCTGTCGCCGGTGGTGGATTACGACAGCTGGGAAAGCCTTGGCCGCCTGCGGGCCGATCCGCCGGTTGGCGCGGCGGCCGAGGGGCTGATGCTCAAGCGTTGGGATTCGGCCTATGTCGCCGGCCGTCCCAAGGGTCCGTGGTTCAAGTGGAAGCGCGATCCCCACACGGTCGACTGCGTGCTGATGTACGCCCAGCGCGGCCATGGGAAGCGGTCCAGCTTCTATTCCGACTTCACATACGGCGTCTGGACGGAGGAGGGGGTCCTGACCCCGGTCGGCAAGGCCTATTTCGGCTTCACGGACGAGGAGCTGAAACAGCTCGACAAGTTCGTTCGCGACCACACCCTGGAACGCTTCGGCCCCGTCCGATCGGTCCGGGCCGAGCGGGATTTCGGTCTGGTGCTCGAGATCGCCTTCGAAGGCTTGAACCGTTCGCCGCGTCACAAATCCGGCGTCGCCATGCGCTTCCCGCGCATCTCGCGCATCCGCTGGGACAAGCCGGCGCGGGAGGCCAATACGTTGAACGACGTGATGGATCTGCTGGACGCCATCGAAAGCGGCGGCGGGCGGATCGCGACCGCGATCGTCGTCTGAAGGGGCGGGCGAACACCGAAATCCGCCCTTTCCAGGGTTCCAATCCGGGCGTCAGGCGTTAGACCCGGCCTATGTCTTCTCTCTCCGCTCCCCTGACGGCCGCCATGTCGGCCGGTGAGTCCGCCGTGGCCATGGACGCCGCGATGATCGCCAAACTGACCGACATGGCCGGCGATTTCGCGGTCAATTTCGGCGTCGCCCTGCTGGTCTTCATGGCCACCCTGTTCGCCGCGAAATGGGCGGCGCAGGGGACGCGGCGCGCCCTGTCGCGCGTGCGCGGCTTCCGCCACGACCCCACGGTGCTCAGCTTCGCCGTGCAGGTGGTGCGGGTCATCGTCATCATCGTCGGCATGATCGCCGTGCTGCAGCGGCTGGGCGTGCAGACGACCTCGATCATCGCGGTGCTGGGCGCCGCCTCGCTGGCCGTCGGTCTGGCGTTGCAGGGGACGCTGTCCAATGTGGCGGCGGGCGTCATGCTGCTGGTGCTGCGGCCCTATCGCGTCGGCGACGTGGTCGACATCGGCGGCAACGTCGGCTCGGTCCAGCGGCTGGACCTGTTCACGACCCAGCTGTCGAACGGCAACAACGTCAAGATCGTCGTGCCCAACGGCAAGGTGCTGGGCGACGTGATCCTGAATTTGTCCGGCCAGAAGACCCGCCGGATCGAGATCAAATTCACCGTCGGCTATGGCGAGAACCTGAACGACGCCCGCAAGGTGCTGGAAGCCGCCGGATCGGCCCACCCCAGAGTGCTGCCCGACCCTGCGCCCTGGGCCGGGGTCACCGCCCTGCTGGACAGCGCGGTCGAGGTGTCGCTGCACGCCTGGGTGAAGTCGGAAGACCATTTCCAGACCCAGGCCGACCTGTTCCAGGCCGGCAAGGAGGCATTGGACGCCGCCCATATCGAAATTCCCTTCCCGCATCAGGTCGCCGTCCCCTATGGCGACGAGGATGCGGACGCTGGCGAACCGCGCCGCGACAAGGATCCGGCCAGATCCCCCGCGCCGCTAACGGACGGCCGCAGCCGCGAAGGCAGCGAGCGGGACGATCAGGGGGAAGAGGGCTAGGCCATGCGTTACGACTTCGGTTCCGACAACACCGCCGGCATGGCGCCCGCGGCCCTGGATGGCCTCGTTCAGGCCAACGACGGCTTCGCCCGCGCCTATGGCGCCGACGACGTCACGGCGCGCGCGGCCGACCAGATCCGCCGACGGCTCGATGCGGACGCCGAGATTCGCTTCGTCTTCTCGGGCACGGCGGCCAACGCCATCGCCCTGTCGATGCTGGCCTTTCCGTTCGAGGCCGTGCTGGCTCACCACGCGGCCCACGTCTGCACCGACGAGACCGGCGCGCCCGGCTTCTTCGGCCAGGGTCTGGGCCTGATCGGCCTGCCGGGCCTGTCGGGCAAGATCGAGCAGCGGGCGCTGGAAGCCATCCTCGACGAGCCCGAGGTCGGCCACCGCCAGCCGCCCGCCGCCCTGTCCCTGACCCAGTCCACCGAATACGGCACGGTCTATACCGAGGAAGAGCTGCGCCACCTGATCGAGCCGGTGAAGGCGCGCGGTCATGGCGTCCATCTGGACGGGGCGCGTCTGGCCAATGCGGCGGCGGCGGGCTTCGACCTGACGCAGATCCCGCGGCTGGGCGTCGACGTTCTTGTGTTCGGAGGGGCCAAGGCCGGGGCCAACTGCGCCGAGGCCATCGTCCTGTTCGACAAGACGCTGGCGCGGCGGCTGGACAACCGCCTGAAACAGGCCGGCCAGACGGCGTCCAAGGCGCGTTTCCTCGCCGCCCCCTTCCTCGGCCTGCTGGAAAGCAACGCCTGGGAGGACGGCGCCGCCCACGCCAATCTGATGGCCCAGAGGCTGGCGGCAGGCGTCGCCACCCGCTCGCCCTTCGTCCTGGCCCACCCGGTCGAGGCCAACGCCGTCTTCGTCCGCATGCCCGCCGCCGCCCACCAGCGGCTGAACGCCCTCGGATGGGCCTGCTACCAGTTCGACGACGGCTCGGTCCGCTTCGTCTGTTCCTGGGCCACGCAAGTCGAGGCGGTGGACGAGCTGCTGGAGGCCATCGCCGGAATTTCGTGACCGTCGCCCTTCTGTGATACATTGGACGGATGGAACACCCGCGCATTTCCCGCGATCCTGAGGTCATGGTCGGCAAGCCGTGCGTAAGCGGGACGCGACTGACTGTTGAGCACATCCTGCGTCAGCTCTCCCACGGACTGACGAACGAGCAGATGATCGAGGATTACCCCCGGCTCACTCAGGAGGATATCCTGGCTGTGATCGCCTATGCAGCGGATGTCGTCAGCCACGAAGCCAAGATCGCAGCTTGAGTGCGATTCGGCTTTTCGCCGACGAGTGCTGCCCGGCGCGGCTGGTTTATGCGCTGCGCTTCATCGGATTTGATGTGGAGTACGTCATTGAGGCAACCACTGGCCTCGCGGACATCGACCATGCAAGAACGGCTTATGCGCGAGGGCGCATTCTCCTGTCGGCAGACTATGATTTCGGCGATCTGGCCATTCGCGACGCCGAACCCTTCGTGGGCTTGATCCTGTTGTCGCCCAAGCTGGTTCTTGTGCAGCCGGAAGACTTCAACGCGATCGCCTGTCGCGTCCGGGATCTCGGACCGTCGCTGTCACCGAGCCTGACTGTCATTGAGAAGGACGGGTTTCGGCAACGGGTGCTCAGGACCCAGCCATGATGGTTGAACAGGTCGATGATAGCGGCGCAGCTATCATTCAGTCCTGAGCTCATCCATATCCTCCCCATGACGATGCGCGGTGTTGAAAGAGGCGGGCGACGCCGCGATCCGGAGACCAAGGCCCAGGCCGCGGCCGTGACGGATATCCCCGAGGACCCCAACACCCTGGCGGCCCTGGCCGATCTCGTGCGACTGGTCGGCCGTTCGGGCGCGCCCCAGTTGCGGCTCAGGCTGGCGGTGTCGATCCTGCTGACCTTGCTCGGCAAGGGTCTGGGCGTGCTGGCGCCGCTGGTGCTGGGCGCGGCGGTCAATCATCTGGCCAGCGACCAGCCGGCGGGTGTGGCGGTCGGCCTCGGCTTCGCGGGCTTCGCCGTGGGTTGGGCGATCGTGCGGTTCCTCTCCTCGGCGGCCCCCCAGCTGTCTGACGTAGTCTTCGCACCCGTCCGGTCGGCGGCACAGCGGGCGACGGCGGCCGAGACCTTCGCCCACGCCCTGAACCTGTCGCTGGACTTCCACCAGACCAAGCGGTCCGGCTCGCTGTCGCGAACAGTGGACCGGGGTTCGCGCGCGGTCGACTTTCTGCTGCGCATCCTGGCCTTCAACCTGGTTCCTACAGGGCTGGAGCTGATCCTCGCCGCCGGGGTTCTTGGCGGCAAGTACGACTGGCGGTTCGCCGCCGTCGCTGTGGTGGTGGTGGTCATCTACACCGGCTTCACCTTCGCCATCTCCAACTGGCGGATCGAGCATCGCCGGACGATGAACACGGCTGACAGCGAGGCGGCCGGCCTGGCCGTCGACGCCCTGCTGAACTACGAGACGGTGAAATCGTTCGGCGCCGAGGCTCGCGCGGCCGAGGGCTACGACCGGGCGCTGGGGACCTACAATGTCGCCGCCCTGAAGGCGAATACATCCCTGGCCATGCTGAATGCGGTGCAGGGGCTGATCATGAACGTCGGTTTGGGCGTCATGGCGGTCATGGCGGGGTTCGAGGCGGCGGCGGGCCGGATGGGGCCCGGCGACGTCACGGCGGCGGTCTTGATCCTGATCTCGCTCTACGCTCCGCTGAACATCCTCGGCTTCGCCTATCGGGAAATCCGCCAGTCCTTCATCGACATGGAGGAGATGCTGAAGATCACGCGCCAGAGGCCCCAGGTCGCCGACGCGCCGCATGCGCCCGATCTGCCCAAACCGCAGGACGACCGGGGCGGCTCCATCGCCTTCGAGGCCGTCTCGTTCCGCCATGACACGCGGACCAGCGGGCTGGAGGACGTCAGCTTCGTCGCCGCCCCCGGCACGACCACGGCCCTTGTCGGACCGTCAGGGTCGGGCAAGTCGACGATCGTCAAACTGGCCCTGCGCCTGCTCGACCCCCAAGGGGGCCGCGTGGTCATCGACGGTCATGACATGCGCGACGTGACCCAGGCCTCCCTGCGCCGCGAGGTGGCGCTGGTGCCGCAGGACGTGGCCCTGTTCAACGACACGCTGCGCACCAACATCGCCTTCGCCCGGCCCGACGCCGACGAGGCGACCATCTGGGCGGCGGCGGAGGCGGCCGAACTGGCGGCCTTCATTCGCGCCCTGCCGGACGGGATGGAGACCCGTGTCGGGGAGCGGGGGCTGAAACTGTCCGGCGGCGAGCGTCAGCGCGTGGGTCTGGCCCGGGCGTTGCTGGCCGATCCCTGCATCCTGATCCTCGATGAGGCGACCAGCGCGCTCGACAGCCGCACCGAGGCCGCGATCCAGAAGACCCTGCGCAAGGCCCAGGCCGGCCGCACGACCCTGGTCGTCGCCCACCGCCTGTCGACCATCGCCGACGCCGACCAGATTCTGGTGCTGAAGGCCGGGCGGATCGTCGAACGCGGCGCCCACCACGAACTGGTGGCGCGGGTCGGGGGAGAATATGCGGCCCTCTGGCGCAAGCAGACGCGCGGCGCGCGGGTCGCCAGTGCGGCGCTTCAGCCTTCGGACTGAGGCGTCGGGATCTTCTTGGCCAGAACCTGCTTCAGGCTGTCGAGCACCTGAACCCGCGCATCGAACGCCTCGGGCGGCAGGCTCATGATCAGCTGCATCGACTGGGCGTGGACGGTGACGATGCGCCAGTCGAACGGCCGGCCGGCGGGCGCGGCGTCGATCAGGTCGCACAGGCCGGCGGCCACGGTGCACAGGTCGTCCAGCTCGAACGGCCCGGCCGCATCGATCACGGCGCTGGACAGGTGGTAGGCCCGGGCCAGCGACCGGCCGGCGTCGGGATCGCCCGCGACCGGGGCGGGCAGGGCGGCCAGCTCGGCGATCCGCTCGCCGATGATGCCCAGACTTTTCGCCTGCATGGTCTCGAGATTGGATTTGGCCTGCGCCAGGGCCACGCCGACGCTGCAGCCGCCCGGCTGATCGATCATCGCCGAGAGGCGCGACTTGCGCTGCTGCCAGAGAACAACACCCATCATGCCGTCTCCGGGGTGGCCTGAGCGGCCATTTCCGCCTTGGCGGCGTCGAATGCGATGCGGGCGATCATGTCCGAGCGCCGCTCGTCCTTCTCACGCGGCGTGGACGGTTTGAACCGCCGATCCGGACCCTTGTAGTCGTCGACCTCGAGGAAGGGCCGCGAGTCGCGGGCCACCCAGATCAGCCGCTCCAGCAGACTGGCGGCGCTGAACGGCTTGGTCACCAGATAGTTGGCCCCGCAGTCGCGCACCGCCGCCACCTTGGACTTGCGCACGTGGCCGGCGGTCATGATCACGGGGATATAGGCGTTGGGATCCAGCTGCGAGTGCCGCAGCCACTTCACCAGCTCGTGCCCGTCCATCCCCGGCATCTCGCAGTCGACCAGCAGCAGGTCGATGGTGTGATCCTTGAGGATGTCGATGGCGTCGGCGGCGCTGTAGCAGGAATACCGGGTCTGGATTCCGAAGCCGCGAAGCGCCTCGCAGGTCAGGTCCAGCCCGAAGGCCGAATCGTCCACCACCATGGTCACGGCGTTGCTCAGGTTGAAGACCGCGCTCTCGCGCAGGTTTTCATTGAAGCTGCTGTTACTCATGACGGGGCCGACGCTGGAATCACCACGTCAGGGTGTCAGGCCGCCGTGCACAACCCGTTAACGACGTGAAGTCAGCCCAGCCGTCCGATGGCGTAGAACCGGTCCGCCCGCTGCTTGCGCAGTTCGTCGGGGGACAGGGGTTGAAGCGCCTGAAGCTCATCCTGGACCACGTCGCCGACGGAGGTGATGACCGCCTCGCGGTCGGCATGGGCGCCGCCGACGGGTTCGGGGATCAGGCGGTCGACGATCTTCAGCTCCATCAGGTCGGGGCCGGTGATCTTCATGGCCATTGCGGCGTCGCGGGCCCGGGCCCCGTCGCGCCACAGGATGCCGGCCGCGCCTTCGGGCGAGATGACCGAATAGATCGAATGCTCCAGCATCAGCACCCGGTTGGCGGCGGCCAGGGCGATGGCGCCGCCCGATCCGCCTTCGCCGGTCACGGTGGTGATGAAGGGCACGCCCAGCGTCAGGCCGCGCTCGGTCGAGCGGGCGATGGCCTCGGCCTGGCCGCGCTCCTCAGCGCCCAGACCCGGATAGGCGCCGGCGGTGTCGACGAACGACAGGACCGGCAGGCCGAACCGCTCGGCCAGATCCATCAGCCGCACCGCCTTGCGATAGCCCTCGGGCCGCGCCATGCCGAAATTGTGGGTCAGGCGGGTGGCGGTGTCGTGGCCCTTTTCGTGGCCCATGACGACAACGGCCTGGCCGCGGAACCGGGCAAGCCCGCCCAGGATCGCCTGGTCGTCGCCGAACTGACGGTCGCCGCGCAGCTCGACGTAGTCGGTGAACAGGCCGGCCAGATAGTCGACGAAGTGTGGCCGCTGCGGATGCCGCGCGACCTGGGTCTTCATCCACGGATCGAGACCGGCGTAGGTCTTCTTTCGAAGCTGGTCCGCCTTCTTCTTCAGGCCCGCGATCTCGGTCTCGAACGACCCGGAGCTGGCGGCGAGCAGCCCCAGTTCCTCGATCTTCTCCTCGAGTTCGGCGATCGGCTTTTCGAAATCGAGGTAGTGCGTGGCCATGAAGCGTCCGAAAGGGCGGGCGGAGGGAGCCGACCGTGAAGGCGGCGGAACCTAGAGCCGGTAACGCCTCCGGGCAAGCGGGGTTCAGAAGGGGGCGAGGCCGTGCTGGACATCCGGGCGGTCTGCGACAAGACTCGGGCGTGTCAGCGACCGGACGGGATGCGTGAGAACCTCATGACGGATGACTTTCCCCATGGCGTCGTGCACGAGGCGGCGCCCGACCTTCAGGGCGCCGTGCGATCGGATCCGAAGGCCCTCGAGCTCTGGACGGGCCTGACGCCGCTGGGCCGCAACGAATTCATCTGCTGGGTCGAGGACGCCAAACAACCGCAGACACGCCAGCGGCGAATAGAACGGACGCTGGGCGAGCTGTTCGAAGGCAAGAAGCGCCCCTGCTGCTGGGCAGGGTGCATCCACCGGACCGACAAGGCGCCGAGCCCGTGGCAACAGGCGGTCCTGATCGATCAGAAGAAGCGATAAGAGCCTCGGTCGGGCCCCGGGCGGCTGGCTACTCGTCCCTCGCCAGCGGATGGTGCCGGGTGACGACCTGGCTGAGGCGGTCGGTCGCGACGTGGGTGTAGATCTGGGTGGTGGCGATATCGGCGTGACCCAGCAGGGTCTGGACGACGCGCAGGTCGGCGCCGCCTTCCAGCAGGTGGGTCGCAAAGGCGTGGCGCAGGACGTGGGGACTGACCCGGGCGGGATCGATTCCGGCGTCGATCGCCGCCTGATCCAGTTGCTGGGCGAAGCGTCGCGGCGTCAGGTGGCCGCTGGCGCCGGTGGAGGGAAACAGCCATGGGCTGTCCGGGGCCTTGGGCGGGCGTGCGGCGTCGCGGGCGACCAGCCAGGCCTTCACCGCCTCGCGGGCGGCGCCGTTCAGCGGGGCCAGCCGCTCCTTGCCGCCCTTGCCGCGCACGATCAGCCACTGGGGATCGCGCCGCACCGCCTCGACCCGCAGGGCCAGCAGCTCGGACACCCGCAGACCCGAGGCGTAGGCCATCTCGACCAGGGCCAGCATCCGGATCGCCCCGACCCTGTCGCTGGCCGCCGCCGCGGACAGCAGCCGGTCGATCTCGTCCCGGCTCAGAGTTTTCGGCAGGGATCGCCCCTGTTTCGGCGCGTCCAGCCGGCGTGAGGGATCGTCCGTCCGCCAGCCTTCGCCCAGCGCGAATCGATAGAACTGGCGCACCGCCGAGCGTCGACGCGCCGCCGTCGCCGCCGACAGGCCCCGCGTCGACAGGCCCGCGAACCAGGCCTCTATCGCCGCCGCGTCGGCCCCGATCAGGCCGGCGGCGCCCAGACTGTCCTCGGCGTCGGCCAGATCGCGCGCATAGGCCGACAGGGTGTGGGGCGAGGCGTCGCGCTCGACCGCCATCATCTCCAGAAACGCCTCGACGCGCGGCGAGGGGAGGGCCGCCGTCATCGGCCGGTTTTGCCCGCACGGGTCTGGCGACCTCGCCCGCTTGGTGTAGAGGAATGAGCGGCCATGCTTGTTTCCTTCTTCACCACCACCGTCCTCCAACGCCGTCGGGCAGCCGCATGAGCGGGCGCGAACCGATTCTGCGCATCTCGCGGACCATAGCGCTGGTGGGGCTGATGGGCGTGGGGAAATCGACCGTGGGCCGGCGGCTGGCCGCGCGGCTGGGCCTGCCCTTCGCCGACGGCGACGACGAGATCGAGCGTGCCGCCGGCATGACCGTGGCCGACATCTTCACGACCCTGGGCGAGGGCGGCTTCCGCGACGGCGAGGCCCGGGTGATGAAACGCCTGCTGGAAGGCCCGCCCATGGTGCTGGCCACCGGCGGCGGCGCCATTCTGAACGCGGACACCCGCGCCCTGATGAAGGCCCATTCGACCAGCGTCTGGCTGAGGGCCGACCTGAAGGTCATCGCCTCGCGCGTCCAGCGTCGCGACACCCGGCCCCTGTTGCGCGGCAAGGACCCGATGCAGGCCCTGTCGGCCCTGGCCGAGGTCCGCTATCCGATCTACGGCCAGGCCGATGTGATCGTCGACGTCGGCGCCGGCGCCCATGGCGAGGCGGTCGAGGCGATCGTCCAAGGCCTGACGACCTATTACGCCGCCCAGCCGGCGGCCCAGACGGCAGCCCGGACGGCATCGGGGGAGACGGCCTGATGACGGTCATTCCGGTCGGGGGCGAGGGGTTCGCCGCCTATGACGTCGTCGTCGGACGCGGCCTGCTGGCCCGGGCGGGCGAGCGCATCGCCCCCTTTGCGCGCGGCCGCACCGTCATCGTCACCGACGAGACCGTCTCGGCCCTGCACGCCGCGACCCTGACCGCCTCCCTGACGGCCGCCGGCGTCCGCTCGGAAGTCGTGGCCGTGCCCCCTGGCGAGAGCTCCAAATCCTTCGCCGAGCTGGAGCGGGTGCTTGACTGTCTGCTGGCGATCGGGCTGGACCGCAAGGACGTGGTCGTGGCCCTGGGCGGCGGCGTCGTCGGCGATCTGGCCGGTCTGGCGGCGGCCCTCTACATGCGCGGCATCGACTTCGTTCAGGTTCCCACCACCCTGCTGGCCCAGGTTGACAGTTCGGTCGGCGGCAAGACGGCCATCGACACGCCGCGCGGCAAGAATCTGGTCGGCGCCTTCCACCAGCCCCGGCTGGTTCTGGCCGACATCGACGTGCTGGCGACCTTGCCGCCGGTTCAGTTGCGCTCCGGCTGGGGCGAGGTGCTGAAGCACGGCCTGATCTGCGATCCCGTCTTCTTCGACTGGCTGGCGACCGGGGGCGCGGCAGGCGCCACGGGCGACCCCGCCGCCCTCGAACGGGCCGTCGTCCGCTCGGTCGAGATCAAGAGCGCCATCGTCAGCGAAGACGAGAAGGAGGCGGGCCGCCGCGCCCTGCTGAACCTCGGCCACACCTTCGGCCATGCGGTCGAGGCCGAGTTGGGCTTTGAGGAAGCCGCCCTGGCCCATGGCGAGGCGGTCGCCCTCGGCTGCATCCTGGCGTTCCGCTACTCGGTGCGACTGGGCGTCTGCGCTGTGTCCGAGGCCGAGCGGGCGGCGCAGGTCATCGCCGCCGCCGGCCTGCCGACCGAACTGACCCAGGCGGGCGTCTTCTCCGCCGACGCCCTGATCGCCCGCATGGCCGGGGACAAGAAGGCCGAGGGCGGCCGGCTGACCCTGGTCCTCGCCCGGTCCATCGGCGACGCCTTCGTCGAACGCACGGTCGACGCCGCCGATCTGAAGGCCTTCCTGATCGAACAGGGCGCGACGTGAAGCTGGAGGCCGTGGTCCTTCAGGACCGCTTCGTCCGTCTGGAGCCCTTCACGCCCGAACTGAAGGACGAGGTGCAGGCCGCCCTGGACTGCGATCCCGAGGCCTGGAACATCATGGCCGGCGCCGCCCATGGTCCGCATTTCGAAGGCTGGTGGGCCTCGGCCATGGCCGGGATGGCGAACGGCTCGCGCATCGCCTGGGCCGTGCGGCGGCTGTCCGACGGCGTCCTCGTCGGCACCACCAGCCTGTACGAGATCAGACCCGAGCATCGACGCTGCGAACTGGGGTCGACCTTCTACTGGCCCGAGGCGCGGGGTGGGCCGGTCAATCCGGCCTGCAAACGCCTGTTGCTCGGCCACGCCTTCGACGCCGGCGCGGTCAGGGTCGAGATCATCACCGATGCGGTCAACGCCGCCAGTGCGGCGGCGATCCGCAAGCTGGGCGCCCGCGACGAAGGCGTGCTGCGCAAGCACAAGATCACCTGGACCGGCCGTATCCGCGACACCGCCCAGTTCGCCATCCTCGACGACGACTGGCCCGCGGTGCGCGACCGGCTCGACGCCCGTCTGGCGACCTTCGCCTGATCCGACCGCCCGGCGCTGCCTGCGGGACGTCGCCGAATAGCGCGGCCGCGCGTCCGGCGTCATGCCGCGCCGCCCCAGGTCGCAGGTCACCGGGACGCACGTCCCACGGCTGTAGTACATTCAGCCACCCGCTTTGCGTCGGGTAGCGGACAGTGGAACCAACGGTGTTCGCCGAAGTTTGTGTCGGCAACTGAACAGCTTACCGGAAAACACACGATGAAACTCTTGCTCGCAGCAAGCGCGGCCGCATGCCTGATCGCCGGCGCCGCCTCGGCCCAGGACTACGCCTACACCTGGACTCCCGCCGGCACCCTGGCCCCCACGCCGCCAGCCCCGACCTTCCTGATGTTCGCCGGCGCCGGCGACCTCTACGAGATCCAGTCCAGCCAGATGGTGCTGCAGACGACGCAGAATTCCGAAATCCGCCGCTTCGCCCAGATGATGGTCGACCATCACACGAAGACGACGCGCGACGCCGCCGCGGCCGCCGTCCGCGCCGGCCTGACCCCGCCCACGCCCATGCTCGACGCGCCGAAGACGGCGATGCTGGCCTCGCTGGGCAAATACGACGGTGTCGAGCGCGACCATCTCTACCTCGCCCAGCAGATGATGGCCCACAAGGAGGCCCTGGGTCTGATGAAGACCTATGCCGAGACCGGCGAGACGCCGGAACTCAAGGCCGCCGCCCAGGCGACCGTCGCCATCGTCCAGAGCCACCTGACGATGGTCGAGCGCCTGATGCGCTGATCGCGCGGACGTCGCCTTTTCCTTTCCTTTCCGACTTCAGAGACATTCCATGAAATCCACCTTCACCCTGCTGGCGACCTCGGTCGCCCTGGCCGCCACCCTGTCCGCCTGCGCTCCCACGATGGGCCCGGGCATGGGTCGTCCCGCCGCCCCCGAAAGCGCCATGGCGCCCATGGGCATGACCGCTCGCCCCGACGCCGACATGCAGGCCGTTCTGGACGCCCAGTCGGCCCTCGGCGCCAGGCCGATCGAGACCCTGACCGTGCAACAGGCGCGCACCCAGCCCTCGCCGGCCGACGCCGTGAACCGCGTCAAGACGATGATGGGAATGTCGACCGCGCCCGACGCCAGCGTCACGACCCGCGACCTGACCTATCCGACCGGCGGCGCGACCCAGCCGGTCCGCGTCTACAAGCCCGCCGGCGCCACCGGCGCGAACCTGCCGGTCATCGTCTATTATCACGGCGGCGGCTGGGTCATCGCCAATCTGGACGTCTATGACGCCACCCCGCGTTCGATGGCGAAAAACCTGAATGCGATCGTCGTCTCGGTCGAATATCGCAAGGGCCCCGAGAACAGGTTCCCCGCCTTCTACGAGGACGCTGAGAACGCCTGGAAATGGGTTCAGGAGAACGCGGCCTCGTGGGGCGGCGATCCGCGCAACGTCGCCATCGCCGGCGAAAGCGCCGGCGGCAATCTGGCCCTGAACGTCGCCATCGCCGCCCGCGACGGCGGCTGGGTCCAGCCCAAGGCCATCCTGGCGGTTTATCCGATCGCCGACGCCAATCCGCAGCTGGCGTCCAAGATGGAGAACATGGCCAGCCTGCCGCTTCGCACCCCGACCCTCGGCTGGTTCGGCCAGTACGCCCTGCGCAGCCCGGCCGACCAGACCGACCCGCGTTACAACCTCGTCGCCGCCAACCTGCGCGGTCTGGCGCCGGTGACCATCGTCAACGCCCAGATCGACCCCCTGCGGTCGGATGGCGAGACCCTGATGGCGGCCCTGCGCTTGGCTGGCGTCCCGGTCGAACGCCGCGTCTGGGACGGGGCCACGCACGAGTTCTTCTCGATGGCCGATGTGGTCGCCGACGCCCGTGAAGCCCAGGCCTGGTCCTTCGGCCGCCTGCGGATGGCCCTGCGCTAGACTGACCCCCTGATAGCCGCCCCGGGATCGTCCCGGGGCGGCTTTTCACATTCCGCTCTCTCCGACCGCTGGATACCCATGAAACCGACCGCCCTCATCGTCTCCCTGCTGGCCCTCGCCGCCGCCTTGCCGGCCCTGGCCCAGGCCCACCCGGAGGAGCGGGACAATCTGGCCATTCTGACCCATATCCATGAGCCCACGCCGCGCGCGCCCCTGCCGGGCGACACCGCCGCCCTGCGCGCGCCGGACGGGTTCACCGTCTCCCGCTTCGCCGAGGGTCTGGGCAATCTGCGCATGCTGGCCGTGGCGCCGAACGGCGACATCTATGCGACCCGCCGCGCCTCGGGCGACGTCATCCTGCTGCGCGACGCGAACGGCGACGGCAAGGCGGACGGCGATCCCGTGGTCGTGGCCCGCCGCTCGGGCGCCCACGGCATCGCCCTCCACGATGGCAAGATGTACCTAGTCACGGTCAAGGAGGTCTTCGTCGGCGACATCATGGCCGACGGAACGGTCGGTCCGCTGACGCTCATCATCGGCGACCTGCCGGACTCGGGCCAGCACCCCAGCCGCACCATCGCCGTCGGCCCCGACGACATGCTGTACATCTCGGTCGGTTCGACCTGCGACGCCTGTCAGGAGAGCAATCCCGAGAACGCGACCATGCTGCGGGCCTCGCTGGACGGCAAGTCGCGGTCGATCTTCGCGGCGGGCCTGCGCAACACCATCGGCTTCGGCTGGCATCCGCGCACGGGCGAACTGTGGGGCATGGACCACGGCATCGACAACCTGGGCGACGAGTTGCAGCAAGAAGAACTGAACAACATCAAGGCCGGCAAGCAGTACGGCTGGCCCTACGTCTATGGCGTCGAGGAAGCGACCAATCCCCAGGACGAACCGCCCGGCGGCATCCCGGCCGCGACCTGGGCGCAAATGAGCGAAGGCGCCGTCCTCGGCTACGCCGCTCACGCGGCCCCGATGCAGATGGCCTTCTACGCCGGCGGACCCTTCCCCAACACTTATGACGGCGACGCCTTCGTGGCCCTGCGCGGGTCTTGGGCTCGCGAGACGCCGTCGGGCTACGAGGTCGCCCGTGTGCGGTTCGCCCACGGCCAGGCGCGATCGATCGAACCCTTCCTGACCGGCTTCCTCGTCGACGGCGGACAGGCCGAGACCGGCCGTCTGGCGGGCATCGCCGTGGCGAAGGACGGCGCGCTCCTGGTCGGCGACGATGAGAACGGCGTTCTGTACCGCGTCAGCTATGGCGACGGTCGGGGTCAGGCGGCGCCGCTGAACCCTCCGGCCACGGCCATGCGCGAACAGACGGCTCAAGGATCCGGCGTTTCTCTGGCGCTGCAGCGGATCGAGGCGCGCCAGTCGCTGTCGGTCCGTTCGGCCGCCTTCGCCCCGGGCGGGGCCATCCCGCGTATCCACAGCGAATACTATGACGGCGTGGCTCCGGCCCTGTCCTGGGACAAGGTCCAGGGCGCGGCCACCTATGTCATCCTCGTCGAGGATCCCGACGCCGCCATGCCGAAGCCCTTCGTCCACTGGGTCGCCTGGGACATAGCCGAGCCGATGACGCCCGAAGGTCTGGAAGAGGCGATCCGCCTTTCCAGCGGAATCACCCAAGGCCGCACCTCGCGCGGCTCGGTCGGCTGGTTCGGTCCTCGCCCGCCGGTCGGCGATCCGGCCCACCACTATCATTTCCAGGTCTTCGCCCTCGACATCCCGCTGGACGTCCTGCCGGGCTCCGACCGCGATACGGTCCTTGCCGCCATGCAGGGTCACGTTCTGGCCAAGGGCGAGATCGTCGCAACCTATCAACAGAGCGACGCGCCTCTGAAATAGTCCGGCTGCGCGGCGTGCCCCGATGGCGTATGGCCAGATCCCTGAACCTTCGTCCCGCGCCTGCCTCAAACCCGGGAATTTCCCGGGTTTGACGCCACAATCACCCCGCTGAACCTGCCATGGTCCAGACCCGCTTTATACTTCCCTCGTTCCGTCGCATCGGGGAGGCGCAAAGGCCTTGCGAGCTTCACGCGGCGGGATGCGGAGAAGCGGGATCAAGGGGCGAGGGGGATACTCGTCCGGTCCGGGGACTGTGTCGCGAGCACGGCCCGCCCGCCGGAGGCGCTGCGGTAAGGCGATAAAACCGCCACCTGACGCAAGCTTCCGTTCGAAGTCTCCGCGCGGGGCCACGAGCGGCGTCGAAACGGTATTTCTATCTTCCTTCCGGGCGTCGTCCGGAGGTCCCGCACGCCTCCCCAAACCTTCTGGTCGCCCCGGGAGGTCGCGGACCTGCGCCTGCCGGATCAGTCGACCGCGCGGCAGTCGGTCGGCTGGCGGCCGTCGGCGATCCAGGTCGCCATGACGCCCTTGCCGCGCAGCTCATAGGCACTGGCCTTGTACCAGATGCCGTCGGCGGCCCGCTCCTGATACAGGTCGACGGCCTCGCCGTTGGAATTGCGGACCGTGGCCATGGCGCGGGGGTTGTCGAAGTCGACCGACAGCCGCTCGCCGTTGT
>Ga0247812_10000750_pt1 | contig 18946 bp, 16 predicted proteins | sample UWRJL149409B1_FD_178011 | JGI IMG/M metagenome (GOLD analysis project Ga0247812, IMG submission 178011) | Plant litter microbial communities from Arlington Agricultural Research Station in Wisconsin, United States - UWRJ-L149-409B-1 | ecosystem: Environmental > Terrestrial > Plant litter >...
TGTAACAGATGCTGAAGTTGTACTTACAACTGCAGGTCTTGCTGAAAAAACAGACGGTAAAGGTTATATTAAATACGTACGATTAAATAAAATTTAACAATAGAAATCTAAGCTTTGTCAAAGTTTAAAACTTTGACAAAGCTTAACTACCTTTTAGCATACACTCCATGACTCTTTCTTTTTGGCGTTCCTCTCACCTGGCTTTGGCTTTGGTTTCTTCTTTATTTTTGATTTTGGCATCGGTAACGGGTATTATCCTGGCTGTTGATGCTGTACAGGAAAAAACACTTCCGTATAAAGTCGAAAATTTTGATACAATAACGTTGGAAGAAACGCTTCCTGTCTTAAAAAAGAATTATTCTGAAATGACGGAGCTAACCGTTGATTACAATCAGTTTGTAACGCTGCAGGCCATCGATAAGGACGGGAATGATATCAACGCTTATATTGATGTCCAAACAGGAAAAAAATTAGGAACTCCGGTTAAGAAAACTGAGTTTATTCAATGGATTACGAGTTTTCATCGTTCCTTATTTCTGCATGAAGCCGGTCGTTTTTTTGTAGGCGTTATTTCCTTTTTATTATTCCTGATTGCTATTTCCGGATTTGTTTTGGTTTTGAAAAGACAAAAAGGAATCCGCAATTTCTTTTCGAAAGTAATCAAAGAATATTTTGCTCAATATTACCATGTTATTTTGGGACGATTGGCTTTAATTCCGATTCTGATTATAGCACTTACGGGAACGTATTTAACTTTGGAAAGGTTTAACTTTTTCATGGATAAAAAAGAGCAGAAAGAAAAAACTGAAACTGTTATCCCTGGTAAAACAGCTATCAATATTTTCAGGACTACACTTTTAACAGATGTAAAGAAAATAGAATTTCCTTTTACAGATGATCCTGAAGAATATTATATCATTGAATTAAAAGACCGCGAAATTGAAGTGAATCAAGTTACAGGTGAAGTAATTAGTGAAAAAAAATCGCCAATGACTGCTCAGTTTGCCGATTTGAGTTTAGACCTTCATACCGGAAGAATTAACGTCATTTGGGCTCTGGTTCTGGCTCTTGCTTCACTAAATATTCTCTTTTTTATCTATTCCGGTTTTGCGATGACTTTAAAAAGAAGGTCAAGCCGAATCAAGAATAAATTCAAAGCCAGCGAAAGCAAATACATTTTATTGGCTGGGTCTGAAAACGGAAGCTCTTTGCGATTCGCCAATGCGATTCTGAAACAATTGAATGCTGCTGGTGAAAAGGCTTTTTTAACCGAATTGAATAGCTACACGGTTTTTCCAAAAGCAGAACATATTATTGTTTTCTCTTCCACACACGGTTTGGGCGACGCTCCTTCTAACGGAAGAAAATTCATATCCCTTTTACAGAAACACAAACAACAGCAAAAAATCAATTTTTCTGTGGTTGGATTTGGTTCAACGGCTTATCCTGATTTTTGTGGTTTTGCCCGTGAAATTGATGAACTTTTAGAAGAACAAAACTGGGCGGAACGTTTTCTGGATTTACAAACTGTAAACGACAAGTCGGCGGTGGAATTTGTGGAGTGGATTAAATTGTGGAGCGCCAAAACCGGAATTCCGTTATCTACAACGCCTTCTTTATACAATCACGCGCCAAAAGGTTTACAGAAATTAATGGTTTTAGATAAAACGGCTATTTCTGAAACGGAACATACTTTTATTCTTACGCTTAGAACGAATATGAGAGCCAAATTTACTTCTGGTGATCTACTGGCTATTTATCCGGCAAACGATACCAGAGAGCGCCTCTACTCTATCGGAAATCATTCCGGTAACATTCAATTGGTTGTCAAACTACATCCAAACGGATTAGGTTCCGGCTTTTTGAATGAGTTAAAACCCGGCAATTTCATCAAAGCACGAATCATTAATAATCATGCTTTTCATTTGCCTAAAAAAACTTCAAAAGTGGCCTTTATTTCCAACGGAACCGGAATTGCACCTTTCCTTGGAATGATCGAACAAAACAAGAAAAAGACCGAAACGCATTTATACGCCGGCTTCCGAATGGAAACAGAAACGGTTTCAGGTTATAAAGAGTTTGCTTCTGAAATGATGCAGAAACAACATTTGCAAAGTTTCCATTTGGCTTTGTCCCGTGAAGAAAATCATTATTATGTAATGGATTTAATTAAACGCGACGCTGATTTTTTTATTGATTTATTAGAAAATAATGGCGTAATCATGATTTGTGGTTCATTGGCGATGCAAAAAGATGTTGAATCGACGCTTGATGCTTTATTAGTGGAGAAAAACAAACATCTAAGCGATTATAAAAACAAGGGTCAATTATTGACGGATTGTTATTAAAATATAAAGAACGCCATGAACGTGAATTACAAATCCCATTTCAATCCATTCCTGTTCCTTTTGGTACTGGTTTGCAGTTTCAATGCTGAAGCTCAAACGTTAGGAAAAAGAACAACGATGCTAATGGGAGGCCGATTTGATATTTCGATTGTAGCTCAAGATTCCATAACAGCAGAAAAATCCATTGATGTCATTATTGCTGAAATCACCAGAATCGAAAACCTGATTTCAGACTGGAAACCTACTTCGCAAGTTTCAGAAGTCAATCAAAACGCTGGAATCCGTCCCGTAAAAGTAGATAAAGAAGTTTTTGAACTAACCAAAAGAGCCCTTCATTTTTCTGAAATTACAAACGGTGCTTTCGATATCAGTTTTGCTGCCATGGACCGCATCTGGAAATTTGACGGCTCGATGACCGAAATGCCTTCGGCGGAAGCCATAAAAAAATCGGTAGAGAAAGTCGGTTACAAAAACATCATTTTAGACAGCACCCAATCGACCATTTTCCTGAAATTAAAAGGAATGAAAATTGGATTTGGTGCTTTAGGCGAAGGATATGCCACCAACAAATGCAAAGATATAATGCTTTCAAAAGGCATCAAAGCCGGAATTGTAAATGCGACCGGCGATATGACCGTTTGGGGAAAACAACCGAATGGCAAAGACTGGAACATCGGAATGACAAATCCTTTTGATACTGATAAACTTTTTGCCGTTGTTCCGTTGCACGATGGCGCTGTAACTACTTCAGGGAGCTATGAAAAATTTGTAGTTTTAGATGGAAAACGATATTCTCATATCATCAATCCTGCCACCGGATATCCTTCTACCGGACTTTGCAGCGTTTCTGTTTTTGGTCCCAATGCCGAAACAGCCAATGGATTTAGTACTTCGATCATGGTTCTAGGAAAAGAAGCCGGAATCAAACTTATTAATCAATATCCGGAATACCGCTGGATTATGATTACGGATAAGGGGAAAATTATCAAATCGAAGAATTTTAATAAGACGAAGTTTCATTTAAAAAACTAGGTTCTTTTTAAATATGCTTTGTGTGAAAGAAATGCGCTTAAGTTTAAACACATAGAAACATAGCTTTTGAAACCGCTTAAAAAGGCATTTCATTTACCTAAAAACACATAGCTATGTGTGAGAAACTAGTTTCTTTCCATTACCTTCTTTTGAGACACAAAAACTATGTTTCTATGTGCTTAATTTTTTCTCACGCAGATTCTGCAGATTTTTAATTCCTTAAAACACATAGCTATGTGTGAGAAACTAGTTTCTTTCCATTTCCTTTTTTTAGACATAAAACCTATGTTCTCTATGTGTTTAATTTTTTTCTCTCGTAGATTTAGCAGATTCGGCAGATTTTTAATTTTTAATTCTAAATTTTTAATTCCTTAAAACGTAACTTTTCATACTTTTATCAAAAGATCCTGATTTAGTATGACAACAGATATTCTGGAAGTAAATGATTTTATTGTTTTAATTGAACAGTCTTACGCTACAAAAATAGTAGTGGAGAAATGCGAAATTGACGGCGACTCGATTGGTTTTGCGTTCTATGGTTCGGGCAATGTCGAACTGGAAATCAAACATAACAATCAAACCAAATACCTGACGAATACTACCGGTTTAGCAATTTGCTTTTTCGGAAATCAGAAAGTGGAATTCGCCCATAAAATCGAACCCGATAAACCTTTGCAGTCGATCAGTGTCTTTGCCAAACTTAAATACATCAACTCGTTACCTAAGGCTGAAAAAGAAATCTTCGAAAACCATCTATCGGATTTGATGCATCCAAAAGAGCATTTCGTAAAAGGACCTTCCTTTTATATGACACTGGATATGCAACAGGCTGTTCAGAAAATCTTCAATACTTCGTACACCGGCACTACCCGATTGCTGTTTTTAAAAAGTCAGGTCAACGAACTTTTAGCGCATTTTTTTGCTTTGCTAACCACAGAGAAAAAAGGAGATTTATCTGAATACGATAAAAACAAACTTTTTCATGCCAAGGAAATTGTAACCACTCATTATTCCAAACCACCATCGATTACCGAATTATCAAAGATGGTCGGTCTGAACAGCAATAAACTGAAAAAGAATTTTAAAGAGCTTTTCGGAATTCCGGTTTTCAAATACATTCAGGAAGAAAGGCTTCATAAAGCATATGAATTGCTTCGCGATAGTGAAAAAACCGTACAGGAATCGGCTTGGGAAGTGGGTTATGAAAGTTTGAGTTCGTTCTCGAATGCATTTTATACTAAATTCGGCACACGACCGAATGAAGTCAAACAACAATTCTTTTCAAACAAATCTTAATTCTTTTCCGACAAATGATTTCGTTCTAATCGGCCCAAATTTGTATCAGTTAATCACTTAAAACGAATTGATATGAAAACTACAAACATTTTAGTCTTGGGAGCCAACGGGAAAACAGGACGCAGAGTATTGGAAAGATTAGAAAATAATGCTGATATTGAAGTTCGCGCAGGTTCACGATCTGCTGCCATTCCTTTTGATTGGGAAAAACCAGAAACCTGGCAAGCGGCGCTTCAGGACATAGATGCCGTTTACATCAGTTATCAGCCTGATTTGGCTATTCCTTCAGCAACAACCGCTATCCAACTTTTTAGTGGCTTAGCTACGCAAATGGGCGTAAAAAAAATGGTCTTACTTTCCGGAAGAGGTGAAAAAGAAGCGCAAGTTTGTGAAGAAATAGTAAAAACCAATGCCAAAAAATGGACAATCGTACGAGCAAGCTGGTTCAACCAAAACTTTAGTGAAAGCTTCTTTTTGGAGCCAATACTAGCAGGTTACGTTGCATTACCAAGAGCCGAAGCATTAGAACCTTTTACAGATGCTGATGATATTGCGGATGTCATCGTTGCTTCGATTTTAGATGATAAACACAACGGACAAACCTACGAACTTACCGGACCAAGATTATTGACTTTCAAGGAAGTTATTGCCGAAATTGCAAAAGCTACTAATCGAGAAATCGCTTTTCAGTCTTTAACTTTAAAAGAATATATCCAGATGTTGAGAGAATATCAGGTTCCCGAAGATCATATCTGGCTGGTAAACTATTTATTTGAACAAGTTTTAGATGGCCGAAATTCATCCATTACCACGGATATAGAAAAGGTTTTAGGCAGAAAAGCCAAAGATTTCTCCAATTATGCTTTAGAAACGGCTAAAACCGGGGTTTGGAATCAGACGGTATCTCAAAATTAAATCGAATGATTTATTTGAGAGGAGTGTTATCAGGTTTATTCGTTTGGACTTGTGTTAGTTTGTCTTTCTATGTTTTGGGAAGTATTCCAGTAATTAAGGATTCCTTTTATTGGCAGGCTTTCATCGTCATGATCTGTATTTCATTTTATGCTTTTCTCGCGGCTCAGTTTTATTATAAAAAAAAATATAAAACTAACGGAATTATAACAGGATTTCTAATATCCGGAACAGCTTTGTTATTGGATGTTATGATCACAGTTCCTTTTGTTGAAATTCCAAATGGCAGAAGTTATCAAAGTTTTTTTATCAGTCCCATTTTATGGATTTTAGTTTTGACCACTGTTTGTACGGTTTATTTTTATTGGAAGAAGAACATCAAAAGACATTAAAAAATAGGTCAGATCTCATAGAGTAAATTTCCAATCAATAAAAAAGCTCCTATATCAGGAGCTTTTTACGTTTATGTCAATACGGTATTAAGATGATCGCACGGAAAATAAATGGTTATTACTGTGCCTTCCCCAGGTTTTCCGACGGCACGAATTGTACCTCCAAAAGCCTGCATGATTTTTTTACATAATGCCAAACCTATTCCCGCACCTGTATATTGTTCCTGATTATGTAGTCTTGTAAATATTTTAAAAATCGATACTGCATATTCTTGTTCAAAACCAATTCCGTTGTCAGCAAAAGAAATCCAATGACAAAAAATGGTATCCGAAAGCTGGTAAGGTTCCGGCTCTTTTGAGGCTGTAACCGTAATAACCGGTCCGCGTTCCTTATCAGCATATTTTATTGAATTTTGAAGTATATTCGAAAATAACTGTTTCGTTAAAAAATCAATACCATGAATTTCAGGCAAAGTTTCATACTCGATTACCGTACCAGTTTCAGTAATAACTTCTTTCATTTCTTCAAGAGTTTCCTCCATAATTGCATTAAGATCCACTTTTTGCAGTGCCTCTTTGGTGTATCTTATACGGGTGTATTTTAAAATATCCTGTAGTAATATCTGCATTCTGTTTGCTGAGTTTGACACGCGCTGTAACGAGTCAAAAATAGCCTGTGGCGATACCTTATCCATTTCAGAAAGCATTTTAGAAATAATAAGCTGAATTTTTCGCAAAGGCTCCTGCAAATCATGTGTACTGATCCAGTTGATATTTTCCAGTTCAGCGTTGGTTTCTTTTAATACGTTGCTTTGCTTTCGGTATTTTTCCTCTTCCTCGCTCAGCATCAATAAAATAATCTCTTTGTGAAGAACATGAGCATAACTTGCCGCAGTATATATTTCGGGCTGCAGCCAAACACTGCTTTGATTTTTAACAATCTGTTTCCAAATATTAAAAGAATTTCTTGGATGCAGGCCTTTGCTGTCTTTTATAATGGCTTTTTCTGGATCGCCTCCCCAGTTGATTTCAGATAATGTTTCAGGCCTGTACCAAATAATGCTGTTACCGCCACCGAGAGAATGGTAAATTATTCCAGCGGCATCAGCCGTCGTTTCCAGTTCCGGAACGTAGTCGATCAATCTATTCGTGTTAAAGGTATCTTCTTTGGCAATTGCCTTAATTTGAACGCTGATGATATTAATATGATGATCTGAAGGCGTTATACCATGTTTGTATATGGTACCGCCGACACAAATTGAAACCCCTGCTGCATTACAGAGATTTAATAATTCAGGATCACTGATAATAGTGGCGAATGATTCCGGATTTAAAGGCAAATCTAAGCCTGTCAAATGTTCGAGTGCAAGCGCTGTTTTTTGCGCGATCAGGTATTCGTCTGTCGATTGGCGCAAATCAATCTGTGAACTGATAAATTCTCCTTGAAGTTTTGCTGCAAGGCGGGTTTCTGGAGAAATATTTTTAGCAGAATAGTGATGGCAGGCGATTAGTCCCCATAAACGTCCATGGTGAATAAGGGAAATGGTAAGCGTTGCTCCCACTCCCATATTTTGCAGATATTCCACATGAATGGGCGAAGTGCTTCTTAAAATCGAAAGACTTAAATCCAGATTTTTATTTGCCACATCATCAACAGTAAAAATCGGAACGGGTTCGTAACCGACATCAACAATCAAACGCAGCTGGTTTTTGAGGTACAATTCTCTTGCCTGAGCCGGAATATCAGTGTGCGGATAATGAAGGCCTAAAAAACGTTCTAAATCATCACGGCAATCTTCGGCATAAACCTCTCCATTATAATCTTTATCAAAACGATAAATCATAACGCGGTCGTAGCCTGTAACTTCGCGCGTTCTTTTCGCCACAAGCGCACACAATTCCTGCAACGTTTTTGTGGTGTTCATGCTGGTAATAAAATGTATGGTCTGAGAATACAATTCAGCAATCTGTTCACGGCTTTCAAAATACGGTTCGGCTTCTAAAACATAAATATCATGACTTTTATGAATGCTTAGCTTAAAAGATTTTTGCAAAAGATCAATTTCTAAAGGAAAAATCAACTGGGTTTCATCGTCATTTATATAAGTGGTAATTTCTTCCTGCGCTTTAAGTCCAAAAATGGCGCTAAAATCTTTTCCAATTACATCTTGATACACTGCATCAATATAATTAGCAATATTGGCAGAACAAAAATCAATTGTCCAATTTAGAGTAAGTCCTAGCAAAAAACCATGAGGCTGAATGCTACCCGGAATATGTATTGGTTCATGTTCGCAGTTCGTTAACGTGACAATGTCGCGATTAACAATATCTTTAATTTTCATTTTTTATAAGAAGAAAATGGTTATAGATGCAGTCAAAAGCATAAGTTGCACCTTCAATAATGGCAGCTTTACAATTGAATTGTTCTTCGTAATCGGTTAAAAAGTTCAGGAACAATTTCCATTGACTTCCGGTTTTATTGCCATATCCTGTAAAATAGGCAACTCCATTTCCCTGATCAAGTCCGTCAATCGTCTCTAGATTTTTTAAAATAAATCGGCCACCGAGAGTCGAACCTTCGACAACATATAAGATGCCAAGCGCAAACGGAATCGAAATATTCTCTGTATGGAAAACGGGAGTTGGAGAGTTTGTTTTATAGCGAAGAAAATTGAGATCCTGCTCAATTAAATGTTTTTTTGTTCTCTCTTTTAAATCTATTTTAAGCCCAGAAAGTAAGGGAAAAATTTTTTCCTCTACATCATAATGAACATCATACATCAACCGTAAATAGTGTGCATAATCATTCATTTTCATGTCTGGCGACAAAATACAGGAAGAAATAGGTAAGCTCTCAAGCTTTTTATGCGAAACTGCTGTTTCCGTTTTTAATGTATTCAAAAAATCTAATGCGAGTGAAGAATTCAAATCTGGATTCATTTTTATTTGTATAATTTTTCCTGGAAAATACAAAGATACTATTTTGATATAATTTTTCGCCCCTTTTATAAGAAAGCCAGAGAATTGTAGATTTTAGATTTTAGACTTTAGATTTTAGATTGTAGATTTTAGATTTTAGACTTTAGATTCTAGGCTCTAGACTTTAGATTCTATTTTTATTCTTTATTCTTTATTCTTTATTCTTTATTCTTTCCTCTTTCCTCTTTATTCTTTCCTCTTTCCTCTTTCCCTTACATTCTAAAATTTCACAACTTCTATCCCTTCCGGATAAGATAAATCAATATTTCATCCTCTAATTCTTTTGATAAATTCTCACATTCGAGTTTGTTTTGAAAATACTTTTCGAATTTCTTCTTAAACTTTTCAGCTTTCAGCCTACTCGTACAATAGTCATCGCAAATCATTTTAAATTTGTCGTCTACTAAATATAAAATCTTAAGTGATTCTATATAATCAACGAATTTGGCATTATATAACTCTTTAGGAACAGCCATACGATCTATTTTTTAAATTGTTGAATTAAGACTCCAGAAAACACACTGATAAAACAGAAATCAAATTCTCATGAAATTAAGAACAGTATAAAGTTATGTCGGAATAGCATTAAAAAAAACAAATTTTAAGTTAAGTCCGTTTCATATTATAAATTGAAACCTGAAATTTAGTAAATGACTTAAAATGCATCATCTTCAAAAAGAAAAAAGTACCTTTAACGAACAAATTAAACTTCTTAACCTTCTGATAATAATATAATTAAAACTAAAAAAAGTATAACCTTTGCTTATCACGCGTTTTTAAATTTGTATATAGTAATCTTTAAAAAGAAATGAGATGAATATTTCAAATCATAAAAGCAACGTTGAAGATAGTTCCAGAACATCTGCTAAAAAACCGGAGAACAAGTCGACTTCTGCCAGAAGTAACGAGAAGTCAAATATAGAGACTAGAAAATCAGTTCACGTGAATCGATAATTAATACATCATAAAAACTTAGATTATGCCAAAAGAAATCAACGAAGATTTCGGTCTGGAGGATCGCAATTTTCACCCGGAAAAACAATTAATCCATTCTGTCATTAGAAAGAAAGGTAAAAAAGTAAAACAGGACATAGAACCGGAGCTCGACAGAGATCTTGATAACGCTTTAGACGAAGAAATTAAGGATTATTCAGATGAAGATTTTGATAAAAAAGACACATCTGATGCTTAAGGAGAACTTAATACAACTATTTTAAATTAAAACATTATGCCAGGAAAAACTCCGGGTCCGCAAGTTAAAGATAAGGACCAATACGAAGCACTGCGCGATAAAGGTTACAGTAAACAAAAATCTGCGCGAATAGCCAATAGTCAGGGAGCCGAAAAAAGAGGCGGTAAAGCAAGCGACTACGCAGACAGAACCAAACAAGATCTGTATCAGGAAGCTAAGAAAGTTGGAATCAAAGGCAGATCCAACATGACAAAACAAGAATTATCCCATGCCTTACGCAACAATTAAATATGAAATTTATTTCATAAAGAAGCTCAATTAAAAAAAATTGAGCTTCTTTATTTTTAATTTTATGAATGCAATTATAAACATGTTATTTTAGAAACAACGTCTCTAAAACAAACATCAAATTTTAAAATTAAAATCATAACAAACAGACAATTAAAAACAATATATTAAAGTATTAAATTAAGTCATTTTGAAATTAGCACTGTCCTATTATCTCCATCAGGATGTCCTTTTTCTGGCCAAAGATTTGCTCGGAAAAGTCCTATTTACTAAAATCGAAGACCAAGTAACGGCAGGCGTAATTGTCGAAACCGAGGCCTACTTCGGCGAAATAGACAAAGCCTCTCATGCCTACGGCGGCCGACGCACCAACCGAACCGAAATCATGTACAGTGAAGGCGGCGTCTCGTATGTATACCTTTGTTATGGCATTCATCATTTGTTTAATATCGTAACTTCCGTTAAAAACGAACCGCATGCCGTGCTCATACGGGCTATTGAGCCCCTGATTGGCACAGAAACAATGGAATTACGACGTAATATGCCGGTCACCAAAAGCGCTATTTCATCGGGACCTGGTTCTGCAGCTAAAGCTTTAGGAATTGATAAAACTTTTAATCAAAAAGATTTAGGCGGAGAAGAAATCTGGATTGAAGACCACGGCATCCGATATGCAGAAAATGACATAGCCGCAACCCCAAGAGTGGGTGTCGCATACGCACAGGAAGATGCTTTTTTGCCCTGGAGATTTTTCCTAAAAGGCAACAAATACGTTAGCAAACCCAATAAGATTTAATTTCAAAACACCATAAAGTATTACATCATAAAACAGCACATATCTATTTAGATAACAGCAAAATAAATAACTACTATCGATTTTTCTTATGGTGTTTTTTTTAATAAAAATGAAAAATTACGGGGCAAAAAAATAAAGGATTATAATATAATGTTTTAACTCGCCTTCTTTCTCTCTTTCAAATGTTTTGCCGGCAATCTTCTTAAAAATCTTGTTGTGATTTCTTGATATTTTTTAAAATATTTTAAAATAACCACAAATAATTATACCGATTGGTATATATTTGCAGTCTTAAATCATACAAAATCATGAGTAATGCAGAAAGAACCAAACAGTTTATCATAGAACAAACCGCTCCTATCTTTAATATGAAAGGCTACAGCGGTACTTCGATGAGTGATATTACCGAGATCACCGGACTCACCAAAGGAAGTATTTATGGGAATTTCGAAAATAAGGATGAAGTTGCTATTGCAGCATTCAAGTATAATGTCAAAAAACTTCAGGATGCATTTTCAAGAGAAATCGACAAACAAACCACTTTCAAAGGCAAATTATTAGCTTATCCTCAACTCTACTCTCAATATGCGAACTTGAAAGTCACAAAAGGCGGTTGTCCCATTCTGAACACCGCAACCGAATCTGACGACACTCATCCGATCTTGAGAAAGTACGCCGAAAGAACCCTTATCTATTGGAAAGAAAAAATAATCTCTTTCATCGATCAGGGAATCTCAGCCGGAGAATTCAAAGCTAAAGCAATTGACACAGAAAGAACTGCATTAACTATAATTGCATTAATTGAAGGCGGCGTAATGATCAGCAAACTAACCGGAAATCTAAACGACTTATCAAATGTCATGCACTCTGTTAGTAAAGTCATAGAAGAACTAGAATAAAGCAATAACAATGAATATTGCTTTTTTTAAGAGCAAAAATATACCGATAGGTATAAAATTTACTATCAAAGTACAATCCAAAATCCAAAATCCAAAATCCAAAATCTAAAATCTAAAATCTAAAATCTAAAATCTAAAATCTAAAATCTAAAATCTAAAATCTAAAATCTAAAATCTAAAATCTAAAATCAAATGACACGTTTACAAGTACTTCAAAACCACATCGACAGAGAATTCACCGCTTCCCCATCGCCTTTTATGCTTTGGATGCGGCCAATAGTTTTAGCGGCAGAAGATGGCAGCGTTACTTTTCAGTACTTAGTCAGGGAAGAAATGTCAAATCCGGTTAAATCCCTTCATGGTGGTGTTATTGCGGCTATCGCAGACGATTGTATTGGCGCTACGATGTTTTCTTTAAATGAAGAAAATTTCTATACGACCATCAATCTCAATGTTGATTATTTTGCTCCGGCACATGTGGGTGATACCATTATCGCCAGAACATCGATCATTAAAAAAGGAAGACAATTTGTGAATGCGCAATGCGAAATCTGGAACGAAGCGCAAACGAAGTTAATTGCGACTGCTTATTCTAATTTATTTAAGACTAATTTGGTGAAGCAGGAACTTTAAGGTTTTGTTTCAGGTCAGGTTTCAGGTTTCAAGTTTCAAGTTTCAAGTTTCAAGTTTCAAGTTTCAAGTTTCAAGTTTCAAGTTTTGAAATGCGCTTAGAAAATAGCTGCGCCTTTTTTTAATTAAAAATATACCAATTGGTATAAAAAATAACAATATTAAATAGTAAATATACTATGACTTCTCTACAACGAAAATTACTCATCTTTACTGTAATCCTCGCCGCGATTATGGAGCTTATTGATATTTCTATTGTCAATGTGGCGCTATCGCATATGAGCGGCAATCTGGGTGCGACGCTCGAAGATACTTCCTGGGTGATTACCGCTTATGCTATTGCCAATGTGATCATCATTCCGATTACGAGTTTTTTGAGCGCCAATTTGGGGCGTCGTAATTATTATATCGGATCGATTATTCTGTTTACGTTCTGTTCTTTTATGTGCGGACATTCGTCGAATATCTGGATGTTGGTCTTTTTCAGATTTCTTCAGGGAATTGGCGGTGGCGCTTTATTATCGATTTCTCAGGTTGTGGTTTTTGAACTTTTTCCGAAAGACAAACAATCTACTGCCGGCGCTTTATTTGGAGCCGGAATTTTCATCGGACCAACGATCGGACCAACGCTTGGCGGATACATAACCGAGAATTACGATTGGCCCTGGATCTTCTTAATTAATATTCCGATTGGAATTCTGGTTGCGATTTCGTGTTATTTTCTGCTAAAAGAACCACCCGTAAAACCGGAAATCTCAAAAGTCGACTGGACTGGAATTGCCTTATTAGCCATTGGAGTTGGTGCCTTGCAAACCGTTCTTGAAAGAGGCGAAGTCGAAGATTGGTTCGAAACCCGCTACATCGTAGTTTTAACCGCCATAGCAACCATCACTTTACTGGCGTTTATTTATTGGGAATTAAAAATCGATAAACCCGTCGTGAACCTGCGCGTGCTGAAAAGCAAATCGTTAAGTATAGCCGCAATTCTGACTTTCGTTACGGGTTTTGGAATGTTCATATCCATTTACATCAGTCCCGTTGTAGCGCAGCGTCTTTTGAGTTTTTCCCCCTATCAAACAGGACTGCTTTTGCTTCCGGGTGCTTTATTTGCTTTGGTTGCCTTAAAAATCTGCGGAACCTTATTGCAAAAAGGCGTTTCTCCGGTCCTCATCATCGCAACAGGTTTCCTGCTGTTCATTTATTTCAATTGGAGAATGTCCGAAATATCATTGGACACCAGCGCTTTTGAAGTTGCCACCGCACTTATTTTCCGCGCTTTGGGATTGGCTTTATTAACCGTTCCGCTAACAATGCTTGCCGTTTCGTCTTTAGATGATAAAGATGTCGGACAAGGCGCAGCGCTAAATAATATGATGCGACAATTGGGCGGTTCTTTCGGTGTATCGATTATCAATACGTATATCGCACATCGTTACGCCGAACACAGAAATGTATTGATTTCGAATGTAACACCAGACAACGTCAAAGCAATGGACAGAATAAACGCCTACATCAGTTATTTCCAGCACAGAGGTTTTGCCTACAACGAAGCCAGAGCAAAAGCCTTAAAACTAATGGAAAACATCGTAACCAAGCAATCGTCCTTATTAAGTTACCGAGATGCCTTTTTCCTCGTCGGCTTATTTTTCGCCCTCACCTTGCCCCTGTTATTGCTAGTAATGAACAAATCCAAAAAACCAAAAACCAATATTATAATTTCTGATCATTAAAGTTTTTGCCACTCCCGATAGCTATCGGGATTCACAGATTAAAAGGATTAATTTTCGATACGCTGAAGTTCGCCACGAATTCACGAATGATTGCGCATAGTGATTAAAAAAATTCGTGAATTCGTGGCGATCTTTTTTTAAGCAGCGAATCCGCCTAAATCCGCGTCATCCGTGTGCCATTTTACATTTCACATCTCACATCTCACCTATAACAATCACAAATAAATCATAAAAAATTAGATTATATGACCAATCGGTCATATATTTGTCCTGTAAAATAAAAGCTATCATGGCAAAGGGAGAAGAAACCAGACAATTCATCATCGATAAAGCAGCACCCATCTTTAACACAAAAGGGATCGCAGCAACATCTATGAGCGATATTATGGAAGCGACCAAATTGTCCAAAGGAAGCATGTACGTTCATTTTGAAAATAAAGAAGTTCTAGCCTGCGCTGCCGTAGATCATAATATGAAAGTATTAGGCGATAAACTGATGGCAAAAATCAGCCAAAGCAAAACAGCCAAAGAAGAATTATTCACGTATATCGATTTTTTCAGCAATGCGGTAAACCCGCCCCTAACCGGAGGTTGTCCGTTATTGAATTTCGGAACAGAAGCTGATGACACCAACCCTGTTGTAAAAGAAAAGATCAATCAGGGAATAAAATACAATCAGCAATTATTAGAAAACAGCATCAAAAAAGGAATCGCCAACGGAGAATTTAACCCCGACTGGAACGCCGGAGATTTCGCAACCGTAATTTTCGCCATGATGGAAGGCGGTCACCTAATTTCAAGAATGTCAGGCAATAACGATAAGATGCAAATCATCGTCAAAACCCTCAAAAAAACAATAGAGGAAAACAGCCTCTAATTTTTTTTTTGTTTAAAAAATGACCTATCGGTCACTTTTTTTTAAAAAGGTTCAAAGAGGCAAAGTTACAAAGTGGCAAAGGTCAATTGCTACCAAGGAAGCATAAACAGTTACACGATTAAACAATACACAGTTAAACAAATAAACGATTAAACAATTCACCATTCACAATTAACAATTCACAATTTAAAAATCACAATTATCATGAAAACAATCTTAATTTCAGGAGCATCAAAAGGATTCGGAAGAGCCTGGGCAGAAGCATTTTTAGCAAAAGGATACAAGGTAGCTGCAACAGCAAGAAATATCGACACCCTGGCCGACTTAAAAGCACAATACGGAGATGCCATTTTACCTCTTAAACTAGACGTAAACAATCGCGCAGAATCTTTAGCAGTAGTAGAAAAAGTACACCAACATTTCGGGGCCATTGATATCCTGATCAACAATGCCGGTTATGCTTTGAATGGTGCGGTAGAAGAAGCTAGCGAACAAGAAGCAAGAGCACAATTCGAAACCAATTTCTTCGGAACTTTATGGTTAACACAAGCCGTTTTACCAATCATGAGAAAACAACAAAGCGGTCATATCATTCAGGTTTCTTCTATTTTAGGAATCGCTACTTTACCCATGATTGGCTTATATAATGCTTCTAAATTTGCGGTTGAAGGTCTTACTGAAACTTTAGCTCAGGAAGTAAAACAATTCGGAATCAACGTGACTTTAGTAGAACCAAACGGTTATTTCACCGATATCTGGGGCAACGGATTCAACAGCGAAAAAATTGAAGCTTACGACGGACTTAAAAAAGCCATCGCAGAAGGACACGATCCCGACACTTTCGGGCAAACAAGCGCTACAGTTCCGGCCATCATCAAACTAGTCGAAGCCCAAAACCCTCCTTTACGACTATTCTTAGGAAAAGTAGCTTTACCATTCGCCAAACAAGCCTACGAACAAAAACTAGCCACCTGGAATGAATGGGCTGACGTTTCTGTAGCAGCTCACGGGTAATTTTTTTAGTTTTCAGTCTCAGTCTCAGTTTTCAGTCTCAGTTTTCAGTCTCAGTTTTCAGTCTCAGTCGCAATTCACACTGAAAACTGAGACTGCGACTGAAAACTTTCTTTTTTCCACATTAGATTATTTCTTAAACTGGTTATAAATCAAAGTTTAAATTTCAAATCTTGCTTCTTGCCTCTTTCTTCTACTTTCCATTTTATATTTTCCTTTTTCCATTCCATTTTCTATATTCTATTTTCTATTTTCTATTTTCTATTTTCCATTTTCTTATTCCTTATTTTCTTGTCTCTTGTCTCTTGTCTCTTGTCTCTTTCATCTCTTCTAACTTCTAACTTCTAACATCTGACATCTAACATCTCCAAAAACAACCAATTTTACATCTTTCCACATACATCTTACATAATCCCCATTTCAAATCCATGAGCAATCTCATAAATTTAACTTCATTTCCAATTATAAAGCAATCAAAACCCTTATTATCCCTGAATTATTCGAATTTCATTCAAATATCTGTTAAATCTTTAATAAAAACTAATCGCTAATTCTGTAAGAAACCGTATATTTGAGTAAACAGTTATTTATATTAAAGTGCAGAAAAAAACAAAATCACATAGTTTCATATTTCCAAAAACGCCTACGGGAGTTGACGGCCTTGACGAAATTACAGATGGAGGTTTTCCAAAAGGGAGACCTACTTTAATCTGTGGCGGTGCTGGATGTGGAAAAACATTATTGTCAATGCAATTCCTAATTAAAGGAATTACAGATTATAACGAACCAGGAGTCTTCATGTCATTTGAAGAACCCTCAGACGACCTTACGCTCAACGTTAAATCACTTGGTTTTGACCTCGAAAAGCTAAAAGCAGAAAAAAAACTCGTAGTCGATCATGTGCGTGTTGAAAGATCGGAGATTGAAGAAGCTGGCGAATACGATCTCGATGGTTTATTCATCAGATTAGGCTATGCCATCGATTCTATAAAAGCAACACGTGTAGTATTGGATACCCTTGAATCCTTATTTGCAGGTTTGGACAATCAGGCGATCCTGAGAGCCGAACTGCGACGTTTATTTCATTGGCTTAAAGCCAAAGGCGTAACCGCAATTATTACCGGAGAACGCGGTGAAGCAACTTTAACGCGTCAGGGATTAGAAGAATACGTTTCAGACTGCGTTATCGTACTCGATCATCGTGTTATCGAACAGGTTTCGACCAGAAGACTCCGAATCGTAAAATACAGAGGTTCTACGCACGGAACCAACGAATATCCGTTTTTGATTGACGAAGAAGGAATTTCAGTATTGCCTATTACGTCTTTAAAACTTGATAATGAAGTCAGTTCTGATGTGGTTTCGACAGGAGTTCCGGGCTTAAACAGTATGTTTTATGGCGGTGGATTTTTCCGCGGCAGCAATATCCTGGTTTCAGGAACAGCCGGAACAGCCAAAACAACTGTAGCGTGTTATTTTGCCAATGAACAATGTGAAAAAGGTGAAAAAACCATCTATTTCGCGTTTGAAGAGTCTCCACAGCAATTGGTACGCAATATGAGGTCGATTGGTATTGATCTTCAAAAACACATCAAAAAAGGAATTTTGCAGATCCATTCTTCGCGTCCTTCATTAAACGGACTAGAACTGCATTTGCTTACCCTTAGAAAACTAATTAAAGAGTTTCAGCCCACTACCATCATTATTGATCCTATCAGTAATTTGATCACGGTAGGAAGCGAACACGAAGTACGTTCGATGCTGGTTAGGCTTATTGATATGCTGAAAGCACACAATATAACGGCTCTTTTTACGTCTTTAAATAAGCAAACCGATAATTTCAGACCAGATTTGGCTGAAGAATCCGTATCGTCATTAGTCGATACCTGGATTACGGTGCGCGATATGGAAGGCATTGGCGAAAGAAACCGCGGGATCTTTATTATCAAAGCGAGAGGAATGGGACATTCCAATCAGGTTAGGGAATTTGTGATTACCAGTAAAGGAATCGAATTGCTGGATGTAGAATTAGGTCCGAATGGAATACTGACCGGTACTGCAAGACAAACTCAAAAGTTTAAAAAATCAATATCTGATATTAAGCTTCAGAACGAAATTAGTCGTAAAGACAGAGAAATTGAGCGCAAACGTAGAGTTCTCGAAGCCAATATAGAAACACTTAGAAACGAATTCGAATCGGCACAGGAAGAATTAAGCTCCCTGAAAGCCACAGAAGAATTACAGGCATCATTTTCTAAGAAAAAATAACAACAAGATGAAAAAAGAAGTCGTAGCCGAATGGCAGTTACTGCTCTATATAGCAGGTCAAACACCAAAATCGATCAAGGCGCTTGAAAATATAAAAAAGTACGCAGAAGAACACCTGGCCGGGAAATACAGCATCGAAATTATCGATTTGCTGAAAAATCCGCAATTGGCCGAAGGTGATCAGATTTTGGCGGTACCAACCTTAGTCAGAAAATTTCCGGAACCTATTCGCAAGATCATTGGCGATCTTTCGAATGAGGAAAGAGTACTTGTAGGGCTTAATATTAAACCCT
>Ga0247812_10000752_pt1 | contig 18918 bp, 13 predicted proteins | sample UWRJL149409B1_FD_178011 | JGI IMG/M metagenome (GOLD analysis project Ga0247812, IMG submission 178011) | Plant litter microbial communities from Arlington Agricultural Research Station in Wisconsin, United States - UWRJ-L149-409B-1 | ecosystem: Environmental > Terrestrial > Plant litter >...
ACATGAGTACGTTTGATCCTATTGTTAATTTAGCAGCAAGACAAATTAGCGGAATTAAAAGAATCTCACAAATGAATATTGTTGAAGCAATTAATGCTGCAGGATTAGCAAGTAGAAACTATTTACCACGTATTTTTAAAGAAAAATATCATTTATCGTATAAGTCATACAATCAAAAATTAGCTAGCTAATAAGCATTACATATACTACTTCTTTACGAAAAAAAACAGCTTTCTACGAGCTGTTTTTTTTATGGTTGAATTGCGAGTAAATGGCACACGGATGACACGGATTCGCTTCGCGAAAACACGGATTGTCGCGGATTTTATATTTTGAGTGTTTTTTAAATTGTGTTGTGCTGAAAAAAACTTTGCAATTTAATGTCTTTTTGGTAAATGGCACACGGATGACACTGATTCGCTTTGCGAAAACACGGATTGTCGCGGATTTTATATTTTGAGTGTTTTTTAAATTGTGTTGTGCTGAAAAAAACTTTGCAATTTAATGCCTTTGTGGTAAATGGCACACGGTGACACTGATTCGCTTTGCGAAAACACGGATTGTCGCGGATTTTTCTATTTGAGTCTTTGTAATTTGTAAATAAAAAAACTTTGTGCCTTAGTGCCTTCGTGGCAGAAAAAAACTCAGAACCTTAGCATCTTAGACTCTTAGAACCTTCTTTTTAACTCTCCTTCTCGTAATAAATAATAAAATAAACCATTATCAAGTTCAGGCAGAAAGAGACACTGTTGGTAATTATAATAGGCAAATCGTTTTTTAAAATGCCATAAATAATCCAAACTAAAATTCCGAAAGTCAGGATGCTAAAGGTTTTAAGTGAAATTTGTTTCACTTTTTTAGTTTTCCAGACTTTTATAATCTGCGGAATCACTGATATCGTAACGCAGGTTCCGGCGAAGAGTCCAAGAATATCTATTAAATTCATTTGTTTTGTTTTTAAGGTGCTATGGTTTTGCCACGAACGCACTAAGGCGCAAAGTTTTTTAATTTCAAATCTAAAATAACTTTATATAGATTAGTGAATAGAACTTTGGTACTTTGCTCCCGATCGCGATCGGGATTGTGCGATCTAAAAGTAAATAAATTCAAAAAAAAAATTGCGCCTTAGTGCCTTAGTGGCAAATTAATCTATCCTCCAATCATTTCACCGCCATTAATATGTATAAATTGCCCAGTAATATAACTGCTGTCTTCGCAAGCCAGAAATACATACGCAGGAGCAACCTCTGATGGCTGTCCGGCTCTTTCCATGGGATTGTCTTTTCCAAAATCAGATAATTTATCAAAACTCGCCACAATCAAAGGAGTCCATATTGGGCCTGGAGCTACTCCGTTTACCCGTATTTTTTTCTTGGCAAGCATTGTAGATAATGATCTGGTGAAACTCACGATGGCGCCTTTTGTACTGGCATAATCTGCAAGATGTTCGCTGCCGCGATACGCCGTGACAGAACTCGTATTTATTATCGTATCGCCTTCTTCTAAAAACGCAAGCGCGGCTTTTGTAATATAGAAATAAGGATAAATATTGGTTTCGAATGTTTTATGAAGCTGGGTTGCGGTGATATCTTCCAATTCGGTTTGAGGAAATTGTACCGCGGCATTATTTACTACAATATTTAATTTCTTAAAGTGCGTATGGCATTTTTTTACGGCACTTTTGCAAAATTTTTCATCTTTAAGATCTCCGCTAATAATCAGGCATTCGCGGCCTTCTTTTTCAATTAGTGCTTTTGTGTCCTTGGCATCCTTATCTTCTTTAAGGTAAACAATGGCAATATTGGCACCCTCTCTTGCAAAATGCACGGCAACACTTCGGCCAATACCGCTGTCGCCGCCGGTTATAAAAGCTACTTTTCCTAATAGTTTTCCGCTTCCAACATAGTTTTCTCTTATTACTTCAGGTTCCGGATGCATTAGATGTTCGTTGCCCGGAAGGTTTTGTTTTTGTTCGGGAAATGTTTTCGTCTTTTTCATAACTTGTAATTTTAAAGCAATTAATCTGACTCTAAAATAGTTAATGATAATTCAATGTATTAACTGAAAGAAATTTAAGATTATCGCAATAAAAAAGCCTTATATAATTTGAATATAGAACATGGGAATTATGTAACGAATTAAATTCTCGATAAAAGATCAGTTTCCTTTTTTTTTATAAATTTGAAGGTTTGACTAACGTTATCTAAAAGTAGGATCAGCTATTTTTAATGGCATTTTTCAAAGTTATTTCAAACCAAAAATAAATTTAATTCATAAAACTTTACTCCCCCAACCAGTATGGTATTAATCGTTGACGATATAAAGGCAAATATTATTGCCTTGAAGAAAACATTAGAGCTACATGATATTGATGTAGATACTGCAGAGTCTGGTGAAGAAGCCCTAAAGAAAATTTTAAAGACAGACTATTGCCTGATTATAATGGATGTTCAGATGCCGGGACTTGACGGTTTCGAAGTGGTAAAAATTCTTTCGGGTAACAAACGAACCAAAGACATTCCGGTCATTTTTCTATCAGCACTTAATATCGAAAAAAAATATATTTTTAAAGGATATGAAACTGGTGCAGTTGAATACATTACCAAACCTGTTGACAGTGATTTACTGATTTTAAAAGTAAAAACATTTTTGAAACTGTATGAGCAGCAAAGGGAATTAAAGGGCATAAAAGAATTACTTTCTAAAGAAATAATAATAAGAAAAGAGGCTCAGGATAATCTCGAAATTAAGATCGCCGAAAGAACCAAGGAACTGGTTTTGAAAAACGAAGAATTAGAGATGAAAAATCACGAACTCCAGCAATTTTCCTGGGTCGTTTCGCACGATTTAAATGAACCCATCCGAAAAATCCAGATCTTTATCAAAATCATCAAGGAACTTTATCTGGCCGATGATGCAAAAGCAGTTGATTACGTCAATCGTACCATAAAATCGGCTGAAAGAATGCAGACGCTGATTACTGATTTACTGGCTTATTCGAGATTATCATCGCAGGTAAAACCAGAAGTAACAGATTTGAATGTGGTGCTGCAGGAAGTTTTATCTGATTTTGATTATTTGATCGAAAGAAAAAATGCCATCATAAAATCGAATGAACTTCCTACGATAGATAGTATTCCGAGTCAGTTGCGTCAAGTTTTTCAGAATTTGATCGGGAATGCTTTAAAATTCTCAGGAAATGCTCAAAATCCATTAATCGAAATAACTTCGGAAATCATTTCGGATAAATCATTTGACAGTCCAACTTCCCCGGAAGGGAAATTTTGCAGAATTACAGTAAAAGATAACGGAATTGGTTTTGATGAAATTTATCTCGACAGGATCTTTATTATTTTCCAGAGTTTAAACGACCGCCAGTCGTATGAAGGAACCGGAATTGGATTGGCAATTGCTAAAAAAATCATCGAAAAACACAACGGATTAATTACAGCAAAAAGTCAGATAGGTCAGGGGGCAAGCTTTATTATTATCCTTCCTTTAAAATACGAATAAATAAAAAAAGCCGTAGCGTAAAAAATGATGCGGAAGTAAAATATAAATTAAAAAAAAAACAAAAAGCACTGCGAAGTATCATATCATTTTAAATTGAAAATATGAAGAGTAATTTTAGAAGAAATTTATTAATAAGTTCATTAGTTTCCTTAATAGTATTAATGGTCAGTTCCACGGCCTCATTTCTTAGTATAAAAAGCTTGTTAGACAGTAATTCGTGGGTAAATCATACTCAGGAAGTTATTTACAACCTAAACGAAGGTTCTGCTGTAGTGACTGAGGCGCAAACCAGTATGCGAGGCTATTTGATTGCGGGCGACGAACAATTTGTAGACCGATATAATGATGCCGAGGCAAAATCTAAAGTTTTTTTCGAAAAAGTAACAGAACTTACAGTTGATAATCCTGCGCAGCAAATGCAGTTAAAGGAACTGAAAGTGCAGCGAGAAAACTTCTTTAAATACTTAAACAATCAAATTGTAAAAAAACGTCTTGGAAAAAACGCTGCAACATTTGATCTTACCGAAGGCCGAAATATGATGAATGATTTGCGAGTGCAAATAAAATCGGTTGAAAATACTGAGCAAGGTCTTTTAAAAGTACGCAACGAAAATTCAGAACGTTACGGTACATACAGTATTGTCCTGATTATTGTAGCGTTTATTATCGCTTTTGTTATTTCGATTGTCTTTTTGATGCGAATTTTGAAAGATTTCAACGAACGCGCTTTACTTCAGAACGAATTAGAGAAAAAAGATCGTGAAACTGCGCAAAGAATTGAAGCGATAAGTTCTATTGCAAGTAATATTTCGAACGGAAATTATGATATCAGAGTAGATGATAATAAGAGTGATGCTTTAGGAAGTGTGGGAGAATCTCTAAACAGTATGGGGATTTCCTTAAAAAGTTCTTTTGATTTATTGTCTCAAAAAGAATGGCTTCAAACTGGTATAGCAAATCTTAATAATGTAATGCTGGGCGATAAAACGCTGCAAAAATTATCTAAAGATGTTATCGAATTTGTGTGTCAGTACACCAATAGCAGCGCAGGGGTTTTATACGTTTTAGAAGATAATGAACTTTTTATTGCAGGAGGATATAGCTATATAGCGGGCAAAAATCGCGAACGCATTCAAAAAGGCGAAGGCTTAATTGGTCAGGCTATTGTTTCAGGAAAAATTCTGGAATTGAAAGAGTTATCTCCGGATGATATTCAGATTAATTATGCTTTGGGGCAAATAAAACCAACACATATCGTGGCAGTGCCGTTACTGGATACCAGAATCGAGGGAGCAATAGAACTGGCGAGTGTTTACGGATTTTCGGATTTGCATTTAGAATTTTTAAAAAGCGTTTCAAACAACATAGGTATTGCTATTAAATCGACTCAGAACAGAAAACGAGTGATGGAATTGCTTGAAGAAACCAAATCTCAGTCTGAAGAACTTCAGGTGCAGCATAGTGAATTAGAAGCTATTAATGCCGAATTAGAAGCGCAAACAGAAAAACTTCAGGCTTCTGAAGAAGAGTTACGAGTGCAACAGGAAGAGTTAGAGCAAACTAATGAGGAATTGTCTGAAAGAAGTGTTTTACTGGAAGAAAAAAACAATGAAATACAGAAAAAATCTGAAGCTTTAGAACTTACAACCCGTTATAAGTCAGAGTTTTTGGCCAATATGTCGCACGAGTTAAGAACACCTTTAAACTCTATTTTACTTTTAAGTCGTTTGTTATCTGAAAATAACAACAAAAGTATGGTGGACGAAGAAATTGAATTTGCAAAAGTAATTCAGAGTTCAGGAAATAGTTTGTTAGGTTTAATTGATGAAATTCTGGATTTATCTAAAATCGAAGCCGGAAAAATGGAACTTGAATTCCTGGATGTTTCGACTAAGGAAATTACAGATACGTTATGGAATTTATTTAATCTGGTAGCGAAAGAAAAAGGTATTGAATTTGAAATTCTTACGAAAGATGCGCCAATTGTCATTAAAACAGACAAAATGCGTTTAGAGCAAATTCTTAAAAATTTAATTTCAAACGCGATTAAATTTACCGAAAAAGGAAAAGTAACTTTAGAAATTAAAATAAATACTGACGACGATAAAATTATTTGTTTCATCGTAAAAGATACCGGAATTGGAATCCCGTTAGACAAACAGCCTTTAATTTTTGAAGCGTTTCAACAAGCCGATGGTTCTACCAAACGTAAATATGGCGGAACCGGTTTAGGATTATCCATCAGTCGTGAATTGGCAAAACTGCTTCGCGGAGAAATTATCTTGCATAGTAAGGAGAATGAAGGAAGTTCGTTTACTTTATGTTTACCGGTTTTTGGATCTGCAGTTCATAAAATTAATGTAGAGAAAATTCCGCCAACAGAATTTACAGAAATAGAACCGGAAGAAAAAACGCCGACGAAGAAAAAATACATAAGCGAAATTATTCCTGCCGAGATTGAGGATGACAGAGATTCAATTGTGCCTGGAGATAAAGTAATCCTGATTGTTGAAGACGATATTAATTTTGCAAAGTCGCTTTTAACATTTACCAGAAAAAAAGGATATAAAGGCGTTGTTTCCGTACGTGGTGATTATGCTTTGAACTTTGCATTGCTGTATAATCCGGTTGGTGTTTTATTAGATATAGAATTACCAATAAAAAGTGGTTGGGAAGTTTTAGAAGAATTAAAAAATCATTCGGCAACCAAACACATGCCGGTTCATATTATGTCATCGCATAAACTAAAACAGGAAAGTTTACTAAAAGGTGCTGTAGATTTCTTAGACAAACCGGTCGCTTTCGAGAAAATTCCGGACGTGTTTTTACGAATCGAGCATATCATAAACAAAGAAGCCCAAAAAGTTTTGATTATAGAAGATAATCCAAAACATGCAAAAGCTTTGGCATATTTCTTAGAAACGTACAATATTAATTCAGAAATAAAAAGCGAGGTTTCTCAGGGATTAGAAGCTTTAAACAAAACCGAAGTAGATTGCGTGATTCTTGATATGGGAATTCCGGACAAACATGCGTACCAAATTCTAGATGGCGTAAAGAAATCTCCGGGATTAGAAAATCTTCCGGTAATTGTGTTTACAGGAAAAAGTTTGTCGATGAAAGAAGAAGTGAAAATTAAAAAATACGCCGATTCGATTATTGTAAAAACCGCACATTCTTACCAAAGAATGTTAGACGAAGTTTCGCTCTTTTTACATTTAGTAGAAGATAAAAAAGATCCGAAAGAACAAAAAGAAAGCCATAAAAAGCTAAATTTACTAAATAATATCCTGCACGATAAGAAAGTATTAATTGTGGATGATGATGTGCGTAATATTTATTCATTAACAAAAGCATTAGAAGTTTTTAAAATGAATGTAATTACAGCTTTTGATGGTAAAGAAGCCATCAAAATTCTGGAAGAACACACAGATACTGATATTGTTTTACTGGATATGATGATGCCTAATATGGACGGTTATGAAACAGCCGAAAAAATACGAAGCATTCCTACATTCCTGAATTTACCTTTAATTGCCGTTACAGCCAAAGCAATGACAGGCGACAGAGAAAAATGTATCAAAGCCGGAGCATCAGATTATATTACAAAGCCGGTTGATATTGATCAGTTACTTTCGTTGTTGAGAGTATGGTTATATGATAAAATATAGTAAAAAAATTAGCCACGAATTGCACGAATTATCACAAATAAGGATTTAAATTAATTAGTGAAAATTAGTGCAATTCGTGGCAAAAAAACAAACAAAAAAATAATTCGTTACAAAAAAACAAACCAAATAAAAGTGGACGAAATGAATAAAAAAAGACTCTTAATTATTGATGATGACTCTAGAAATATTTTTGCTTTAGAGCACACTTTACGTGCAAAATCATTCGATTGTTTGTCTTGTTTAAGTGCTGAAGAAGCTTTGAAATTATTGAGTACTGATGAACACATCGATGCTGTCCTGATCGATATGATGATGCCCGAAATGGATGGTTATGATGCTATTCCGTTAATAAAAGCATTGCCTGACAGGAGATCAACTTATGTTGTTGCGGTAACAGCCCAGGCGATGACAGGAGATAAGGAAAAATGTTTAGAGGCTGGCGCAGATGCTTATATTTCTAAACCTGTTGATGTAGATAAATTACTGCTTATTTTAAGCAAAATGTAAGAAGTATGATTGAGGATATTGAGTTAGAAACGCTTATCAATGAGATATATGAATATTATGGTTTTGACTTTAGTAGTTATTCACGCGCTTCTCTAAAAAGACGAGTAAACAGATTAATTCATCTTGATGGATTTAGGCATTTTCATGAATTTCTTTCAAGAGTTCGTTATGATCCTGAATATTATAAACGAATGGTCGACGAAATCACGGTTAATGTAACCGAGATGTTTCGCGATCCTTCTTTTTATGCCGTGGTTAGAAATGAAATATTACCTTTACTGGGTACCAAACCTTTTATCAGATTATGGCATGCAGGATGTTCTACAGGCGAAGAAGTCTATTCGATGGCCATTATGCTAAAAGAAGCCGGTTTGCTGCATAAATCTTTAATTTATGCAACAGACATAAATGCAACAGTTTTAGAAACAGCCAAAAAAGGAATTTTTCCTTTGCGAATGATGAAAGAATACTCAGAAAATTATCGCGATGCAGGCGGAAAGGAAGATTTTTCTAATTATTATATCGCCAATTACGGTATTGCGAAATTTAATGAAGAACTGGCTGAGAAAATGGTTTTCTCACAGCATAATTTAGTTTCAGATACTTCATTTAATGAGTTTGATCTTATTTTGTGCCGTAATGTTTTAATTTATTTTGATAATAACCTTCAAAAAAGAGTGATTAATTTGTTTGATGAAAGTCTGTCTGTTTTAGGTTTTCTGGCCCTTGGAACTAAGGAAACCATAAAATATTCTATTCCTATGAGCAAGTACAAACAGTTGGACAAAGAGAAAATATGGCGGAAGATAAAATAATAGCAAATTGTAAAGTAGTAATAATAGGAGGGTCTGCAGGAAGCTTAAATGCCTTAATGCAAATTTTGCCTGATTTATCACAATTAAATGGTTTTGCTGTTGTAATTGTTTTACACAGAAAAAGCACAGACGATCAGACTTTAGAGGAATTAATTGCTCTGAAATCCAGTATTACCGTAAAAATAGTAGAGGATAAAGTGCCTCTTGTACCTGGTTACATCTATGTCGCGCCATCTAATTATCATTTATTATTCGAAAAAAATGATACTCTTTCATTAGATATCTCAGAGAAAATCAATTATAGCCGTCCAAGTATCGATGTTTCGTTTGAATCCGCCTCAGAAATATATGGAGAAGCTTTAGTTGGAATTTTATTGTCAGGTTCTAATACAGATGGAACTTATGGTTTAAAAGCCATTAAAGCAGCAGGTGGAACCATTGTCGTACAAAACCCAACAGTAGCAGAGATGCCTTTTATGCCTCATAATGCCATTTTAAACACTAATCCTGATTTTGTTTTAGACAATCAGGAAATATTAAAATTATTACGTTCTATAAATATTTAATAATCTTAATCAAGATCTGGCATGTGCCGCCAGGCATTAAATGTTGGTAGTAAGAATAAATTTAACGTGCCCTAGGTACGCAATAGTTATCGTTTTGTTGCGAACCTGCGGCACGCCAGCATATTATAAATCTAATTTAAGTGCCTGAGGGTGCAAATTGTAGCATTTTAGACCTTGATTGTAACCACTATTTTTTAGGTTTTACTTCCTCATCTTCCGGAAGAATAACCTTATTCAGTTCCGCTTCTTTTTCCGCTCTTTTTTGTGCCGCTTTTCCTTTTCCAATAGGTAATCCTGCCGTTACATACAAAGATCTGTTATAAACATCGGGTCCGTCGCCTTTCATGACAGGAACCAACCCGTAGTAGTATTGCACTGTTACATTTAAGCCATTGCCAACATTCATATGATAACCAACACCAAGAGCAACTCCGGCATCAATAACACGAATCTGGTCGCGGATATTCTTTTTATATACGACATCGTCTTTTCCCACTTCTTTTTTAAATTCATCAAAAGCTTTCGCTAATAAACCAAGCTGAGGCCCTGTTTTAACATAGATTCTGTTTTTAAACTGATATTTAATTAAAATAGGAACATTAAAATACCTTATTTCGCGATTCACACTTCCTCCGGCAAAAGTATTATCCAGATTTTCATCGTTCAGCGAATACACCGGAATTCCGTGCGCGCCCATTGGCGATTTTACGATTACCCCGGTATTAATCATCCATGCAGGATTTTTTTTAGATCGAATGTCAAAATAAAAGCCAAGATTGAAGCCTACATTCGTTCCTGAAGATTCAAGACCTGAAATTTCAGAAAAATTCACACCACCATCCAGACCAAATTCAAGAAAAGGAGAATTCAGTTTGTCTCCAAAAATCAAGGAAATTAAAACTTGCGAGCGTGCAGATGTCAAGCTAAAGAAAGCGATAAGTACTAATACACCTTTTTTCATATAATTGCGTTTAAAGTCCAAAACGATACTGAAGACCAGCTAAAACCTGAGTTCGGCTTCCTAAAAAACCAACTTCTGCGCGAAACATCATGTGTTTATTATATTGAAATTGAGAACCTATCAGAAAGTTCCACATATCCTTAGGCGCTTTTTGAAGCGAATATTGTATAGTCGAAGAACCTGCCGTGCTCAAAGCGCCATCCATCGTTGTTAAAAAAGTTCCTGCTTTTTCTAATGCCCGATCTGCAGTATTGTGTTTGGCAATATTGACCGGATTTGCTTGTTGTGCAGGCGTTAAACCATTCCACCATGTATCTACTTTTGCTTGGTTTTCAGAAACTTTGTCTAATCCGCTGTCGACCTTACCTTGTGCGCCATCTAAGTCAATAACGTCAGATAAGGCAATATTTCCGTTTGTATCGCCCGATATGTGTACCCTAAATGCACCTACCCAAAGTGCAATATTTCTTTCAGGTTTACGCAATTTAAAAGTCTTTCCTAATCTTGGCCCAAAAATATATGAAAAAGCAGGTTTATCCAGAGCGCTTATATCTGTCCAGCTCATATTCATGTCTAATGCAAACCAACCGCCTCCAACACCTATGGTTGGTGTCAGACCCAGTCCAAATGTGGTGGCATTAAAATTGGCTTTTGTGCTAAAACTCGCCACCTGCGACCAATTATTGTCAGCATCCGGAACCCAGATTCCCGCATTAATTTTAGTTGTTGAATTTGCTTTTCCAAAAATTCCATAAACATTCAGGAAAGGTAACAGCCAGACATCGGGTCTGATAGTTAGTGCGCCGGCTTCAACTGATGATTTGTCAAAACGAACTATTTCGTCTAAATTATATAAAGGTCCGTTATTAAAACCTACTTCTAAATCTTTGATTGTAATTTCAGAATCCTGCCAGAAATAATTTATGGAAAGTCCGGCTGAATAAGGTAATTTATACCCTTTTTGTGCCACTTTTTCTCCCCAAATAGGCAAGGCGTATGGATATTTCTCTATTTTAAGACTGTCTTTTAATTCCTTATTTTTTTCTCCTACTATTTTTTCGGTGTAGACCTGTCCAAAAAATTGAATGCTAAATAATAATAAAGAGGCTGATATTAGTGTCTTACATTTCATTGAATTTCGTGTTTATAATTGTTAATTAATAGAACTGCGTAAAATAAATATGTACTAATGTATTTTAGGAAAATTTCGGCTTATCTTTTTGTATTACAGGCGGGTAAGAAATTAGGCTTTTAGATAGTTGAACTTAATTTATATGTTAATTATTGTTAAAGTTAAATAAATTTTCTTACCATTTATCATAATTTTTAAGAAAGTACCACCTGTCAGTCAACTTTTTTTGATCAAATTTTCAGGAAGTTTCTCTTTTTTACCAACATCATTTTCAAATATTTAGATTTTTATAATAGAAATATATCTTACTTTTGTGTTGTGAAATGGATAACAATCATATTATCGATTTATTTAATGGCGCTCTCCAATATGCCTTGTGCAGATATGGAAGTAAACAGTGCTGCTCATAAAACAGCACAATTTTCATCAGAAGCACATCATACGCACGATAAGGACAATGATTTGTGTTCTCCTTTTTGCGCCTGTAACTGTTGTGGCGCGCAGGTTTTAAGTTATCAGGCTCATTTGAATTTTGAATTTCCTGTCTCACATCGCATTATTTCGATACCATTACCCAATTACAATTCTGTTTTTGCTTCCAATTTCTACGGAAGTATTTGGCAGCCCCCTCAAATAGCATAATGATTGCCTGATTAATTTCAGGTTAGAGAGTTGTGGATTTTCCACAGAAGTAATAGGCAGAACTTTGCCTAATTTCTCACGTCATTATACCTTAAAATGTTAGATAAAATCATACAATTCAGTATAAAGAATAAGTTCGTTATACTGTTATTTACCCTTGTATTAATAGCTTGGGGAAGCTATTCGCTCAAACACTTACCACTGGATGCTTTACCGGATATCACTAATAATCAGGTACAGATCATCACAACGGCACCTACTTTGGCCAGTCAGGAAGTCGAACAACTTATCACATATCCACTGGAACAAGCGGTAAAAACAGTTCCGGATATTATAGAACTCCGCAGTATTTCCCGTTTCGGACTCTCGGTTGTTACCGTTGTTTTCGAGGACGATGTCGATATTTACTGGGCAAGAGAACAGATATTTCAGCGCTTAAAACAAGCTGAAGAAAACATTCCTGATTATGCAGGATCTCCTGAATTAGCGCCTATTACCACAGGTTTAGGCGAAATTTACCAATACGATGTTTACGCCAAAAAAGGCTATGAAAACCAATACGATGCGGTAAAACTAAGAACCATTCAGGATTGGATTATTATTCCGCAATTGCAAGGCGTTAAAGGTGTTGCAGATGTAAGTACCTGGGGCGGAAAACTAAAACAATACGAAATTGCTGTAAACCCCAATACCTTAAATAGTCTGGGTGTGACGATCACAGAGATTTTTGATGCTTTAGAAAAAAACAACCAAAATACGGGTGGTGCTTATATCGAAAAAGATCAGTTGGCGTACTTTATCCGCGGTGTCGGAATGGCAAAAGGACTACAAGATTTAGGAAACGTAGTGGTAAAAAACCGCAATGGTTCTCCCGTTTTAGTGCGCGATGTTGCCCAGGTTCGCGAAGGCGTTGCATTGCGTTACGGAGCATCAACCAAAGACGGAAAAGGAGAAATTGTTTTCGGAATGGTGTTGATGCTAAAAGGCGAAAACTCCAGCGCAGTGGTAGATAGAATCAAAGAAAGAATGATTCAGATCAATAAAAGTTTGCCCGAAGGCGTAGTGGCCGAAGCTTTTATTGACCGCGGAAAACTAGTAGATAACGCAATAGGAACGGTCACAAAAAATTTACTTGAAGGCGCTCTGATCGTGATTTTTGTCCTGATTTTATTTCTTGGTAATCTTCGTGCCGGTTTAATCGTGGCTTCGGTAATTCCGTTGGCCATGCTTTTTGCTATTATATTAATGAATGCCTTTGGCGTAAGCGGAAACTTAATGAGTCTGGGCGCGATCGACTTTGGAATCATTGTCGACGGAGCCGTTATTATTGTCGAGGCAACAATGCATCATTTACAGCAGCTTAAACGAAAAAAAGAATTATCGCAAAGCGAAATGGATGTTGAGGTCTACAATTCGGCTTCGAAAATCAGAAACAGTGCGGCTTTTGGAGAAATCATCATTTTGATCGTTTATCTGCCAATCCTCGCTTTGGTAGGAACCGAAGGAAAAATGTTCAAACCGATGGCTATGACCGTTGGTTTTGCTGTTGCCGGAGCATTTGTGCTTTCGCTGACTTATGTACCTATGATGAGCGCTTTATTCTTATCTAAAAATACAGAACATAAAGAAAACTTCAGCGACAGAATGATGGCTCGTTTAGAGGCCTTTTATACACCATTATTAGAAAAAGCACTTCAATTTAAAAAGATCGTTTTAGGAATCTCTGTTGGTTTATTTGCCTTTGGATTAATTGTCTTTAATAGTATGGGAGGAGAATTTATCCCAACGATCGAAGAAGGTGATCTGGCTATAAACGCCACCATCATGACCGGAAGTTCGCTTACGCAGATGGTTGAAACGACCACAAAATACGAACAAATATTAAAAGCTAAGTTTCCTGAAATAAAAACCATCGTTACTAAAATTGGAAGCGGGGAAATTCCAACAGATCCAATGCCTATTGAAAGCGGTGATTTGATTATTGTTTTAAAAGACAAAAAAGAATGGGGTCGAAAATACCACAATTGGGAAGAATTGGCTAATGCCATGAAAGAAGAAATGGAAGTGATTCCGGGTGCCAATATTGAAATTTCGCAACCCATACAAATGCGTTTCAACGAATTAATGACCGGAAGCCGAAGCGATATTGCCATCAAAATTTTTGGTGATGATCTGGAAATCCTTGATGCCAAAGCTGCCGAGTTAATTTCAAAAATCAAAAGTATCGAAGGGATTGGAGATCTAAAAGCCGATAAAGTAACCGGTTTACCGCAAATCACCATCAAATACGATTACAATAAAATTGCCTTATACGGATTGAATATTTCGGATATCAATCAAATTATACGTTCGTCATTTGCGGGAGAAAGTGCCGGAAAAATTTACGATGAAAGCAAGAGATTTGATGTCGTAGTGCGAATGAATCAGGACAATCGCGCTGATATTACCGATGTAAGTAATTTGTTTATCCCTTTACCAAACGGACAACAGGTACCACTTTCGCAAGTAGCCACAGTGGATTATGAACAAGGTCCGGTACAAGTAGTTCGTGAAGACGGAAAGCGCAGAATCACAGTGGGATTAAACGTTCGCGGCCGCGATATAAAAAGTGTAGTAGAGGAAATTCAGCTAAAACTGGATAAGAATTTTACACTTCCTGCAGGTTATTACGTAACCTACGGCGGACAATTCGAGAATTTAATCGAAGCGACAAAACGACTTTCGATCGCGCTGCCAATAGCGCTGGGATTAATATTAGTGTTGCTTTATTTCACTTTTAAAAGTTTCAAACAAGCAGCATTAATTTTTACCGCCATTCCGTTATCAGCCATTGGTGGTGTTTTTGCACTCTGGTTGCGGGGAATGCCGTTTAGTATTTCGGCAGGAATTGGTTTTATTGCTTTGTTCGGAATCGCGGTTCTAAACGGAATCGTATTGATATCCTACTTCAATCAATTAAAAACAGAAGGAATACCAGATCCGCTGCAAAGAGTTTTAATTGGAACCAAAACCAGATTACGTCCCGTTTTAATGACAGCAGCCGTAGCTTCTTTAGGATTTTTGCCAATGGCATTGTCAACAAGCGGCGGAGCAGAGGTACAAAAACCTTTGGCAACTGTGGTTATTGGAGGTTTATTTTCAGCAACTTTATTGACATTGATCGTTTTACCGATTTTGTATTTAATGCTGGAGAAGTTTAACCACAAAGAACGCAATGAAGATTTAACCACAGAGAACGCTAAGTTTTTCACAGAGGATACAAAGAAAAAAAAAGATTAAAATGAAAACACGAAATAATATAAACATCAAACCTTTTGCGGACTTTGCAAAAATAGTTTTGCGAACTTTGCTTTTAAAACTTTTTTTACCGTATTCAAAAGCCTTTGTGAACTTTGCGAATCCTTTGCGCTCTTTGCGGTTAAATCCAGCCCAATTGGCAAATAAAACTTTGTGGTTAAGCATATTCTTATTGGTTAGCACGCTTTCGCAGGCACAAGAAAAAATAAGCTTAGAAAAAGCCAAAGCACTTGCAAAATCAAACAACATCGACTTAAAAATTGCCGATAAGGAAATAGAAAAACAAACCGTTTTAAAAAAGACCGCATTTCAGCCCGATCCACTCCAAGTACAATATCAGGGCGGACAGTTCAACAGTGCCGATTACGACCACAACGTTTCGGTTCAGCAGTTTTTTCCAATGGGAAACATCACAAAAGCCAATCGTCAATTGCAGGAAGAATTGGTAAAACTGGCTGAAAAACGAAAAGCTTTATCTGCTTACGAAATTGAAAAAGCCGTTACGTTGGCGTATTACCAATATTTGTACGGGGTTTCGATTCAGAAATTGAACTGGGAACTGAATGATATTTATACCAAATTCCTAAAGAATGCCGAACTCCGTTTTCAAACCGGAGAAAGTGGTAATATCGAAGTAATCAGCGCTAAAGCGAAAGTAAAAGAGATCGAGACGCAAAAAGCACAATTAGAATATGATTTGGCGATTTATCAAAAGCAATTGCAATTTTTTGTTCAGACCGATGAAAACATAGTTCCCGATGACAAAACATCGTTGCAATATACTATTCTAAAAGAAGAAGGAAATTCGAAAGCAGAAGTTTTAATGACCGATTATTACCAACAGCAGATTTCGGTATACCAAAAAGAAGCCAATACACACAAAGCAATGCGAACGCCTAAACTGGGATTGGGTTATTTTGCGCAAACCATCAACACCGAATCGTTGTTTCAGGGGTTTACTGCCGGATTGCAAATTCCGTTGTTTGGTGGCGTAAATTCGGCGAAAGCCAAAGCATCAGAAATCAGTATTGCGCAGTCACAATTGGCTTTAGAGAGAAATAAATTAACGCTCAATCTGCAAAAACAAGAATTAGAAAGTAATTTCAGGAAACAGCAAAAAGCATTAGAGTATTATCAAAAAGAAGGATTGCAGTACGCCGATCAGATCATCAGTACGGCACAAAAAAGTTATGCAAATGGCGATATGAGTTATTGGGCATACATCAGTTTTTTGAATCAGGCAATTGATATTAAAAAACAATATACAGAAGCAACCCATACTTTTAATCAAAGTGCAATCGAGCTTCAATTTCCATCTCTTAAAAATAATTAAAATGAAAAATATAGTTAAAAACTTAACCTCAAAGGAGCTTAATTTAACCACAGAGAACTCGAAGGAGTTTTCGCAAAGTCCACAAAGTTTAAACTCTTTGCGTACTCTGTGTTGTTCTCCCTTTGTGAACTTTGTGGTAAAAAACATGCGCTTTCTTTATTTTATAATATTTGCGGTTACCTTAATAAGCTGCAATGAAAAGAAAACAGAAGAACCTCAGGAAGAAGAAAGTTCGCAAACAGAAGTCGCTTTAAACGAATCACAATACAAAACCGTAGGAATCGAAACTGGATTTGTAGAAAACAGAAATCTGAATAAAGTCATAAAAGCCAACGGTTACACGACAGTTCCGCCACAAAATTCTGCTGAAGTTTCGACCTTGATAGGAGGAACCGTAAAGGATATTTTTGTTCTCGAAGGCACTTATGTCAACAAAGGAAAAGTTTTGGCGACGATTCAGAATCTGGAAGTGATCGAGATGCAGGAAGATTATCATTCGGCTACAGCCAATATCGAATACTTGCAATTAGAATACAATCGCCAGAAAACCTTAAGCGATGAAAATGTAAATCCAAGGAAAGTTTTTCAGGAAGTAAAATCAAAATTGGCAGCAGAAAGAGCGAGAGCACAGGCAGCAAAAAATAAATTGGATGCCTTGCATGTCAGTACAAAAGGGAGTACTTCGCTGGTACCCATTGTAGCGCCAATTAGCGGTTATGTGGGGAACATCAAAATTGCAAAAGGAGCGTATGCGCAAACTGGAATCACATTATTTGAAGTAGTCGATAATAGCCAGATGCATTTGGATCTGAATGTGTATGAGAAAGATTTAGGTTCTATCTCGATCGGACAAGTGATTGATTTTGTACTGACAAATCAGTCGAATAAATCGATAAAAGGAAAGATATTCGGAATCAATAAATCATTTTCTAACGAAAGTAAAACCGTTGCCGTTCATGCTAAAATAGAGTCAGATGATGCAAAAGGACTGATTCCGGGAATGTATGTTTCCGCCAATATCAATATCATAAATGCTACGGTGCCGGCATTGCCAAAAGATGCCGTTGTTCGAAACGCTGATAAGTATTTTGTTTTTGTTCAGGAAGATGATCATAAAGACGACCATCAACATGAAGAAGGAAAAGAGGAAAAAGGCGCCGTGCACGAGAAGGAAATTCATTTTAAAGCCATTGAAGTAATTCCCGGAACAACAGATTTAGGCTTTACCGAGGTGAAATTTGTAGATAAAATTGATCCGGATGCGAAGATTGTGACCAAAGGCGCTTTTTATCTGCTTTCGGCCATGAAAGGCGGAGGAGAACATAGTCACTAAATTTTTTTAGGCGCTAAGTGGTTGAGATGCTAAGACGCTAAGTTTTTTTAGCTGGTGTAGCATTAACTCGCAAAGACGCAGAGGCGCAAAATTTTCTTGTATTATCTTTTTAAGTTTTAATATAGAAAATCAAAGAAACTTTAAAAAAAACTTTGCGACTTCGCGTCTTTGCGAGATTAAAATAAAACACCTACCTATAAACAATTGGCTCAAAATCCGTAAATTTAGAACCTATTTAAACAAAGTTTAAAACTTTAAACTTGAAAAAATAAAACTTGATACTCATTTTATGGAACACATACATACAGAAGAAAAAATAACAAAAAAGAAACCGAAACAATCTGCCTGCTGTTGCTCACATGACGAACCGGTTCATTCTGATAATGACGGACACGATCACGGAGACGGACACGATCATGAACATAATGCTGAAGGCAGTTTGTTGAAATTATTTTTACCCGCAATAATTTCCTTTGTTTTATTGCTTATCGGGATTGGGCTTGACAATTATTTCCCGCAAACCTGGTTTACGGGTTATGTTCGAATTGCGTGGTATATCGTAGCTTATTTACCGGTTGGACTTCCGGTTTTGAGAGAAGCGTACGAAAGCATTATGAAAGGCGACGTTTTTTCAGAATTTTTCCTGATGTGCATTGCAACAATTGGTGCTTTTGCTATAGGCGAATATCCCGAAGGTGTTGCCGTAATGCTGTTTTATACCATTGGAGAAAATTTTCAGGGATTGGCAGTAAGCCGTGCCAAATCGAATATTAAAAGCCTGTTGGATCAACGTCCGGACGAAGTCAATGTATTAGAAAATAATGTTGCCACAAAAGTAAAAGCGGCCGATGTTGTGATAGGATCTGTAATTCAGCTTAAAGCGGGAGAAAAATTAGGTTTAGATGGCGAATTATTATCAGATACTGCTTCGTTTAATACTGCGGCATTAACTGGTGAAAGTAAACCCGATACCAAAGTAAAAGGAGAAACCGTTCTGGCCGGAATGATCAACGGAAACACTATTGCACTGGTAAAAGTAACTACGGCTTATAAAGACAGTAAATTGTCTAAGATTCTGGAAATGGTACAAAATGCCACGACCAAAAAAGCGCCTGCCGAATTGTTTATCAGGAAATTTGCCAAGATTT
>Ga0247812_10000754_pt1 | contig 18866 bp, 19 predicted proteins | sample UWRJL149409B1_FD_178011 | JGI IMG/M metagenome (GOLD analysis project Ga0247812, IMG submission 178011) | Plant litter microbial communities from Arlington Agricultural Research Station in Wisconsin, United States - UWRJ-L149-409B-1 | ecosystem: Environmental > Terrestrial > Plant litter >...
GTTATTGTTATTAGTTTTAGAAGAGTCGGTTTTTTTTTTGGTCTCCCGCGAGACAAGAATGGGCAAGGTACATGACTCATGGCGTTGCCGATCCTAAAACTTATTGTTTCCTAAAAAGATGATTAATCGACAATGTAGAGGGAAAAGCGGTTTGACAGGCCATCACAGTGGATCTGAGCTGGGATGGTATGTGAGGACATCAAAGAACGTGCATGTTCAGTTGGGTGAATGGTGATTCGAATTCGGGTGGCGTCACGTGATAAGTCAATGGAGATCAGGGGGTTTAATGCATGGCTTGTAGATTTGATAGCTGGTTTTCCAATATAAGTTTACTTCAGTGGTGTAGATTTCATAGGTGAAATAGCTGTGTTGATATAATATGAGTCTTAACCACAACTTCTATGTTACAGAGATTTAGGTCATGTTTAAGCATCATAGGGATACATGAAAGTCGTGTTGCGCAAAGGATACACTCTCGCATCCCTAGCTTGCAAAACAACGCATGGGAAAACAGTAGATGCACTTGTAATAAAGAATGATACAGTAGGTGCATAGTGTTTTCATTATCATTATGGTGGCGCTTGACTAGCTAGGGGAACATTATCTAGCCTGTGCTGAACCACTTGCATCAAAGTACAAATACAGTCTAAGTTTTCTACGTGTCCTAGAAACGGTAAAGTCCTGGGATCTCGCTGTTCTATACCACCAATGTAACAGGGTTTTGGACAACTGGGTATTGGGAGAAGAATTGCTTGTAAGACTGGGGAACATTAGTACATGATCAGCACAAGGGGCGAAGAGCACTACTTACAGCTTGGCAACGACCGTTGAAATCAGCTGTGTTGGCCTTGATTACGGACAACTCATCACCTGGAACACCGAGCTTGACCATAGGACCAGATACTGGGGTGACTTTGTCCCATCCAGGTCCAGCTTTGGGGTCCTTGATCCATTTCACCAGCATATCATTCATAGAGTTGGCTAAAGCTTGCTCAGCAGCGGTGATGGTGTTGATACCTTTGAAACACTCATTGCCTCCCAAGAAGAAAGGAATCTCGGTTCCGTGGGTTGGAGCAGTCCCGGGGACACCAATAATGTTGTCATATTGGCCAAAGAACCGGTAAACCCAAGTATCCTGCTTGGCACTGCGGGTGTCTTGGAAGAAGTCAACCGGGCAGTTGAACCGGGCATCACCGTATTGAGCACCACTCATAGCAGATTGCGAAGGGAAGTTGGCGATATTGTATGCTGCTTTGAGAACATCGTCGGGGATGTGAGCGCTGTCAGCATTGAAAGTATTGATCCACTTGTTGAAATCACCATTCTCACCACCGTAAACAAGGCTAAAGATGGTGCCCTCTCCGTTGGAGGTTCCGGTGAGGAGAGGAACCTGCGATGCGTATTTTCCGGCACTGAAACGGGCAGGGTAGTTGGAGTGACGAGTGATTTCATCAATGACTGGAGTGAACCAAGTGTTGGTAGTAGAGTTGAAGAAGGCAGTCTGGAACTTGTACATGTCGACCTTTCGGAGGCATTCAAGTTGACCAGGGCCTTTTCCGCATCCTACCTCAGCGGCAACCACGTCAAGGGCAACATTCTCAGGAGCGTAAGCTGGGCCGGAAATGGCGTTGGCACTCATCTCAATGGCACCCTTGAGGAAAGTTTGAGGGTGGTTCCAAAGATAGTGATCCACTTGAACCGAGCCTGACGAGTGGCCACCAAAAACAATGTGGTCTGGGTCGCCACCAAATGCTGGGTTTTGTTAGTTTTCTGTTGACACATGGGATGTGGTAAAATGTGTACCTGCAATGTTTGCTCGAATCCACTCCATGGCAAAATCGACATCCAAGATGCCGAAATTCTGCGATTGGCCCTTCAATTCCGATGAGAAGGGGTAAGCGAACAAGCTCTCACGAGTGTTGAAGTTGACATAGATAACACCCTTCTTAGCGAAGTTATTTCCTACAAGCATGGGGTTACTATTGGAACCAGTAACCATAGCACCTCCATACATGTACACGAAGACCTAGAATTGATTAGCCATAAGCGTCTTCTAAGCTAAGAAGAGTGAGCATACGGGCAGTTTCGTTCCCGCCTTTGGTGCCCATATGTTCAGATTGAGGCAGTCCTCCGACTGTTGAGAATATTGGCTATTCGAGATAGCCTGAGGACATGTTGCACCAAACTTGGTGGCCTGGAAAGGAAGGCCGAAGTTGGCGGCTTTTTGAGGTGGCGTCCATCTGTTGCCATAGTCAGTGTTTGATTTGATGATGGACCTAAGGGAACAGGCGTATTCAGATTAGAGTTATTGTGAAACGTACCTATTCTTTCCACCCGTTGTAGCTGCGAATGGAACTCCAAGAAATACAGAGTTGCCACTTGCATCGCGTGTCCCAATGACCTGGCCTTGCTGAATGGAGGCACATGGCGCACCACCTGGGCCTGCTGGGCCTGGTGGAGGAGCACGGGGAAGCACACTACAATCACCAACAGATAGAATAGCAGTTGCGGTAAAGCACAGACTAATCGCCTGCGTGAACATACTGATCGGTCCCATTATGTTGGTGTTTAAAGTTTCAGAAAAGAGAAATGATGAGCAGCGTACATATTACTTCAAAGGGTTCGAGCGAACACTTATTATAACGTGTTTGCCACGAGGTCCCCAAGATCGCAGGAACCAATCCCACTTCCCAATTTGTTTTGAAAGGTCCAGGTTATGCGAGACGTGACAACCTGGGCAAGTAAAAGGAGTCTATTGATTGATCCACTGCCAATTAGAGACATCTGTAAGTCATGGTATTGCTATAAGTAGAGGAAGTACCCTGTAGTAGGTAGCATTCGGATTTTCCCACTTGTCTTATTTATGGAGACTGTTCGGCTTGGGGAGAATCAATAAGATGAAACTAATGCAGTTGATCCTCCAAATCCAGTATCACCCAACTAAAACACCTCTATTTTGCGTATGGAAGGGCTTGACTTGAGATTTAAAGACCGAGCGAGAGAGAGGGAGAGACGGACAATAGAAATAGAAATAGAGATAGGGATGGGGATAGAGATAGAGGGGAGGAGAGACTCGCAAACTCTGAAGCTTACAGGAGCTCACAACTCACAGAGTTGAAAATCTATGGTTCGGGTGAAGCTCCCTCATGTTAGCCAAAACATGACTCGAAACCCATGTCACTTTGGCCCAATCGACTATTATCAAAGCTTTTTCCCACTAGGGTTTTCGTTCTGTCAGGATTATGTATGTAACTCTGTCTTGTGGGTCATACAAGATGTTTTATGGTCTATATACCTTGGGGATTCCATCTGTATAACCGAGTAGAGGGATATGGGGTGTTTCGCGTAGAATACATTCGTGGATGGAATTTCGATAATATAGGGGTGGTGAGGTGCATGGGAGTGAAATTCATGCAAAGGCACGGGACTATCTTTGTATGCTACGCCACGCTGCGCCATGTTTCCGGCACCACGGAATCTTCGGCTAAGCGGTTGCGCAGAAAAACGCCATTCCCCTCGCTTACAGAAAACCAAAGCTATTTGACGATCGATGACATCCGTGAGCGAAAACGACATTCTAGCGTCCTTCAACGACTTTTCTAAGAGTAAGTAAGTGTTACTTATTCAAGCTACCGACGCCCGTGCAACGCTCGATTAATAGTTCTACTACAACAAATTTTAACAGGCTCGTATCGATCCCCAGTTAATGTGAAGGTGCTTCCGGGCCATATAGTAAAGAAGGAATTGTCTGGGCAATATCTATTGAAACACTTGGGGAAGACTATTCCGTCAACTTCTAAGCCTTAACCGCATCCCTTTTCTCACACGCTTTCACCAATCCTGTTGATGCACTGCCAACTTACAATGTGCAGCTGGCCACTGCACGTTTATCTGCGCTGTAGGCTCGTTCACCATTAGAGGTTTTGATATTGTTACGTCCTGTGCAGAAGCTTAACTTTTGGAGACTTAGGAGCCGCCCTACGCGAAGAGAAGCGGGAAAAAACAGAAAAGATGTGGTGTAGGTGGGATTCAAAAGATCGGCCGGGATACTAGTATTCGCCCGAATCAAAGAACGTCCGAACACGGGCTTCACTTGTTCGCGACTGGGCTGGTCTATCGATTCGTTATATACGGTCGTATGTTACATACTCCAAGAATCTCGGTCCTTTGTAGACTCCATAAATTATGCTACATTCTCCACACTCTCATCGCCGGCTTTGAGTGTCATACAAACAGTGAATGCGATGAAAACTCCGTATGAACCAAGGTGACTGCTTCAGCTCTAGCTTAAGATTGGCAGCTTGTTATCAATATTTTGACAAAAACCTGTTCCCGGCAATTAAAGTATGGTAGCACTCGCGGCAGTTACTACTTGCACCTGTCTACTTGCACCTGCACGTTGTTTGGTACCATTGGAATTATACTTTGTTTCCGCTTTGACGATTACAAGAACCTGGTACCGAGTTTTGAGATCATAAGTAGTAATATGCCCCTCTTTCTATTAGGGAATAATCCCAATCATATTGAGATGGAGCAATTATTGTACTATCACCGGAAATGATGCGGGGCTGTTTTTGTTACTCTAGCGCTGCGCTGCTTTATATATGTCCCTTCCTAAGATTTCCAAGGCTTTTCTAGCCGGAACGCCAGGAACAAGGAGGCGGGGCATGGGATTCGGAAGACCATTTCTTACTTTTAAGCGTAACTTGAAGTGGCAGAGAGATTTCGGGGTTTTCAAGGATGTGCGGTTAAAGTGCTGACCACTAGAAGGCGAAAGACCCCTTATCGAAGTATTCCACCCCACTAGATCTATGTAGAATCTCTGTAGTCCCCATCTGTGCATCTCTAGTGCAGAAGGCTCGGTAACATCCGACTACCAGGCACGACACTAAATCATTTTAGGGGACTTCAAAGCGTCAGTTGTGAAGTATGGCGTGAACAACTCCCGAGACAATCATTGTCAACCAATGAAAATGTTGTAGAAAGGTTTACTGTGGAAGTTTCTCTTCGGCACTCAAAAATCATCCTTACTTTTCTTTCGCAGTGTGTAATCTATTGCACTGCGAAGTTAACTACATTGAGCCATATTTGCCCCCAGATTTTGCGCCTGTAGGGGTACCAAACACTAAATCCAATGGATGCACGGCTGCATTCGTACATCTATTGGGATTTTCTTCTACTACGAGTCTAAGTCTTCCGCGAGGTCTAGAGTATAGTCTCGTAACTATAGTGTTTTGTCATAAACACATGTTTTGCGTCTGAGAGCCGAGCGACGGATTAAGGCGATATTCACCACGAAGATCCCTACTGCATCTATCTCGGAGATCTCTACTGCATCGGTCTATTCGCGGGGGGCTTAAGTAAAACAAGCCACTCGACGGCGGGCGGGATCCATTTGTACTAAGAATATATGGTCTACAAGCCAGCTACTTTTTCCAAGTGTGCACCTCCGTAGCTTATTACTCGACCTGTACCCACGAACTTCACATAAATTACCACTGTTGTACTTAACACAAAATACTATCTTAGCTATGGGGTCAGAAGGTCTAGGACAGGTGGTAAGTGCTGTTCCAATACGCTCCTAAGTAACGAAAATACCGGAAGATCGCTAACGTCGAAACAGGTTTCCTGGTATATCTGTACCGTGGTTGCATTTGCATTCGTAGGCTTGAGGCTGGTTGTAAAATGGAAGAATTTTGGTCGTTTGATCATTGACGACTTCCTCATAATCCTAGCGGCCTGCTGTCTACTTGGAGATCTGATCATACAGCACTATATGTGGATTCAAGGGATGGCCAATATCGGTGGAGCAAGTTCAGACCAGTTTATAAGGATTATGAAGGTGGGTCTTGCCGATCGCGATGTGCAATATAGCAGAGAAAGCAATACTGATCACAGAACTAGATGATCGTTCCTGGATCAATTCTCTATGTAACCTCGCTGTGGGCAATCAAGCTGGCTATGGTTTTGTTCTACAAGAAGCTCGCAGCACCTAAATCATTGCTGCAAAAAGTGTACAATGTTCTCCTTGGAGTGATGCTTGCAAATTGGGCTGTTATTTTCTTCCATATCATATTCCAGTGCTTCCCACACGACAAGAGATGGTCCCAAAAACCAGATTGTAAGTCTTCATGAAGAACGCTACCCTACACAACTAACCATATATAGACCAATGCAATCCAAAATCAGCTGAAATCAACTACTGGATTACAATCTTGACCAACATCATCTCCGATTGTCTGAGTATGTAGAACCCTTTATCTCGCGTGCGAAAAAGGCATCTAACAATGGACAGTTATCTCTCTGCCAATATCCATGGTTATGAAGCTCCAGATGAAGCTGAAGCAAAAGCTGGCCGTAGGTGGTATCTTTGCGCTCGGAATCTTTGTTGTGATAGCAAGCAGTCAGTTGATCCAGACCTAGTGTTTCTTTGAGCTTTGACTAACATTTCAACAGTTATCCGTGCATATTATTCCAAGAAAAATGAAACCATGTTAACATGTACCGTTTCGATGGTTGAGACGGCTGTCGCCATCATCGCCACCTCGTTGCCCGCACTACGCCAACTATTCCTGGGCCAAACCTCCCGCAAGGGTACCGGATACTCTGATTCCGCTGGAAGACACTACGAGCTATCATCAGTCAACAAATCCAAGGGTTTGCATAGCAGGAATAACATGGCCAGTGTGGTTGGAGGAGGAACAAGTAAGGCGAACGATTCGGAAGACGAACTAGTCAAGGAGATTGGCGGAATATCCGGCGGTGTCAGTGATGAGAAAGGAGCAGACGGTCATCATATCCGGGTGAACACAACGTATCAGGTGTTTGAGGAAGATATTGAAACTGGGAGAACGGCTCCGAGATGAACTACTACTTTTCTACAATCATAGGGACTTTTTCTTACTTTTGACGGTTAGCGCTTGTATATACCAACGTCCATGGCCTTCGGACTGCTTCTTTTGTTTTATTTTGTATAAACATGTGAGATATTGCAAAAAGATATTTCAAATATTATCGATGTTGGCGATGCCTGTGGTTAGCATGCCTTTATATTATAAGTTATAAGAACCATCTAAAAAGTTCTCTACCAAAATCATAGAACACATCACGTTCCACATATCCTTTTTCCTCGAGATTCTTTCTTGCTCCTCCATCGGATCCCGATATTTTATAAGAGCTCTTGTAAACTCCATAACATTTCAGCACTGAACTCTAATTTTACCAGACGTTGGAAAAGTGTCGAAGAATGCATTTTCTATGTTCACAGAGGGTAATAATCCTACCAAGGCTGAGAATATTAAGGATTGGCAAACTTCTTAACAATTAACTTCGAAAGGAACGTATCATTAGTATAAAAGCATTGTAAAATCTGGCGATTTTTCTAGGTGATAGTCTTGAATGTTATCTTCATTCGTATCAACCACATACTCTCTCCCCTCCGTAAAATGCATTAGAGCTCACCCCAAACCACCAGCATCAGTGTATTACTGCATACCTCATCTCCTAATAACATCCCCCCATAGTTTACTCGATAAAGTGAAGGTCAACTACATCCAATCTAGCGTGCAATTTCTATAGTTGATCCGTCTCCAAGCTCCCCATTCGTAATGAGTTGATACATAGAAGTGATCCAGGCAAACAGATTACTCTTTGCGCTTGGCGAAGATTCCAGATGCTGAAACATATTTTGTGGTCCTAGATGAGCAGTTGTAAACGCCCCTTCTCCACAACTACTATATCCGACTCACCTACGGGTTTCACGATGTCTTGACTGTCGGAACCTTTATTTCATATTGATGAGCATTTAGATTAGAATAAGACAACTCTACCTTACCTGCAGGGTTCATGTCAAGTTTACAACTTGAACAAAACACTAACGCTGATACGTACTAAAATTACGGTGCAAGGTTATTCTCGCCAATAAATTGGCCATCTATTCGCTCCGAAACCACATTGTGGGCAGCTGTAATAAATAAGCAGAGATGGATATCAAATTGGCTATTGTCACCCAAAAGCATATATGGAAATTGGAATTCGAGCAGTTTGCTTTCCTAGGGATTTAATATTAGAGTAAGTAGCTCAGTATCAGACCTCACAAAGGGTGAAATCTGTCTAGGTAAAAGTGTCTGATATTCTGGACTCTCTCGAGTCCGTTCTTAAGTATGTAGCTAACTATGCGTCTGGGAAAGGGCGAGTGATGAGTCCTATCACTCAGTTTGTCCACGCCCAGCACGGCCTGTAGTCTTAGTGATATGTTTCTGGTGTATGGTTTGGTTTGGCAAAATTCCAGATTGAATACCTAGACAGTGTATCGCCAGCCAGCGGACAGATTATCTTTCATAATCTGAAATTTACTACACTCTTGATTCTAGTTTCGGAATTGTTCCTGCACATATTCAAAGGACATTTGAGTGATATCGTAAACAAGTTAGGCTTAATGTGTGCTTCCAAAATATCCACATTGCATATCATCAAAATATATACAAGAACGCAAAGTTTATACACGCAGCTATGAGCGTCCCTCCACATCCATCTGTATCGTAACCTCCCAAAGCAAACCACTTCCTCTTCCATATTCCCCTCCAAGCCTTTTCCGCACTAATAGCGCAACCCTCTCTCGGAGTTTGAGCAAGGCTGCTTCTTCACCCGCTCCCCCAATGCCCTTCACTCTTAACTTGAGATTGGCCATCGCAAGCCCGTAATGGACTTGCCAAAATCGAGCTTCGTCGACAGCCATTACCATCCCTTCTCCCTTGATCTCGCGAATGACATCCTTGACGGTATACTTTTGGTCTCCTTTGTAGCTCATCAACAGCATCACACCCTGTGCTCCCGCGCTATGAAAGCCCAGAACAAACATGCTAATCGCCATGATCGCGCAGAGTAGTCTATCCATCCATGCATAGATTGTAACACTTAACAACGGCAATATCAACATCAGTACACTGCAAAATAGCGTAAGGAAGTGGGAAGGGGTGCTTAATAGTGAAGGTAGCGAAGAGAGATAAGGGATTCGCATCGCTTTTGATATGCGAGCGTGGTTTTTCATGAAGTATGCCGAGATGAGAGTAGCAGCTACCGAGAGCAGGGCAGACAAATCGACAGCGCCGGGTAAGACTCGTTGATGAGAATGCGGATGGTGAGGCGTATGTGAGCCGAGAGACTCCAAAACATGTTTGAGGTTGTGTGAAATCAGATCAAATGCCATGAATAACAGAAATATTGACATAGCGAAGCCAGCCAACACTTCGGCGCGTTGCAGACCGAAGGGATGGCGGATCGACGCTCTTTTCCAAACTTCAAAGTTGTGGGATATGTCAACGATTACGCAGAGAAGGGCGGAGGAGGCGTCGAAAAATATTAGGTGAGAGAGAGCAGTGAGGGCAGCTGACGAGTCGCCGCTGTGGTGGACTATTCCGGCGATCATGAAATGGCAGACACACCAGCAAGCACGTCCATATTGCTCTCGAGAAAGTGACTGTAATGTTTCGCGGTATGTGGGTATGGGAAGCGATGCTGGGAGGGCAAGTGGGGGTCGTGGAGGGGGTTCGAGAAATATTTGGTGTTGAGTAGAGACACTACTGTGTTTGTAGCGATGGCCTCTTCGCTGGCCAATGTTCTGTTTGTTTAAGTCAATTGTGGGGAATCTATAGGGATGAGTATCTGTAGGAGGAGTAAGACTTGAAAGAAGCTGTCGTCGGGCGAGGGACTGCGGACAATCATCAAATGGGCGATGATTTGATCCCGTGGCTCTCGCTGGATTGCCTCCCGTACCTGACCGACGATATGTATTACCTGATTGAGCGCGGAGAGAGGGGCCGTCGGTATACTTGTCGTCTTCTGCTTGTTGACGACCTACCGACAGGAACGTTTGCGCCATACCCACAGAGACTGATAACTGGTTGTAGTTTCGGTTTTCTGTCTCCGCAGCTATAGGAGCAAATGGCAAAGAAGGAGCTCGTAAACGGAATGTAGGAAGACGCGAAGTTGAGTTTGCTTGACATACGGATTTCGCAATCACTGGAGTATCTTTGATCGTTTGTGTTTGAAAGTTGAATGGGTTGCGTCCTCCAGCAGGAGGAGGTCCTAAACTGCCATCGGTGCGTAGCTCCCCTACTGTGCTCGTAGGTGAATTAAGTGAGCTGTTCATAGCTCCAAAGCGGTTCGAATCGTTGCCATTGACTCCAAATGTCTCTGACCATGGTGAGAGACCGGTAGGATCGAGAGAGTTGGGATCGAAGGTAATTGTGGAACGCACGGTGTGATTGTTATCTTTCCCTAGCCCCCAGCTTGATTCTTCATCATCGGGTAAAGGAGTCGGGGGAGTTGGAGTTCTTGGGGGGGCGGGTATGGGTAGGCTCGAGGCCATTGTCATGGTTATGTGTCGTCTATCATGTAATCTTAGCAGGTAAGTGAGTGTATGTGTCACCGGTGTCTTAAGGACCTTGATGATGCTGACATGATCATTGAAATAAGGTTTGTTGCTGTCCAGGGGCACTCCAGTTCTTGGCGGCGGGAGCGCCAAGTGCGGCTCTGTTAAACGCGATTATCAAAAAGGTTAATTTGAGATCAGTTTCTTCTACAGTTATCTCACTCCAGGCTAAAAGAATCCTATCACTAATTCTAACATCTATCTTGATTCTTTTGTTTCTAAAGTACTAGTCGTTCCAGCGCTGTCACTTAATAATTAGGTATGTTTATATTGAGAGAGCGAACACCCATCATATTCCCCAAATTTGGCCACCTCTTCCTTGCCAAGCTATGTCATATGTTACTGGCCGATTTACTATATTTGCTTTTGCTCATCGAATCTGACTCGGAATAGCTTTAAACAATTTGAGTTTTTGTATGCCATATATCGAGGGCCTGTTTCTGTCGGAGGATAGGTCTACTTAATCATAATTTACATTTGGACTTGCGGTTTCTGACACACTGGAGCTCACCCTCTCCAGTCAAGGTCCGTATTCAGCCTTGAGATTTACGCCATAAGATAGCCATAAGTTTCTTGAGCTTGGGGTGATCCATCCAATATCAAGCGAGTTTGATATGCGCTTTTATTCGTGACGCTCTGATTCAGGACTCAGTTCAGATGGACATTACTCCCAAGAACCATCACGAAGCGCCAGATAAAAGCTTTCCGGATCTCGAATCAAATCAAGCCTCGGGTGACAAAAATAGCCCTAATCACAAAAGGAGTGTTTCAGGCTCGATTCTCTCAAAGCTTTCATTCTTGCGTGCCAGCGCAGACGGCAATCATAACCCCATCGATAATGGCCCTCGCAGCCCAGAATTCACCCCCGGAGATGACCAAACGACCGTCAAGAAGTCCAGCCGTGCTATGGCGGTAGTCCAGCAACAACGAACTAGGAAAAGAAAAGGATCACTACGAAAAGCTGCTCTTTTAGGACGAGGAGCTCAGCGAGAGAAGAAAGAAAGTAAAGCATCTCCCGTAGATACAGCCCGTCACTTTGGCTTTGGGCGAGACGGTCTATCCGATTCGAGTCCAACAGAGCCTCAATCTGAAGCTTTCGGACTTGGCCTTGTTGAGGCTACTCCTCCAAAATCATCTATCGACGGCTATACAGGCCGCGCTAACAATTCCATTTTGCAACCCATCAAAACACTCCCGATGGGTCATGACGACCACATCGTCAGTTCGCCGACGTCAGTGTCGGCTACTAGCCCAACATTTACATACACCTCTACTACCGACGAAGATGATGTTTTAAGCATGTCACCTCACCCAACTCTTCTACGTCCAACCCAAGGCTCACATTTCCCAATAACCGCCTCTTCCTTGACTCGCCGTCGCTCTTCTCAAAAACCCACATCGCCACTCTCCCTTTCAGGCCTCGCCACCACACCCCTTCCTGATCCAGATGCTGAATGGGACTACTCCGAAACTGAATGGTGGGGCTGGGTTATCTTGACCATTACATGGATTATCTTTGTCACTGGGATGGGATCTTGCTTGGGGGTTTGGAGTTGGGCTTGGGATGTCGGTGAAACACCATTTGCGCCGCCAGAACTGTCTGATGATCCGACGCTACCGATCGTGGGATACTATCCTGCACTGATTATTTTAACGGCGGTGATGGCCTGGATTTGGGTTGTGGTTGCTTGGGTCGGGATGAAGTATTTCCGACACGCCAAAATTAGCGGTGATTGATTGCATTTGTGTATATGAAATAAAGCCCACCGAAATTTTACATCTTCAAATTAGACTGTCAATCATATCAGACATCTGTATCATGTGAAAAGGAAGGAAGAGAAACAATTGTTATCAGATAAGAGATTGGTTATCGTTTTATTCCCTTCTTTATTCTGGTATGGATAGATTGTCAGTATTACAAGTATTTGAGAGACATGTTAGAAATTCAGAAGTTGCCTGTTTGGGAATAGGTGAAGGTAAGAAAGTATGGGCCAATTAGCGTTTAATAATGTTGTATGACCCATACGTGAGTTACTTCGAACCGAGACTTGCCTGGCCACAGTCGTTTCCAGCCGTTAGTACAGGCTAGTAATAAGGATGAATTAACTGTAACTCCAACAATGTGTGGCATCTTATATTGATAGCTTATTCATGAACTAAATGAATAGGTCGGTCTAACAAGAGGTGCAGAAAATAAACTAAAACCTCAAAAATCAATAGGGGCATATTCATCATCATTGTGCATAGCATGTGGGGCATACCGGCCAAGGGGGAAATTCTATAAGCCACCAAATGTAATTTGATCATTATATTATGGTTATATTGTAAAAAGATGCACACACGTTTTGCAACACCATGCGATGGCATGAGAAACCAATTCTAATGTCAAACCTCATCCCACTCTCTATCAACTTGTAAGTACACGTGATACCAGAAAAACCAACCCCCCTCCATGCACCACAATTCACACTTTAGTAAGATTCTCCATCTCTACTACAAAATTGTAGTATCGTCGAAATGGACGTAGAAGAAACACCAGTTCCGCTCCCATCTGCCCCAGCAGTTCAGATTTCACCCAACGCTACCTTGCAGCCGCCACTCACGAGACGAGGGAAGGGGCCCGGTCTCGTCATTTTCGTACCTAAAGAGTTGCCTTTGGTCGAAGATTCTCTTGTGTTAGATCCACCTCCTTTGCAGAAATGGGCTGAGGAGGGTTATACAGTTCTTGAATTCAAGATAGATCCCAACGATACTAGTTTACTCTCAACCTCTGATAGTTTACTTGATGATAAGTACTTTCAGCCTGCCTTGACTGCGTTGTATGAGCTACCCGAACTTGTAGGAAAAGATTTTGGATGTATTGGTGAGTTCCGTTTAGTTATCAAGGTACAGTATAACTAGAGTAACATTTCTAGTGTACTCAAATACAAGACATTCGATAATTGGAAAGATTGCGAAATCCATACACGCAGTAGCGATTGTTAGCTATGATCCAAGTCTCAAGTTGTTGGAAGAAAAGCCTGAGCTTGTCCACTTTGGTGGTAAGGAACCGCCACTAACTAAGAACGGGCAAGATGGGTATGTCAGCTATCATTATCCAGAAACAAAGTCTGGTAACTTCATCATACCAAAACATCAGGACTTTTTGTCCAGTTCTGCGGCAGTAGCACATACACGTACTCTTGCTTTCCTTAAGAAACATATGGGAGGTCCAACTTTTGACCTTGAAGCAATTTGGGAAGAGCATACCAATTTTGAATTCGGTAACCGCTCGGTAGCGAATACAATGGGCACTATGGTGCAAGAACCTTATGTAAACCATATACCAACAGTAAGTAAAACTAATTATTAAATTTTCACCTTTTCGCTCACGACGTTTAGATGACCGGAGGCGTGGGACGCAAAGAACTCTCAAATTTCTATCGCTACCACTTCATATGGTCCAATCCAGAAGGCACCAACCTTGAACTAGTTAGCAGAACCATAGGAATTGACCGCGTGATTGACGAGTTTATCTTCACTTTCACCCACAACAAAACAGTTGACTGGCTGTACGTACCCTTAAACACATGTTTTGCTCCATGCCACACACATATACTGAGTTAAGATAGCATTCCTGGCATCCCTCCAACTGGAAGGGATCTCAGGATCCCAATGACATCAGTAGTCAACGTCCGCGGCGACAGGTTATATCACGAACACATTGCCTGGGATCAAGCTACAGTTCTAGTGCAACTGGGCTTGATGCCAAAGTACCTACCGTTTCCGTATGAAATCAATGGGAAGAAACCATGCCGTGGGAAAAGGTTTGAATATCGTGTTCCCGCAGCTGGGGTTGAGACGGCCCAGAAACTGGTGGATGAATCAGCCGTGAAGAGTAATGAGATGTTTGATTATAATATTAGGGAGGTTGATGACGTATAATCAATATATCATGGCTTTTATATGATTAAAATAGCCGGTTCGGTCTGGACATAGAGATATGTACTTGATAATTTCACAAATGATTCGCAGCCAATTCTATTTATAAACATAATATAAGACTTCTGAACCACTGACTTGCACTTTGGCAGTGGCAATTAGGTAACAGATGCCGTGTTGTTTAAGAATTGTTTAATTTATCCACCTGTTCAACCAACGGCACCTTTTATGATTGTAATACTTTTATGCAATTGTAAAGCTTTGTAGAAGCCGTTCATGCGGGAAAATATCAATGATTCATTCTTGCTCGTACTATCTCATTTAAAACCATTTATCACAAAATATATTAAGCAAATTCAGCTTGCATCAGTGGAGTTGAAAGCCACTTTCCAACCATCTTTTCTGTTTATACGCTAATGTAAAAATTGATTAAGCCAAAATACAACAGAGTCTTTCGCTCTTTCCAACCCTTTCTTTTGCAATGGATCTTTTGGATCACCTAAGAATATTGTAAGTATGCCTGGGGCTCAAAATTCGAGAAGGTGGTTCATAGTGGGAAAAAGAAATCTTTTGAAAACGAAAGTCAACTCACCTTTACCAGCAAAGCCATGTGCCAAACCAGGATAGTAATCATACATATACGGCACCCCCAAACTGGGAATAACCCTATTAAAGTACTCCTTCATCTCTGGCGTGAGTTGCGAATCGGTTTCTGGAGCAATGAGCTGAATTGGTACGCTCACAGCATCAATTTCGCCTTTCGTAAAGATTGAAGGATGAGCAATGCTCACGCAGTCCACCAGATCATTGCCTGTAGCACCGAGCTGGAGACACCCCCATCCTCCGTAACAGTAGCCAACCGCGCCAACTTTATTGTACTTGGCTCTGAGAGCACGAGCACAGGCGAAAATTTCAGGGCCCCGGATCTCTTTGGTATTGCGTGCGAAGAATCCCGGTAGATCAATGAGTTTGGCGATTGCGGGGTCGGCGAATGCTTTACTGAGTTTGTCTTCCGGGACTACTTCACCACCCAGGCTGAATTTATACTCAGCATCATTTCCAGACCAAGAGGGGCCAAAAGGTTAACTTACAAATCGACGACATAGCAAGTGCAATTTGCCTCTTTAGCGAAGTGATCAGCTAAAAGTCGCAAATTGTTCAGAGTCCACCCAAACAAGTCGGGAACGAGAAGAACAGCGACGTCCTCATTTGCTCCCGTGATATAAGCTGCATTTTTATCAAGGGTCCCCTCCTTGCCTACTGGCTTGCCGTCCCATAAGAAGGCCGTTTTACAGCAGTCGTCAATCATCTTGAATTGCCAAACCTAGTAATAACTTGAAGCTTTCAGATGTACATGAGATGTGACTAGAAGGATATAGTGATTAACGTATATAAATAGGAATTTATGATGTAGCTGTACGAGCAGGGCACAGCCAAGTGGACAAATTGAAACTTCATTCTGACCAATAGGGCAATGAGTGGACATGCCGTATGCCGCATGCTTGCAGCTACAAAGATGAGGCGTTCAATGAATCATATCACAAGGGTGTATATGATAACGAACAATCAGGAGTGGCTAGGGGTAATATCTACGACGCAAATGCTTACGTTACACGAAGTGCGATAAGAACCTTTGGGCATGGACTGCGCCTGCATGTCCATAATGCTCGTCAACTCTCTTACTGATAAGTGTAATCTGATCGCACAGAGCATTGTGACCATCGAACAGATATCTCTCAAGGAGACGATATCTAACATATGGACATAAACTATTTTCAGAATACTACGGCATACCAGTACATAGTCGCCCGAAAGGCAGCGGGGTAATTTGAGGCCCCCATGCTCCGTAGTACAACGTTGATCATCTGTCAAGCCAATAATAAGGTCAACAAAAGTAAAGAGAAACTACTAATGTGTATCACACTCTGCAACTGGTTGAATAGGCTGCCGAAAAAAGGGCGGGAGACCGGTTGATCGGCTAATTTTGTGAGAGACCAATTGTGTTTCTGCATAGGATGCCGATATTTCCGGCTCAGGAACCTTTGGAATGTTTGTATAATTCTGTCATGAAGGAGAGTGGGAGAGACGCGATATTTTCTGTAACTTTTAAGAGCTCGAAGAGTGTAAACCTTTCGTCAATCCCGTCATTAGACATTGATAAAGTTTATATATATATGAGGAGCATGATATAAGAAGTGAATACAAATACTTTTAACTTGTTCAAATCAAAGTTTATGTTCGTGATAGACTAAGTAAGGCATATACCATGACACAATATTAAGACTAAGCTAGTAGTCGAAAATACTTCTCGGACTTATCAGTATCCCCGTTAACTTCCCTCTTGACGTCTCCATCCGCTCAACAAATCCTCGCTTACTCTACCGCATTGCCATCTTCCTATGCGGGGCACATATCCCTCATCATAGCAGACTATCCAGAACGTAATTTTCAAACAAATAAATTGGATCATCTCTTACAATCGAACTTTTCTGATACTTCAAAGCATTGGAAAGTTGAGAATTGTGCTTTGACGAGATTGTGTAAAGTGGTGTGATAACCATAAGAATCGCGATGTTAATTGCTCGTTCAGCTATTTATTAGTATTTGAGATAAGCTATGAATCTCTGTGCTCTGGAACTTCTAGCTTGCTTTAAAAAAATTACCATGCTAAGAGAGTTGGTGATTTCTTGCTTTGAGTATTGAATTGCTCCTCCTTGCCCTACCAATCTCTCCAACGGGCGCAAGGAAAAGGTTCCAGAGGGAGCGTGGTAGCTTGCACCAGGTGAGGAAAAAAAATTCTGGGCCCAATGGCATTCGGTTCGGGTCGCCTTTGAAGTTGCCTGGCGTTTAGCAGAGATTTTGATGCTGAAATCACTCTACTGGACGAGGAATATGAGACGGTACGTATCTAAGGAAAACACACTTTAAAAGTGCAATACATCCTGTTAACAAGAAATTTACACCATAGGAATTACAAACATCACGTGGCGTGAGTCCTCCCCCTCAGTAGATAGAGTTATGGTTCTCAGATGATCAAATAGTCATTGATTGATCGATCGAAAGGTCGTGGTATTATTGATAAATACAGCACTTGACGGTATTCTGAGGCCGTCCCCTACAAATAACGCCAAACTCCCTGCCCATCCATTTTGACACATTGATGAAGCTTTGTACCAGTCACACATATCACTTCTTTCCACCAGCTCGTCTCGCTTTTCCAGGTCTCTGCTTCACAACACCCTTCATCTTCTTACTCGAGAAGCCCCTCAGATCACCACTCGACTGTGCATCTCCACTCTTCGAAAACCTCTTCTTTCCACCGTGGCCATACTTCTCATCCTTCTTCGCACGCTTATTTGGACCCATGCGGTCTTTTCGGTTAGGCTTTGCTGATGAGGTCTCCTCTTCTAGAGCCACATCGAATATGTCGGCTTCATTTGTGGTCTCATTTTCTCCACCTTGACGCTCTACAGTAATTGTTAGCATGTTCGAGAAAATCTTGGAGAAGAGGACTCACTTCGCTTCAAGACCTTGATTTTCTCCATGGTCTGCTTCGTCTCTTTCTGTCTCTCCTGTAGCTTGGCAACCTGGACTTGTTTTCCAAACTTCTTCAGGTCTCTTTGCTTGCGTGCCTCAGCACTGGCCTTCTTACTAGCCGCCTCATCAATCAACTTCGCCTTGATCTTCGCCATATGATCATCCGCCTTGACCATCTCAGCAAAATAATCTGTAGGTCTAGTGAACGGCACACCCTCAGCTTTGAATTGTCTCCGAGCTTCCTTCACCGCAGATAAAGCTTGGGCATAAAATGCAAGCTCCCGGTTCAAGTCGTCAGACACATCTGCTATAGCGACAGGCTCTGCTGTAACAACTGTTTGATGCTCGGAGAATGTCATCTTGGCTATGGGAAGGGCAATTCGTTTCAGCGCGGCTGTAAGGGCAACAGTGTTGTTTATAGTAAGGCGTTGGTGGGGAATAAGGTCTTCTTTCTCTTCGTCGTCTAGATCTTCTAGATCTGACATAGGAATATCCTCATCATCGGAGTCCTGCTCTTGGTCGTTCTCACCTGCAGAGGAGTCGCTATCACTTTCGTCAAGGCGCGCGAAGTCGATCTATAAGGGTTTAGCAATTGGCTTACAACAGGGCGCATGACAAACCTGCATAGGCTCTTCAACCTCATCTTCGCTCCCACTATCTGCTTCATCCTCCTCTATCGCAGCTCCCCCATCCTCCTCATCACTAACTCCATCCAAGCTCTCCCAATCTTCATCAGTCTTCTTTGCCCCGCCTTTAGTAGCCTTCTCTTTTCTTGCAGCCTTTTGTTGCTTCTTCTGATTCAGCTTCTTGAAATCAGTACCCTTCTCCGCCACAAGGGCCATTTTCAATTTACTTTTCGTAACCATTGTGTCGGTGTGCGGTGAGAATTGAGAATTGATTGGAAGTTGATGCAAACCAGAGCTTGACTTACAAAATCCGAGGCTGGCAGGACTTTTTTTCCACACTAGCGGCCGCA
>Ga0247812_10000755_pt1 | contig 18830 bp, 17 predicted proteins | sample UWRJL149409B1_FD_178011 | JGI IMG/M metagenome (GOLD analysis project Ga0247812, IMG submission 178011) | Plant litter microbial communities from Arlington Agricultural Research Station in Wisconsin, United States - UWRJ-L149-409B-1 | ecosystem: Environmental > Terrestrial > Plant litter >...
AGCTGCATACCGATGACCGAATATGTCGCAGCACCGCAAGCACGGGCCTTGCCGCACTGGGTAAGCTGCGCATCGAATGGATACCCGTAAAAACCTTGCGCAATCGATCGCCCAGGCGTTTTTGCAGATGCCCATTCATGGAAGGTGAATGTGACCTGAGTGTCTCGTCCAGCTTCACCCACCTGTCTCCCTGTTTCCTCTGCCCGAGAATCAGGAACAGGGTGACGGATCGCCCCGAAAGGGGTGTTACACGCGACGCTTCCATCAATAACAAGCCCAAGCGGAGTACCACAGATGGCGTTCTTCACCGCAGCCAGCAAAGCCGACTTCCAGCACCAACTGCAAGCGGCACTGGCGCAGCACATCAGTGAACAGGCACTGCCACAAGTGGCGCTGTTCGCTGAACAATTCTTCGGCATCATTTCCCTTGACGAGCTGACGCAGCGTCGGTTGTCCGACCTTGCTGGCTGTACCCTTTCTGCGTGGCGCCTGCTTGAGCGCTTCGATCACGCGCAACCGCAGGTGCGCGTCTACAACCCTGATTACGAACGCCACGGCTGGCAGTCGACCCACACGGCGGTCGAAGTGCTGCACCACGACCTGCCGTTCCTGGTCGACTCGGTGCGTACCGAGCTGAACCGTCGCGGCTATAGCATTCATACCCTGCAAACCACCGTGCTGAGCGTGCGTCGCGGCAGCAAGGGCGAGTTGCTGGAAATCCTGCCAAAAGGCACTCAGGGCGAAGGGATCCTGCAAGAATCCCTGATGTACCTGGAAATCGACCGTTGTGCCAACGCGGCCGAGCTGAATGTCCTGAGTAAGGAACTGGAACAGGTTCTCGGTGAAGTCCGCGTCGCGGTGGCCGATTTCGAACCGATGAAAGACAAGGTCCTGGAAATCCTGACCGGTCTGGACAATAGCCAGTTCAACGTCGACCCAGAAGAAAAGGCCGAAATCAAAAGCTTCCTGGAATGGCTGGTGGGCAACCACTTCACTTTCCTCGGCTATGAAGAATTCGTGGTGCGCGATGAAGCCGACGGCGGCCACATCGTCTACGACCAGGATTCGTTCCTCGGTCTGACCAAATTGCTGCGCACCGGCCTGACCTACGATGACCTGCGCATCGAAGATTACGCCGTGAACTACCTGCGCGAACCGACCTTGCTGTCGTTCGCCAAGGCCGCTCACCCAAGCCGTGTACACCGCCCGGCTTACCCCGACTACGTGTCGATTCGCGAAATCGATGCCGACGGTAAAGTCATCAAGGAATGCCGTTTCATGGGCCTGTACACCTCATCGGTGTATGGCGAGAGCGTGCGGGTCATCCCGTACATCCGCCGCAAGGTCGAAGAAATCGAACGCCGTTCCGGCTTCCAGGCCAAGGCTCACCTGGGCAAGGAACTGGCACAGGTGGTCGAAGTGCTGCCGCGTGACGACCTGTTCCAGACCCCGGTCGACGAACTGTTCACCACCGTGATGTCGATTGTGCAGATCCAGGAACGCAACAAGATTCGCGTGTTCCTGCGCAAAGACCCGTACGGTCGTTTCTGCTACTGCCTGGCCTATGTGCCGCGCGACATCTACTCCACCGAAGTGCGCCAGAAGATCCAGCAAGTGCTGATGGATCGCCTGAAAGCCTCGGACTGCGAGTTCTGGACCTTCTTCTCCGAATCCGTGCTGGCTCGCGTGCAGTTGATCCTGCGTGTCGATCCGAAGAATCGCCTGGATATCGACCCCGTACTGCTGGAAAAAGAAGTGGTGCAGGCCTGCCGCAGCTGGCAGGACGACTACGCGAGCCTGGTTGTCGAAAGCTTCGGTGAAGCCCACGGCACCAACGTGCTGGCTGACTTCCCGAAAGGCTTCCCGGCCGGTTACCGCGAGCGGTTCGCCGCGCATTCGGCTGTGGTCGACATGCAGCACCTGCTGAGCCTGAACGAAAAAAACCCACTGGTGATGAGTTTTTATCAGCCATTGGGTCAGGTGTCCGGCAAGCGCGAACTGCACTGCAAGCTGTACCACGCCGATACCCCGCTGGCCTTGTCCGATGTGTTGCCGATCCTGGAAAACCTCGGCCTGCGCGTGCTGGGTGAGTTCCCGTATCGCCTGCGTCACAACAATGGTCGCGAGTTCTGGATTCACGATTTCGCGTTCACCGCCGCTGAAGGCCTGGAACTCGACATCCAGCAGCTCAACGACACCTTGCAGGACGCCTTCGTCCACATCGTGCGTGGCGATGCCGAGAACGATGCGTTCAACCGGCTGGTGCTGACTGCCGGCCTGCCATGGCGCGATGTGGCGTTGCTGCGTGCCTACGCGCGCTACATGAAGCAGATTCGTCTTGGCTTCGACCTGGGCTACATTGCCAGCACCCTGAACAACCACACCGACATCGCTCGCGAGCTGACCCGGTTGTTCAAGACCCGTTTCTACCTGGCGCGCAAGCTCACCAGCGATGATCTGGAAGACAAGCAACAACGTCTGGAGCAAGCCATCGTCACCGCACTGGACGACGTCCAGGTGTTGAACGAAGACCGCATCCTGCGTCGCTACCTGGACCTGATCAAGGCCACGCTGCGGACCAACTTCTACCAGACCGATGCCAACGGTCAGAACAAGTCCTACTTCAGCTTCAAGTTCAATCCGCACCAGATTCCAGAGCTGCCGAAGCCGGTTCCGAAGTTCGAAATCTTCGTCTACTCGCCACGCGTCGAAGGCGTGCACCTGCGCTTCGGCAACGTTGCGCGTGGCGGCCTGCGCTGGTCCGACCGTGAAGAAGACTTCCGTACCGAAGTCCTGGGCCTGGTAAAAGCCCAGCAAGTGAAGAACTCGGTCATCGTGCCAGTCGGCGCGAAGGGCGGCTTCCTGCCGCGTCGCCTGCCACTGGGCGGCAGCCGGGACGAGATCGCGGCCGAAGGCATCGCCTGCTACCGCATCTTCATTTCGGGCCTGTTGGACATTACCGACAACCTGAAGGACGGCGCACTGGTTCCACCGTTGAATGTGGTTCGCCACGACGACGATGACCCGTACCTGGTAGTGGCCGCGGACAAAGGCACTGCGACCTTCTCCGACATCGCCAACGGCATTGCCATCGACTACGGCTTCTGGCTGGGCGACGCGTTCGCGTCCGGTGGTTCCGCCGGTTACGACCACAAGAAAATGGGCATCACCGCCAAGGGCGCGTGGGTTGGCGTACAACGTCACTTCCGTGAACGTGGCATCAATGTTCAGAAAGACAGCATCACGGTGGTCGGCGTCGGTGACATGGCCGGTGACGTGTTCGGTAACGGCTTGTTGATGTCGGAAACTCTGCAACTGGTCGCTGCATTCAACCACCTGCACATCTTCATCGACCCGAATCCGCAGCCGGCGAACAGCTTCGCCGAACGTCAGCGCCTGTTCGACCTGCCGCGTTCGGCGTGGTCGGATTACGACACCAGCATCATGTCCGAAGGCGGCGGTATCTTCTCGCGCAGCGCGAAAAGCATCGCGATTTCCCCGCAGATGAAAGAACGCTTCGACATCCAGGCTGACAAGCTGACCCCGACCGAACTGCTGAATGCCTTGCTCAAGGCGCCGGTGGACCTGTTGTGGAACGGCGGCATCGGTACGTACGTCAAGGCCAGCACCGAAAGCCACGCTGATGTCGGCGACAAGGCCAACGATGCACTGCGCGTCAACGGCAACGAATTGCGCTGCAAAGTCGTGGGCGAGGGCGGTAACCTTGGTATGACCCAGCTGGGTCGTGTCGAATTCGGCCTCAATGGCGGCGGCTCCAACACCGACTTCATCGACAACGCCGGTGGTGTGGACTGCTCCGACCACGAAGTGAACATCAAGATCCTGCTGAACGAAGTGGTTCAGGCCGGTGACATGACCGACAAGCAACGTAACCAGTTGCTGGCGAGCATGACCGACGAAGTGGGCAATCTGGTGCTCGGCAACAACTACAAGCAGACCCAGGCGCTGTCCCTGGCGGCCCGTCGCGCCTTGCCGCGTATTGCCGAATACAAGCGTCTGATGAACGATCTGGAAAGCCGCGGCAAGCTCGATCGCGCCATTGAGTTCCTGCCGGCTGAAGAGGCTATCAACGAACGCGTCGCGGAAGGTCACGGCCTGACCCGTGCCGAGTTGTCGGTACTGATCTCCTACAGCAAAATCGACCTCAAGGAACAGCTGCTCAACTCCCTGGTGCCGGACGACGACTACCTGACGCGCGACATGGAAACCGCTTTCCCGCCAAGCCTGGTGAGCAAGTTCTCCGAAGCCATGCGCCGTCACCGTCTGAAGCGCGAGATCGTCAGCACCCAGATCGCCAACGACCTGGTCAACCACATGGGCATCACGTTCGTTCAGCGTCTCAAAGAGTCGACCGGCATGAGCCCGGCGAACGTAGCTGGCGCTTACGTGATCGTGCGTGACATCTTCCACCTTCCGCACTGGTTCCGTCAGATCGAAGCCCTGGATTACCAGGTGTCGGCCGACGTTCAACTGGAGCTGATGGACGAGTTGATGCGCCTGGGTCGCCGTGCAACGCGCTGGTTCCTGCGCAGCCGTCGCAACGAGCAGAACGCAGCCCGTGACGTCGCGCACTTCGGTCCACATCTCGCAGCGCTGGGCCTCAAGCTCGACGAACTGCTGGAAGGCCCGACTCGCGAAGGCTGGCAAACCCGCTACCAGGCTTACGTTGCCGCTGGCGTACCTGAGTTGCTGGCGCGCATGGTTGCAGGCACCACTCACCTGTACACCTTGCTGCCAATCATCGAGGCCGCCGATGTGACCGGCCAGAATGCAGCCGACGTGGCGAAGGCTTACTTCGCTGTGGGCAGCGCGCTGGACATCACCTGGTACCTGCAACAGATCAGTGCCCTGCCGGTTGAAAACAACTGGCAAGCCCTGGCCCGTGAAGCGTTCCGCGATGACGTCGACTGGCAGCAACGTGCGATCACCATCTCGGTCCTGCAACAGGGCGACGGCACCCGGGACGTGGAAACCCGTCTGGCGCTATGGATGGAGCAGCACGACGGCATGATCGAACGCTGGCGTGCCATGCTGGTGGAAATCCGTGCCGCCAGCGGCACTGATTACGCCATGTACGCGGTAGCCAACCGTGAGTTGCTGGACCTGGCATTGAGCGGGCAAGCGGTAGTGCCTGCCATTGCCAATTCCAGTGTCAGCGCCGAACTGGAGCCAGCGGCCTGATAAGTCGTTGAACTGAAAAGCCCCGTATTGTGAAATACGGGGCTTTTTTTTATCTCAAAGGCGGTAAGGCTTGTTGTCGGTGGGGTAAGGCACGTTTCTCTCGAGAATGGTGAGATCGAACTTCACCGGATCTCCAAGTTTATTACCGTAACTATAGATGTCTGGATCGTACATTTGTGCTCCATTGATGACGCCTGAATTACGAGCTTTCATATAAACGCTGGTCGTATTCGTCTTGATGTCGTCGAGCGTGATGATGTTGAAACTGGCGTCGAGTAAATTGAACGAAGTGGTTTTTCCGCCGGCTGCCGGATAGGCACCCAGTGTGCCCTCTTTATTGGTGCTGAAAAATTTTCCGAAATAGCCAGCGCTGCGAATCTGTAGGTTGTAGTAATTTTCGTAACATCTGAAATATACGATCATCTGCTTTAATTGGAAATTTCCTGGATTGGTCGTTAGCCAGTTCCACTGCAAGGAAGGTCTGTGATCATAGGGTGATCTGAGTTGAAACCAGCTTTCATGCAGCTCTTCCTCGAAAAAAGTAATCTCGGAGTTGTCGCATGCGATGTGTGCGATAAAAGATCTCTCCTGTTCAGTGCTCATATTACCCCTTCGTTTGAATGTATCGAAGTGCAGCTTTTCACATAACTGCGAACGATGGGCGGTGTGTATACAGTGTTCTTGATATCAGGAGTACGGCTCATTACTAGTTGGATAAGGAGCGTTTCGCTCGAGAATTTTCAGCTCGAACTGCACAACGTTTCCATGAGGGTCGCCGCTAAACCATTCATAGGCAGGGGTTTCTTCTAACTTGATGGTCGACGCGCTTCGGGCCTTCAAGTAAATGATGGCTTCGTCGCCCTGAATACTATCGAGTGTGATGATGCGTTGGTGGGTATCCAACAAGTTGTATGAGGTGGTATTGCCGCCAGCGGGCAGGCAGGCGGCAAGATTCCCATTGCTGTTTTTGCTGATAAAGTTTCCGAAACAAGCTGCACTGCGAACTTGGATGTTGTAGTAATCCTCGTAACATCTGAAGTAGGCAATCAAATCATCGTTGTCATCTGAGGTCGTCAGCAGGTTCGGTTCGTTGCCTGATAACCATCCACGAATAAAGCCCAGTTTTGCAGCACCACATCGGATGCGAGCGATGAAAGATTTTTCCTGTTCGGTACTCATGAGTTCGTCCTTGTCTGGAAGAGCCTTGCGTCATGCAAGACTTAAAAGGTTAGCGTTGTCGCTGCGAATGTCGCGGGAAGCATCAGGTATAAGGCACATGTTTGGTTGGGTAAGGAACATTTCGCTCCAGTATCTTCAGCTCGAACTGAGCGGGTGTTCCGGAATGATCACCAAACGTATTGAATTGCTGATGTTTTTTCCGGACGCCTGGATCGCGCAGCTGATTTTTGCGTGAATTGATGAGGCCTGCATTCCGGGCTTTGAAATAAACCCTCGCTTCATCCGTTTCAATATCGTCCAGGGTTATGATGTTTTGGTTTGCGTCGAGCAGATTGTATGATGTGGTGTTACCACCCGCCGGAGGGTACGCCCCGAGACTGCCGTCTTCACTCTTGCTGAAAAACTGTCCGAGGAAATATTTATTACGAATCTGTATGTTGTAGTAGTTCTCGTAGCACCTGAAATATACGATCATTTCGAGATGTAGGTTTTGCTGGCCTACGCGCTCCTCGGCGAACGCGCGACTATCCGGGAGTCCTCCGCTCATCGACCAGCCATATGAAGATCTGCTGAGTCTTTCCTCATGATCATAACTGGTCAGCAAGTTTGGCTGCGGTCCACTGAGGATATACTTCTCTTGGAGAAACCCCAGGTAATCACCGTTGTATCGGATACGTGCAATAAAAGATCTTTCCTGTTCGGTACTCATCATAGCGTCCTTGTTTGAGTAGGGTGGCATCTTTGCCGAATTAAAATAATACACCGGTCGATTATTGATACTTACAAAGTATTGCGTTGTGTTGCTTGTCGTTTTGACAAGTGGGTGGGAGGGTAGTGAATACCTTGTTTCGAATAACCTCTTCGAGAACAGTCCCGAAGAGGTCGTTCATGTCAAAGTGATTTGCCGTTTTTTCGGTGGTCGAACATTGATACTTCACTGGTTTGTTGAGTCAGTAAACCAGCCAGCGACTGGTCGAACTTCTGCAGCGCTCGAACTTGAACGTTTTGCTGTTCATTAATATCCGCCACGATTTCTTCACTGCGTTTGTAATCCGCCCATACCGGACTCAATGCTTTGGCATCGTGCCCATGCGCTGTGCCAATGTAGTTGAAGTTTCTGTCGTAGAAATCCGCGCTGACATCCGCTGAGACATCCGAACTGCGGGAAGTGATCAACTGACTGCGGCTGTCCACAATGGCGACCACATCAGGTTTCGCGGCTTTGAGGCTTTCCATGTCCGGGTACACCGTCACTGAGCCGAACTGACGCTGCAACGAAGCCTTGACCCAGTCCACTGCCAGATCCGGCTTGGAGGTGGCCACGTAGGCGTCGTGGATGGGCTGCACCAGCAGGCTCTGGCCGAAACCGGTGCCGGCGTTGGCCTGGTAATCCTGCAGATAGGCGCGATTGGTCTGGGTGTTTCGGCTATAGACGATACCCAGAGACACATTCGCACCGCTGGCAACCTGTGTCGCACTGCTGCGGCCAACCGGTTGAGTGAAAATGCCATCGAGCGACGACACCGCCGTGGGCGCCGTGGGAATTGAGCAGCCGGTTAAAGCAATGGTTATTACAAAGGTACTGGCAAGTGCACGTTTCATGGTGTTACTCCAGTGAAACAACCTGAGTCGGCAAGTTAAGAGCGCCGGTAGTAGCCGGCATCAGGTTTTAGACTAAACCTGTCGTTCCCTAATGAAACAGGCACTCGCGGCTTATATCGGGAAATGAATAGTTTTGTTTGGCTTAACCCGCACTGATTAATAGCGTTGAGAAATAAAAAGGCCCAAAGTTGTCATTCGGGCCTTTTTATTTATACATCGGTGCTCAGCTATCAGTTTTTCAAGGGGATCAGCACTTTCTCATCCGGCGACAACACCATGAACACCAGCAACTTCGCAGGCTGGGTGGCACTGGCATTTTTCGAGACCAGATGCTCCGAGCCCGCCGGCTCATACCAGTATTCACCGGCCTTGTAGGTGATCGCTTTTTCGCCCTTCACTTGTGAGGTTATTTCTCCGGAAAGGACATACGCCATCGCGGTGCCTTGGTGTTTGTGGGCAATGGACGATTGGCCGGGCTCGTAGTCGACCTCGATCATCATTGCTTTCTTGCCGGGAACGTTTTTCAGCAGTTGGTCCTGCAACACGGTGACTTTTTCCGAAGGGTCGCCTTCGTGGGCGAAAGCCGCAGCAGAAACAGTCAGGGCCAGGGCAGCGAGGGAAGCGGTACAGAAACGCAAAGCTTTCATGGTTTATCACCTGCGCAGAGTAGTGTCGTAAACCACATTAATCCGCAAGTAACGGCAAACAAACGGCCAATTTTCTGGAAGGTCAGGTGACCAATCTAAACACGGCGAAACGTGTAGCAGCTGTCGAGCCTGCGAGGCTGCGTTGGCTCGGCAGCTGCTACAAGGTTGCTGCAAGGCTTCGTTTTTTTCAGCGAATCGGAAAACTGTTGAAATCCACGGCATTGGCCAGTTGGCTGTCAATCAGCCCGATAAAACCCTGGACTTCAGGGCAGTTGAAATGCGATTGCATGGCCGCTTCCGATTGCCAGCGTGCACTGACGCTCCAGCGGTTACTGTCCTCTGGGCAGCGGTCGACCATATAGGAATCACAGCCCGGAAGTTCGCGTAGGGTTTCGACAATTTTTTGCAGTTGCTTGCCCAGCTCTTCCGTTCGGCCGGGGGCGGCCTGCACCTGTACGGTGTTGATCACATCATTGGACATTGCCCACACTCCTGAATCAGGCCGGACGAATCCTGCTCACTGAGGGATAACGCCTATGCAGGATAGGCTTGCACCCCCGGACCACCAATAGCCAATCGCCGGATAAACCCCCACACCAATGCGTCAGGCCAGTTGCTGCAAAATGTCGCGCAAGCGGTCCAGGGCGGTGTCGATGTCCAGGGTTTCGATGGCCCCGAACCCCATGAGAAGTCCGGCCTGTGGCGCTTGCTGATAATAAAAGCCTTCAATCGAATAGAGCCCGACTTCAACTTTTTTGGCCAGTTCGATCAGTAAAGGCATATCGATAGGCACTTTGCACATAACCACCATGTGGAAACCTGCCGTGGAAGGCACCGCCTCCAGCCAAGGAGAAAGGTCGGTGGCCACGCGCGTGAGAATCCGCTCGCGCCGCCCGGCATAAATCGTATGGCAACGTCGAATGTGCTTGAGCAGGCAGCCTTCAGCGATGAACTTGGCCAGCGCCCATTGGGGCAGGGTGGACGTGTGCAGATCGGTCAATTGCTTGGCGCGGATCACCGCTTCAAGAATCGCCGGTGGCAAAATGGCGTAACCGAGGCGCAGTTCCGGCAACAGGGTTTTCGAGAATGTCCCGACGTAAGCGACGATGCCCCGTTCATCCATGCTTTGCAGCGAGTCGGTAGGTCGGCCTTCGTAACGAAATTCACTGTCGTAATCGTCCTCGATGATGATTGCACCCAGCTCATAGGCCCGTTCGAGCAACGCGATCCGCCGCTCCTGGCTCATCGGAATACCCAACGGGAACTGGTGAGACGGCGTCACATAAATCAGTCGCGTTCCCAGCGGAATCTTGTCCACCTGGATACCCTCGGCATCTACCGGCACGCCGATCACGGTAGCGCCGTGGCTGCCAAACAACAGGCGGGCAGGCGGGTAGCCGGGGTCTTCCATGGCCACAATGCTGCCGGGGCGAGTCATTACCCGTGAGATCAAGTCCAGCGCCTGTTGCGCGCCGTTGCACACCACCACGTCTTCGTCCTGGCAATTGACCCCGCGAGAAAACGCAATGTGCCGGGCAATCGCATTGCGCAACGCCGGCAAACCTTCAGGCAGGCTGTACAAACCCTTGGAGCCGGCCATCTGGCGCAAGGCATGGGAGGTGCAGCGACGCCAGTCGTCCTGGGGAAACTGTCCCTTGCTGGTGGCGCCGCCGATAAAGTCATAGCGCAGCGAGCCTTCCAGGGTCGGGTGACGCAGAAACACCGGGAGGTTGCGCCAGGACTCGATGACCTCGGCACTGGCCAGTTCCGAGTGGCTTTGCTTGCGGGTGACTTTTGACGGTCTGGCGTTGACGTAAGTGCCTTTGCCGATCACGCCGGTGAGGAAGTTTTCGTACGTCAGTTGCGCGTAGGTATCAGAAATGGTCTTGCGCGAAATACCCAGTTGTTCCGCCAGCAAACGGCTGGGAGGCAGTTGTGTCCCGGCGGCCAGGCGCCCGGATTCAATGGCGCTACGCAGCTGTGTATAGAGCTGGCCGGTGAGGTCCTTGCGGCCATTGATGACAACATGAAGTTCCATACCGGCGGGGCTCCCGGAGCTGTTGAGCGCGTGTGCGTCGCGCCAGATTACCTGCATGAGGGCTCGCGCAGTAGTTGCGTGGGCGAAAAACCGAGGATTGGTCTGAGGCCAGGGTGGTCCACGGTTTTTTCGCATAATTGGACCTGTAATCGTCCTCCTTGAGCGCCTACCGTAAAGCGTATCCATCGATACTCGAGGCTCGCCATGAATTCCCGTCTGGATTACTACAGCGCATCACCCAAAGCGATGAAAGCCATGATCGCCATGGAAGCGCTGACCAGTAACCTCAGTATCGAACAGCCCTTGCTGCACCTGATCAAGATCCGTGCCTCACAGCTCAATGGCTGCGCGTTCTGTACTGACATGCATTCGGTAGACGCCCGGCGTTTGGGGGAGGCCGATCGCCGGCTGTATTCAATCGTGGTCTGGCGCGACAGCGGTTTCTTCAATCCCCGCGAGCGCGCCGCACTGGCCTGGACCGAAGCGGTGACCTTACTCTCGCAAAGCCACGTGCCGGACGATGTCTACGCCCAAGCCCGTGAGCAGTTCAATGAAAGCGAAATGGTCGACCTGACCGTTGCCGTCACCGCGATCAACAGCTGGAATCGCCTGGCCGTGAGCTTCAGACAAACCCCCAGCGCCTGATGCGTTGATGCCCCCACCTGTCACAGTGAATTCATCAATAGTGCGCAAGATGAAGCTTTCACCGACAGATCGACAGGGAGTCAGCGATGCTAACGATCGAAACCACCCGCACCCGCTACATTGATCCCGTGCTGGCGCGGTCTTTCCGGGTCAGCGCCCGTTGTGGCTGCTTCACACAAGCGGCTCGCAGCCTGAACATCAAGGCGACCCAATTGCGCAAGCAACTGGCGCAGCTGGAAACGCAGCTGCAGTGTTCGCTGTTCAATCCCTCGGACAATGGCGTGTCGTTGAGTCGCGATGGCCTGGAGTTTCAGGCGCACTTGATCGCCTTGGCCCATGAGCGCGACTTACCGGTGATCGAGCAGCCCCTGATACGTCTGGCCGTGGCCGAACCGATCCTGCATGACATCCTCGGCCGTGACCTGATCTCGCTGGTAAGACGTAACGCCAGCGTTCGACTGGATATCGTCACTCTGGATAGCGAGCTGTCACTGCAAGCGATCAGTGCCGATGTGGTGGTGTGGCTGGCGGGCACCGACTCGCCGCTGCCCGGGCCCAGTTTTAACGTCGGTGAGCCGCAGCGTCTGGCGCGGCTGGGCTACGTGCCGCACATCTCCAAGCGCTATTCGCGGGTCGCGGCGAGGCCGGAAAGTCATGATGACCTGGCCGATTTTTTATTGGTGCAATGGCAGCATGACCGCCAGCTCGATGCGTTCAATCCCTGGAACAGCCTGGTGGATCAACGCCTGGCTGCAGTGGTGCGCGTGCACGCCTACGAGCTGATGCTGGAGATGATCCGCTCCAGCGCCTGCATCGGGCTCGTGCCGCACTACATGAGTCAGCTTGACCGAGGGCTGGTCGCATTGCCCGGGTTGTTCGAACAACCGATGGAGCGCCAGGTATGGATGGCGGTCAATACCGAGTCGCGAGGACAGCCTGATGTGCAGATGCTCGTCGAGCTGATCGAGAACACCTTCAACGAACGACGTGAATGGTTCCAAGCCTGAACACAACGCCCCTGTGGGAGCTAGCCTGCTAGCGATTACGGTCTGCCAGTCGATATCCATGTTGCCTGACACACCGCTAATCGCCAGCAGGCTAGCTCCCACATTGGATCTCGCCACAGTCGACGATGGCGTTATAGAGTAAGCAGCCATGTCTGCATCAAGGATGAATCACCCATGTCGCTTTCCGACTCCGTCATCACCCTCGAACGCTTCAACGAAACGCACCTCGACGGCATTACCGCCCTCTACAACGACCCGGTGGTCACGCGCCAGGTGCTGCAGATGCCGTTTCAGACCGTCGACGTCTGGCGCAAGCGCCTGGCGTCGGACAATGAGCGCGTGGTGCAGCTGGTTGCGCTGCATCAGGGCACGGTCATCGGCAATCTCGGCCTTGAACAGTACTCGCGGATTCGGCGCAGCCATGCGGGCAGCCTCGGCATGGGTGTCGCGTCGGCGTGGCAAGGCAAAGGCATCGGCACAAAACTGCTGACTGCCGCGCTGGATATCGCCGACAACTGGATGAACCTGCGACGGGTCGAGCTTTCGGTCTACAGCGATAACGAAGCGGCCATCGGCTTGTATCGCAAGTTCGGCTTCGAGACCGAAGGCTTGTTGCGCGACTATGCCGTGCGTGACGGCGTCTATGTGGATGCCTTGAGCATGGCGCGCCTGCGTCACATGCCTGGCACCCATTGATTCAGTCACCCAATGCAAACGCCACCGCCGCCTGTGCATGCAGTTCGGTGGTGTCGAGCAAGGGCAGGGTGCTGTGTTCGGGTTTGATCAGCAGGCCGATTTCGGTACAGCCAAGGATGATGGCCTGCGCCCCACGTCGGGTGAGGGATTCAATGACTTGTTGATAGACCTTGCGTGAGGCCTCGCTGATCACGCCGACGCACAACTCGTCATAGATGATCCGGTGCACGGCCTGGCCCTCATCCGTCTCGGGCACCAGCACACTCAGCCCTTGCGCAATCAGGCGATCCTTGAGGAAGTCCTGTTCCATGGTGAACGCCGTGCCCAGCAAGCCAACCTTCAGTGCGCCCATGTTGACGGCAGCCTGGCCAGCCGGGTCGGCAATGTGCAGGAACGGAATACTGATAGCGTCCTGAATCTGCCCTGCGACTTTGTGCATGGTGTTGGTACACAGCACCACGCACTCAGCGCCACCCGCTTGCAGCCGTTGCGCCGCGTCCACCAGAATTGCCGCCGCATCGTCCCAGCGCCCCGCATGCTGGGCCTGCTCGACCGGGCCGAAATCGACGCTGTGCATGAGCAGTTTTGCCGAACGCAATGGCCCCAGCCGGTCGCGAACCTCTTGGTTGATCAGACGGTAATATTCGGCGCTGGATTCCCAGCTCATGCCGCCGATAAGGCCGATGGTGTGCATGGTGTATTCCTGTGGGTTTGGAGAAAACCAGAGTGCCGTGGATCGGCATTCAGATCCACCGCAAAATGCCGTTCAGGCTTTTAGTCAAACATCGGTAGCGCGCATCTGCCATGCTCAAAGTCCGCAGCACTGCTTCAACCAAAGGAACACCGCAATGGACGACGTAAAGCAACTGGGTGAGATGCTTCGCCAATACGCAGAAAGCGAAGCGCACAAGAAACAACTGTTTGAGTCGCAATCGGCTGTGTGGGCAACGCGCATTGGTGAAGTGTTCGATCAGATCCAGCAATGGCTGGAACCGGTTCAGACGCCGAACTTACTGGAAGTCAAACGCGAGGCATATGTCGCCTTCGGGCCGAGCGTTCCGGTCGAAACGTCGATTTTCAAGACTGAAAAACTCAGCATTGTCATCGCCGGCAAGCCTGTGGAATTCGTCCCGGACGTCATGGGCACGGGCGGTCAGATTTCTTTGGCGGTCATGGGCCTGACGGCCGCGCGCTACGGCAGCATTTCGCTGGTCTGCCTGCCACCGTCCGCTAGCTGGCAATGGCGCAAGACCAATGGCTTGAAAGACCCGGATACGTTCGCTTTCGATGCTGACTTTTTGGCGCAGCAGCTGCAGAGCCTGATTCCTCGCGAACGTGGCTGATAACCGGAAACATGGCACCTCCCTCTGTAGGAGTGAGCCTGCTCGCGATTGACGTTGTGTCAGTTACCAAATTGATTGATACACCGCCATCGCGAGCAGGCTCACTCCTACAGGGGTTGTGGGTGGATTAGATATCGAGGTTGATCCAGCCTGGTTTCGCCTCTTCCGGCGCGACCGCTTTCACTTTCAACCCGGTCGCCATTTCCACCCGCCGCGCCACCTCCGGGTCATCGGCAAACGGAATCAGGCTCGCATCCTCCAGGCTTTGCGCGGTCTGGCGCTTGAAGCAATACTCGACCGCCAGCCAGAGCGCGATCACCGCCACGCCATTCATCATCAGCTCGAACATTGCGGTTGCTCCCTTCAGGCAATCTGCGCTTCGCGTTCAGCCATCGCCACATCGGCGACCCGCACCGTGCGCCACACGTTGTAAGCCATCAGCAGCATGCCGCTCAGGAAAAACACGCCACCGACAAACCGCACGACGAACCCCGGATGACTGGCCTGCAGCGCTTCGACGAACGAGTAGGTCAACGTGCCGTCGTCATTGATCGCGCGCCACATCAACCCTTGGGTGATGCCGTTGACCCACATCGAAGCGATGTACAACACCGTGCCGATGGTCGCGAGCCAGAAGTGCGTGTTGATCAGCGGCGTGCTGTGCATCTGCTCGCGCCCGAAGACCTTCGGGACCATGTGATAAACCGCGCCAAAGGTGATCATTGCGACCCAGCCCAGTGCGCCGGCGTGCACGTGGCCGATGGTCCAGTCGGTGTAGTGGGAGAGAGCGTTGACGGTCTTGATCGCCATCATCGGCCCTTCAAAGGTCGACATGCCGTAGAAGGCCAGGGACAGCACCAGAAAACGCAGGATCGGGTCGGTGCGCAACTTATGCCAGGCGCCTGACAGCGTCATCATTCCGTTGATCATCCCGCCCCAGCTTGGTGCCAGCAGGATCAGCGACATCGCCATGCCCAGCGACTGCGCCCAGTCCGGCAGTGCGGTGTAATGCAGATGGTGCGGACCGGCCCAGATGTACAAGGTGATCAGCGCCCAGAAGTGCACGATCGATAACCGATAGGAGTACACCGGACGATTCACTTGCTTGGGTACGAAGTAATACATCATCCCGAGGAATCCAGTGGTCAGGAAAAAGCCCACCGCGTTATGCCCGTACCACCACTGGACCATGGCGTCGGTGGCTCCGGCATACACCGGGTAGGACTTGAACCAGTCCACGGGAATCGACAGGTGATTGACCACGTGCAACATGGCAATGACCACGATGAAGGCGCCGAAGAACCAGTTACCTACGTAGATGTGTTTGGTCTTGCGCTGGACCACAGTGGTGAAGAACACAATGGCGTACGCGACCCAGACTACGGTCATCCATACCGCGCCGGTGAATTCGATCTCGGCGTATTCCTTGGTGGTGGTGTAGCCCAGGGGAAGGCTGACCAGCATGACCACGATCACCGATTGCCAGCCCCAGAATGTGAACGCTGCAAGCTTGTCTGAAAACAGGCGTACCTGGCAGGTGCGCTGCACGGCGTAATAACTGGCGGCGAATTGTGCGCTGCCGGCGAAACCGAAAATCACCAGGCTGGTGTGCAGCGGTCGCAGGCGGCCGAAGGTGGTCCATGGCAGGTCGAGGTTCATCTCGGGCCACACCAGTTGCGAGGCGATCCACACCCCCATCGCCATCCCCACGACACCCCAGACGATGGTTGCCACGATGAATTGGCGCACGACCTTGTAGTTATAGGCCTGGCCGGTTGTTGCTGTGCTCATGGTCATTGCTTCCACGGTTGCAAAGTAGTGCCAGGCCACCCGGCCTGACAGGTCCTGCACTGTAGAAACCCTGCTCGAAACAAAACAGACTCAGAAAAACGTCATTTATACGGATCAGATTAGCAGGCACATCTGCGGCGTTTTGCCGCTCGCTGATATGGTTTTTCAGTCTTGAGACGAAGGTGCCCCCAACTGACCTGCGCGCTGCCCAATCCATCCGAGAAGCACTGAGCAGATCCCGTGCGGTGGCAATGCGTACCGCTTTCACCGGATCACTCAACCACGGCGTCAACAACGGAGCTCGTTCCTGGCCAGTCCTTGACCTGCTCGCTGTGACAGCCCTGACACTGCTGCTCATCGACCATCTTCGCTGGCGCCAGCGACCGGTTGCGGCTGGGCCCGACTTCTGCAGCCCATGCGCGTTTGCCGTCAGACGCGCGTTCAAGCTCAGTGCAGCTTTGCCGGATGACCGGCGACCGTCAAATAACGGTTGTAGGCGTACGTACGCCGTTAAACAGCCAGGGTGATTTTTCGTACAACATCTGTTGCTGTGTCTATACCTGTAACACTCTTACCCGTAATGTTGTGCGCTTACTTACAGGAGTTACCGCATGAAGCTAGCGTTAATGATGAGCACGCTGTGCATTGCCTCGATCGGAGTTGTGGGCTGTGCCAGCAAAGTTGTTGAACCCGACCAGTACTCGGGCTTTCTCAAAGATTACAGCCAACTCAAGGAAACCGAGTCACCGTCAGGTGCCACGGTGATGCGCTGGATAGATCCCAAGCTGGACGTCAACAAGTACAACAGCGTTTACATCGAACCGACCCAGCTTTATCCAAAGCCTCAGCCAACCGTGAAAATCCCTCAGGCAACCCTCAACGGTATTACCAGCTACTACGATCAAGCCCTCAAGCGTGAAATCGGCAAATCCTTGCCATTGGCCGCAGGCCCAGGTCCTGGTGTGATCGTGGTGCGTGCCGCCATCACTGCCGTCAGCAGCTCCACCGAAGGCCTCAAGCCGTATGAAGTGATCCCGATCGCACTGGTCGCCGCAGCGGTCAGCACGGCCAGCGGTATTCGTGATCAGGAAACCGACCTGGCCACTGAAGCGGTGTTTCTTGATGGCAGCGACAACCACGTAATCGCCCAGGTGGTGCGCAAAGGCACCGGTAAACCGCTGGAAAACGATTCCCAGGTCATGAAAGCCGATGACGTCAAAGGCGTTCTCGATGGTTGGGCTGCGGATCTGCATCAGTCTTACCTGAAGCTCAAGTCCAAGTAATGTATCGGGGCTGATGGCCTCATCGCGAGCAGGCTCGTTCCCACATTTGATCTCTGGTGTACACGGGACCTGGTGGGAGCGGGCTTGCTCGCGATGGCGGTATCACGTGCGCGACATCACTCCGCTCGACTGCCTTGCAGTCGCGAAGCATTTAGCTAACCGGATTTCTCTGTTGCATTGCATGCGTACTTATTGAGGACGCTTCGCGACGTGGCGGGAGCAAGCCGCCGAGCCACAGGGGTGGTCATGGTGCTGAGGGTCGCGTGGGCGATTTCCAGAGTCCCGCTTCAGGACTTCTTGACCTGAGCCCGCACTCTTTCTTCCTGCTCACGCAATTCAGGGGTGAATTCCTCACCGAAATCTTCCGCCGAGTACACCGGACGAATCTCGATCTCGGCGTCGGTGCCTGGCATCGGGTTAGGGCAGCGCTTGACCCAGTCGATGGCTTCCTGCTTCGACTTCACTTCCCAGATCCAGTAACCGGCGATCAGCTCCTTGGTTTCGGCGAACGGGCCGTCGATCACCGTGCGCTGTTCACCCGAGAAACGCACGCGGGCACCTTTGCTGCTGGGTTGCAGGCCGTCGCAATCGATGAGGATGCCGGCCTTTGCCAGCTCCTCGTTGTAGTGGCCCATGGCGGTCATCAGTTCTTCGCTGGGCAGTACTCCCGCCTCTGAGTCGGTGCTGGCTTTTACAATGATCATGAATCGCATGGCTTTTCTCCGCAGGGTTGGTTGGATTCACGAGTAGTCGAATGGCGGCCATCCAAATCGACAGGGTGAGCCACGAAAATGTCCGGCGGCATAAGTTGTATCCAATTCATTCGACAGAACTTCACAATTTGTATCTGGGCATAGGTCGCCGGCCCATTTCATGGTTAACTTCTGCCTCGTCGAATTCTCTCTATCAACGTTCAGAAGGACTCAGTTCATGGCTCAAGTCACTCTCAAAGGCTCCCCGGTTCAAGTCAACGGTCAACTGCCACAAGCCGGTTCCAAGGCGCCAGCCTTCTCCCTGGTGGCCGGTAATCTGTCCGACGTGACCCTGGCCAGCCTGGCCGGCAAGCGCAAAGTGCTGAACATTTTCCCAAGCGTCGACACCCCGACCTGCGCGACCTCGGTGCGCAAGTTCAACGCCCAGGCCAATGATGTCGCCAACACTGTCGTGCTGTGCATCTCCGCTGACCTGCCGTTCGCCCAAGCGCGTTTCTGCGGCGCCGAAGGTCTGGAAAACGTCCAGAACCTGTCGACCCTGCGCGGTGCTGAATTCATCGAGAACTACGGTGTGGCAATCGCTGATGGCCCACTCAAAGGCCTGACCGCACGTGCCGTGGTTGTACTGGATGAAAACGACAACGTTCTGTACAGCGAACTGGTCAAGGAAATTGCTGACGAACC
>Ga0247812_10000758_pt1 | contig 18789 bp, 16 predicted proteins | sample UWRJL149409B1_FD_178011 | JGI IMG/M metagenome (GOLD analysis project Ga0247812, IMG submission 178011) | Plant litter microbial communities from Arlington Agricultural Research Station in Wisconsin, United States - UWRJ-L149-409B-1 | ecosystem: Environmental > Terrestrial > Plant litter >...
GCGGCGGCGCCTTCGTCCTGCTGGCCGACGACGTGGAAGTGCTCCGCTGAGAATTCTCCTGACCAACGACGACGGGATCGAGGCCGAGGGGCTGGAATGCCTGGAGCGGATCGCGCGGACGCTGAGCAACGACGTCTGGATCGTGGCGCCCGCGACCGAGCAGTCGGGCAAGGGGCGAGGGATCACCCTGACCGAGCCGCTGCGGGTCAACCGGCTGGGCGAGAAGCGGTTCTCGGTCACCGGGACGCCGACCGACTGCGTCGTGCTGGCGGTCGGCGACCTGATGGACGTCAAGCCGGATCTGGTGCTGTCGGGCGTCAATCGCGGGCATAATGTCGGCGAGGACTGTTCGTATTCGGGGACGGTGGCGGGCGCCCTGCAGGGCATGGCCTTCGGCATCCGGTCCATCGCGCTGAGTCAGTCGCTGGAGCGGTTCCACGACGAGGTGACGGCCCACTGGAACACGGCCGAGGCCTATGCGCCCGGGGTCATCTCGACCCTGCTGGCCCAGACCTGGCAGGCCGGGGTGGTGATGAACCTGAACTTCCCGGCGCGCCCGCCCGAGGCGGTGACCGAGGTCGAGGTGACGGTCCAGGGCTTCCGCGACATCGGCGAGATGCACGCCGTGCGCCGCACCGACCTGCGCGGCCGCGACTATTACTGGATGAGTTTCCGCGGGGCGAAGCAGGATCATGCGCCGGGCACCGACCTGCGGGCCATGGATGACGGGAAGATCTCCGTTACGCCCCTGCATATCGACCTGACCCACCGGCCCAGCGTCCACGAGCTGAAGGGCGTGCTGGGCGGGGCGCCGCCGATGGGGCGGGCGGCGTGATCCTCCCTCGCGCAGCGGGGGAGGGGGACCGCGAAGCGGTGGAGGGGGCGACCCCGGACACGGTGCTTGCGTCCGCCCCCTCCACCATCCTTCGGATGGTTCCCCTCCCCCGTGAAGGACGGGGGAGGATTTTCGTATGAACCTCCGCGACGATCGCGCCGGGCGGTTGATCCTGTCGCTGCGACAGCAGGGGGTGACCGATCCGAAGGTGCTGGCGGCGATGGAGTCCATCGATCGCGCCGTCTTCGTCCACGAGCAGTTCCTCGATCAGGCGTGGGAGGATCAGGCCCTGCCGATCGACTGCGCCCAGACGATCAGCCAGCCCTATATCGTCGGCCTGATGACCCAGGCGCTGGAGGTCGAGCCGCGCCACCGGGTGCTCGAGATCGGCACCGGCAGCGGATACCAGTGTGCGGTGCTGAGCCGGCTGGCGCGCTATGTCTACTCGGTCGAACGCTATCGGTCGCTGCTGGTCGAGGCCGAGGCGCGGTTGCGGCGGCTGGAGATCGACAATGTCATCACCCAGCATTCCGACGGCGGACTGGGCTGGCCGCAGCAGGCGCCGTTCGACCGGATCATGGTCACCGCCGCCTCGCCGACCGAACCGACCGAGTTGCTGAAACAGCTGAAGCCCGGCGGGGTGCTGGTCGCGCCGGTGGGCCGGACGTCGGTGCAGATGCTGCACCGCTACACCGGACAGCCGGACGGATCCTTCCACCGCGAGAGCCTGCGCGAGGTGCGGTTCGTACCCCTTGTCGAGGGAACGGCGAAGGAGGGCTAGGGGCGGGGCGCAGGTAGGACCGTCGGCCGCCTGCTCATGTGATTCAACAGATCGTTCGCCCACCGATCCAACTCACCGTGGAAGTCATTCATCTGTTCGTCGAGCCTACTGTCATTGTGGCCGTTGCGCTTCGCCTCAGTCAGCCTGTCGACTTCACTATATGCTGTCTGAACCCGTTCACTGCTTGCGCGGGCGTCAGCCAACCATTCCCGTTCCTGGCCGGCCGCTCCTCGCTCTGACCTCAGGAACCGGTCCAGATCCTCCAACCTGGCGCGTTCGTTGGCCCGCGCTTCAGCGAGACGCCGATTGACGGCGGGGTCTGTATCGCCAGCAGGGTTTTGAGCTTGATGCTCCCTGACGGTTCTGACCGCGGCTCTGGCGTCGTCTTCCAACACTCGGGCTCTCCTGGGCCAGGCGGCTTCGGCATTGGATTGGGCGGGGGTTTTGTTTCGCTCCGCCGCCAAGGCGTTTCGAGCCTTTTCCAATTGCGCCTCGGCATCCGCGATCTGTTCGGCAATGCCTTCCTCGCCCGCCCTCTTTTCATCCTTGAGGTATTCGAGCTCTTCGGCGGCTTCCTCGATATTCTGCGTTAGATGCCGAAGGCGGGCGTCATACTCCCCCTGCTCGGCTGCGGTTGGAGCAGCGCCGCTACCGCCGCCGCCACCTGCGCGGCCCCCGCCGCCTGTCGCGCCACCGGCGCTGCCGGAGCGGGTAGCCCGAGGGCGGCGCAGTTCGCTCTCAAGCTCGTCGGCCGTGATGCGATACCGATCCATCAGGTTTTCGAATTCCACCTGGTGGCGCTCACGGACATGCACGGTGAGGGAGTCGCACTGGGCCTGCGCTTCTTCCAGAGCCGTGCCGCGTCGATTGCCGTTCAGAAAATCGCGGGCATTACGGACCTGAGCTTCATCTGCGATCCTCTGGCAATTGTCATCCGCGACTTTCATCTCGCGGCGCTGCCGGGCCTCCATCTCATCGAAGGCGGCGGCGAAGCCGGGGCGCATGCCACCGTCTCTCTCTTCGAGAATCCATTTCAGCTGGCGGAGGCGGACGGCTTGTAGGCGCTGTCTGGCCGCCTTCAGGCGTTCGTAAGCCGGGTGGTCAGAGCTGATTAATGGTGCAAGTAGGGGATCGGTCGGGCTTGCTGGAGAATCTAGTAAGTCTCTCAGAGCCTTCTGCGCCTCGTCGAACTCCCGGAAAGCGTCCTCCATCGCCGCGCTGATAACGTCGCCCGGCTCATTGATGAGAACCTCTTGAAAAACCTCGGCGGTGGCGATGGTCTCGTTGGCGCCTTGCGCGATTTCACCGGCCCTGTTCGATGGACTGCCGTCGAGAGCGGGCGGCGTGACCGCGTCGACCTCGGCGGCCGCGCGGACTCCGGCGATGCCGGAATCACGGATCGCCTCGACAAACTCGGCCATGGCTTCCATCTCGATCCGGCGAGCGGGCGGCATGAACTCCAGATGCGACGGCATTCTTTGGGAGAAGGGCGTCGGCGGGGTGATGGTGGGGAGCGGCGCGCGCGCGGCAGTCGTGGTCCGGCCATTTCCGGACGGCGCTGAAGCTGTGCTCGTGGGGGATGAGGCCTGTCCGTTGCCTCCGCCGCCGCCACCGCCACCACCCTGCCTCTGGCGGATCAGGGCTTCCAGCTCGGCCAGCTTCCTCAGACACGCCGCCTCGTCGACGCCCACCAGCGCCATACCCTCGCCGAAGAGGGCGCCGATCCGTTCGGAGGTCGGGTGGGCCTGGCTGTTCAGCGAGATCGCCGTCGGCATCAGGGCCTGCATGCGTGGACCACACTGCTGGGCCGTGGCCGGCTGGGCGATGAGGAAGGCGAGCACGCCGGTCGAGGCGCCGAATTTAGCCAAGGGTGACATGATGGATTAGAGATGGTTGTTGATCTGAAACCGTCAGTTTCGTGCGTTGGTCCGCACGGCCAGCCGTTCGCGACGAACTCCGGAACGCGCGCGACAAACGGCGACGGGACCGGGCGCGCAGGCCGACAACGGCGACGTTAACCTCTCCGCCCCACTTTCGCGCGCTTTGATCGCTTGAGGCGCTACGCGGGGCGCCCCCTGGTCGAGGGGCCGGCGGAGGAGGGGTGAGCCCTCTTGCCGGACTGATCAGGGATTAGGCGGCGTGTAGGTCGGCAGGGCGGGCGTCGGCGGGGCTGCTGGCGCTCGCTGCGCCGGCGGCAAGACCGTGTCCCGCCCGTACCCGCCGGGGGTGAGGTGGGCCGGGTTCGTCCCTGGACGGCCCTCATATTCATTCAAGGTCGGACGATCGGCTGGCGCAGGCGCCCTTTCGACTGTGTCGCGGATGGTCTCGTTCGGCGCGATGTTGGCCCTGTCGGCGGTCTGGCGTCCGGCCACATAGCCGGCGCGAGCGGCCGGGTCGTAGGTGGCTAGATGGTCCAGGTAGGCGGCCTCCGCCTGCCTCATGCGGTTTTGCGCGCTCCGGACCGCCGCGAGGGATGCGTCGGTGTCGTGAGTGCTGTGGTCCCGGGCTCTCGCCGCGGCCTCGAAGCCGGCCCTCGCCTCGCTCAGTTCGGACTCGAGACGGCCCGCCTCAGTTCGGGCCTGACCCTCCGACATGCGGGGGCGGGCCTGGCCATCGGCGCCATGGAGGGTCTGGTGATCCTGATACGCGCGTTCCGCATTGCGCACCTGGGCTTCCGCCTGGGCGATGAAGGCGTCGATTTTAGATTGGGCACGCCCCGCGCCCTGGAGTCCCGGAACTCGTTGAGACGATAGCGCTCGTGCTCGAGGGCCGCTCTCAGCCGGTTCGCCTCGCCTTGGGCCTGCTCCGGAGGCATTCGGGTCTGGCTCCCGGACCCGGGGTACTGGCTCATGTGTGCGCGGTAGGCGGCTTCCAGCCTCGAGAGGTTGGCGTCGCTCTCGGCGATCAAACTCTTTGCTTCCGCGTCCTGTATGGACGATTTCCTGAACTCTTCATTGCGGTAGCGCTCGTAGTCCAGCGCCTCCTTCAGGCGACGCGCCTCCGCCGTCGCCTCGGCTGCGGTCATGGGCTTGGTTTCCGCCGAAGCGCCGCTTCCAGCCGGGGCGGATGGCGGGGGCGCGGTTGGCTGTCGACCCGGCGGGGTCGCCCGTCTCCGACGCGTGCCAGCGTCGTTGGCCGGGGGAGTGTGACGGGCGACCATGTCGTTCCACTCACGAAGGTGCCGCTGCTGAAGGGGAACGGTAGCGGCGTCACACGAAGTCATTCCGTCGCTGATGGCGGTCGAGGCGGCGTTTCCACGCTTCAGGTCCTCGGTGTATTTCTGCAGGGCCTGCTGTTGCATTTCCGCGCATTGAACGACGAGCGCCCGCGTCTCAGCACTTTGCTTGTCGCTCAAAGCTCGCTCCGCGGCGCGATAGCCGGGCAGGAAGCCGTCCTCATCACCGGTCATCCATCTTTCCTGACGTCGGCGAACGTCGTTCAGGGCCTCTCGCGCTTCGTGCAGCCGGCTGTGGGCCTCGCGCATGTCCCGCTCATAGGCGGCGAGTTGCCCGTCGGACATCTCGCCGTCCCATCCCCGGCGGGTGACCTCGTCGTAAGCCCGGTCGGCTTCCTCGAAATCGCGATAGCGATCCTCCAGCTCCGCGCTGATCACGTCGCCGGGTTCATTGATCAGGATTTCCTGCAGAGCCTCGGCGGCAGCGATGTTGGCGTTCGTTGCTTCGGCGATGTCCCCAGCGGGGCTTGAAGACGCGCCGTCCGTCGCCGGAGCCGCCGCAGCCTCCATGGCCGCAGCGCGCTGCGCGGCCGGCACGCCGAAGCCGCGGACCGCCGCGACCAATGCGGACAGGGCGTCGACCTCCTGACGGCGCTCGGGCGGCAGGGCGGCCGTGCGGGCGGGAAGGACTCGCGAGAAAGGCGTCGGCGGCGTGATCGCCGGAAGCGAGCCGCGACGGGCGCCGGAGCCGGCTCCGCCGCCGGAAGGCACCGCGGCGGTTGCTGCCGGAGACGAACCGCCGCCCTGACCGGAGCCCGACTGGCGACGTCGGATGAGCTCTTCCAACTCGGTCAGCTTCGTCATGCAGGCCGCCTCGTCGACCGCCGCAAGCGTCATTCCCTCGACGAGCAGGACGCCGATCCGTTCGGAGGTCGGATGAGGTTCGCTGTTCATGGCGACCGCCGTTGGCGTCAGCGCCTGCATGCGCTGTCCGCACTGCTGGGCCATGGCGGGTTGCGCGATGAGGAAGGCGAGCACGCCGGTCGGGACGCCGAGTTTGATCAGGCGGGGCATGGGTGAATTCGTGGCTGTTGTTGACGTCAGAGCGTCAGCTCTCCGGCGTCTGCATCAACGCAACCAGCCGTTCGCGACGAACCCTGGTACCCGCGCGACAAAGCCGTGGCAGGGCTCTCCGCCGCGCCGACAACGGCGCCGTTAACCTCTCCGCCCCACTTTCGCGCGCTTTCACGGCTTGGCTAATGGCGCGACGCGGGGCACACCCGTCAGCGAGAGTCGAGGAGAGCGCCATGGGCGGATTCAAGGGCTGGGCGAAGGTCCTGATCATCATGGGCGCGGCGATGACCGCCGCCGCCTGTTCCAGCTATCCGACCGAGCCTCGTTATGCGACGCGAGCCGGCGCTGTTCCGCAAGGAACGCAGCCGCAACAGACCTATCCGGCGGCGACGCCCTACGCCGGGACGGAATATCCGGCGCCCGGCGCCTATGAGGCTCCGCCTCCCGCCCGTGCGCCGATCGGGGCCATCGAGGGCGGCGCCCTGCCGTCACCAGGGGGGGCGTCGCCCGGCGGATCATACCCGCCGCCGGCCAGCAGCACCTATCCGCCGTCGAACACCTCGCCCAACTATCCGCCGCCTGCGTCGGGCTATAACGCCGCGCCCTACAGTCCGCCGACCTACAATCCGCCAACCTACAATCCCCCGGGGGCGACGCGGGCGCCGGTGACGGGCGGGGTCGCCTATGTGATCCAGCCGGGCGACACGATCTCGGGCGTCGGACGCCGGTTCCAGACGCCGGTCCAGGCGCTGATCGACCTGAACAATCTGGGGCCGCGCGGCGCGATCACGTCCGGCCAGAGCATCACATTGCCGGCCAGCGCGGTCGACACCGGGACCGACCCCTTCGCGACCGGCCCGGCCCCGATCGGGGTCATGGTGCCCGAGTTCGGCGCGCCGCCGCCGCCGCCTCCGGTCCCGCCGTCAGGCAACGCCGCCCTGCCGCCGCCGCCGCGCGAGCCGGCTTCCGTCCTGACGCCGTCGCGGCCGACCGCGCCAGCGGCCTCGACCGGAGCCGGCATCGGCCTGCAGTGGCCGGTGCGGGGCGATATCCTGCGTCGCTTCGGTCCGGTCGGGCTGGGCGAGCGCAATAACGGCATCAATATCGGCGCCTCGGCCGGAACGGCAGTCACCGCGGCCTCGGCCGGACGCGTGGCCTATGTCGGCGACGATCTGGTGGGGCAGGGGCTGACGGTCCTGATCGTCCACCGCGACGGCTGGCGCACGGTCTATGGCCATCTGGGTTCGACCACGGTCGAGGACGGCGCCGACGTGCGCGCGGGCCAGCAGATCGGCACCGTGGGCCTGACCGCCGGCGACGGCCGTCCCTCGATCCACTTCGAGACCCGGCGGATGCAGGGCGACGAGCCGGTGGCGATCGACCCGCTGACCGTCCTGCCGCGATAGCGCAAACGTCGCGTTGCAATGTCGGGTCGCCGGCCCTAGGTTCCGCGCCTTGTTTTCAAAGGGCGCCCGACTGAGGCTGGCCCAAGTCGGGGAAGACCGAGATGCCTACCGGTGAAGGCGGCCTGATGGCCGCGATCGTGCAGTTCCTGCCGTTCGTCGCGATCTTCGTGCTGTTCTACTTCCTGCTGATCCGTCCGCAGCAGAAACGCGCCAAGGAGCATGCGAACCTGATCGCCTCGGTCAAGCGCGGCGACGTAATCGTCCTGTCGTCAGGCCTGATCGGCAAGGTGACCCGCGTCGAGGAGGCCGAGGTCAACGTCGAGATCGCGCCCAGCGTCAACGTGCGCGTGGTCAAGGGCATGATCGCCGAGGTGCGCAACCGCACCGCCGTGGCCGCCAACGACGTCAAGTCGATCTCCAAGTCCTGATCCTCAAAGCGTCGACGAACCGGGTACCGTCTCCATGATTCAGCTGTCGCGCTGGAAGGTCATCCTTCTTTCCGTATCGCTCGTGCTCGGGCTGCTGTTCGCGTTTCCGAACGCGCTCAGCCCTGCTCAGCGCGACGCCTTGCCGGGCTTCGTGCCCAAGGGTGCGCTGAATCTGGGGCTGGACCTGCAAGGCGGGTCGTATCTGCTGCTGGAAGTCGACACCGACGCGATGCGCGTGAAGCGCGTCGACAATCTGGTCGAGGACGTGCGGGTCACCCTGCGCGAGGCCCAGATCAACATCAACGCCCTGCAGCGCGAGCAGGGCGGGGTGGTCATTTCCCTGGCCAGCAACGAGCAGGCCAACGCCGCCTTTACGGCGCTGCGAACCCTGGCCGGCGGCGCCAACCAGCAGGGCGTTCAGGAACGCACCGTGAGCCGCGTGGGCGGCGACCGTATTCGTTACGGCTTCACCCAGGCCGCGCTGGACGGCATGGGCGCGACGGCCGTCGATCAGTCGATCGAGGTGGTGCGCCGCCGGATCGACAGCCTCGGCACCCGCGAACCCTCCATCACCCGTCAGGGCGCGGACCGCATCGTGGTTCAGGCTCCCGGCGAGAGCGACCCTACCGCTCTTGAGCGCGTCATCGGCCAGACGGCCCAACTGACCTTCCAGATGGTGGACAGCGAGAACTCGGTGCAGGACGCCGTCGCCGGTCGCGTGCCGCCCGATTCCCAATTATTGATCGGCGACGACGGCGTGACCCCTTATCTGGTCAAGCGTCGAGTGCTGGTCTCGGGCGAGAACCTGACGCGCGCCTCGGTCGACGCCGATCAGTCTGGCCGCCCGGCCATCGGCTTCCGCTTCGACGGCGTCGGCGCCCGCCGCTTCGGCGAGGCCACGGCCGCCAACATCGGCAAGCCCTTCGCCATCATCCTGGACGGCAAGGTCATCTCGGCCCCGCGCATCAACGGCGCGATCACCGGCGGCTCGGGCATCATCGAGGGCCAGTTCTCGATCGCCGAAGCCTCCGAGATGGTCAATCTGCTGAACGGCGGCGCCCTGCCGGCCCCGCTGCGGGTCGAGGAACGTCGCGTCGTCACCGCCGAACTGGGTGCGGACGCCGTGGCCGCCGGCGCCCTGTCGACCCTGATCGGCTTCATCATCATCGTGGCCTTCATGATCTTGGCCTACGGCTTCCTGTTCGGCGGGGTCAGCGTTCTGGGCCTGATCCTGAACGGCATCCTGATCGTCGCCGCCATGTCCCTGACCCAGGCGACCCTGACCCTGCCCGGGATCGCCGGTCTGGTGCTGACCTTCGCCGTGGCCGTGGACGCCAACGTGCTGATCTATGAGCGGATGCGCGACGAGGCGCGTAGCGGCCGATCGGTCATCGCCTCGATGGACGCCGGCTTCAATAAGGCCATGGGCACCATCATCGACGCCAACCTGACGACCCTGGTCGCGGCGGGCATCATGTTCGTGTTCGGCGCCGGCCCCGTGCGCGGCTTTGCATGGACCCTGACCATCGGGGTGTTCACCTCGATGTTCTCTTCGGTGCTCGTCGCCCAGGTGCTGCTGGCCTACTGGCTGAAGGTCGCCAAGCCCAAGAAACTGCCCATCGCCGACGCGGAGACTGTCCGATGACCTGGTGGCCCCTGATCCGGATCCTGCCGCAGAAGACCAATCTGCATTTCGTCAAATACGCGCGCTACGCGGCTGTGATTTCCGTGGTGCTGTGCGTCGCCTCGATCGTGGCCTGCTTTTACCCCGGCCTGAACATGGGCATCGATTTCCGCGGGGGGGCCTCGATGGAGGTGGCCAAGCCGGCCGGTCAGGTCGTCGATCTGGAAGCCGTCCGGAGCTCGGTCAGCGAACTGAACCTGGGCGACGTCGGGGTCCAGGGCATCGCCCGGCGCGACACCAACGCCAACGACGGCTCGACGGCCATCCTGCGCTTCCAGGTGCCGGAAGGTCGCGACCAGACCCAGGTGGTCCAGCAAGTCGAACAGGCCGTGAGCACGGCTGTGGGACAGGTCACCTATTCCGGCGTCAGCGTCGTGGGCTCCAAGGTCTCGGGTGAGCTGTTCACCTCGGGCCTGATGGCCCTGGGCTTGGCCATCGTCCTGATGTTCGCCTACATCTGGTTCCGGTTCGAGCCCCAGTTCGGCTTCGGCGCCGTCGCCGGCCTGCTTCACGACGTCATCCTGACGTTCGGCCTGATCGTCCTGTTCCGGCTGGAGTTCAGCCTGAATATGGTCGCCGCCATCCTGACCGTCATCGGCTATTCGATGAACGACACCGTCGTCGTATTCGACCGCCTTCGCGAGAACCTGCGCAAGTACAAGACCATGCCGCTGCGCGACGTGATCGACCTGTCGCTGAACGAGACGCTGTCGCGGACCATCATCACTGGCGTCACGGCCGTGATGGTTCTGGGCGCCCTGGCCGTCTTCGGCGGCGAGGCCCTGTTCGGCTTCTCGATCGCCCTGATGTTCGGCATCATCATCGGCACCTATTCGTCGATCTATGTCGGCGCGCCGATCATCCTGCTGTGGGGCGTGAAGCGCGGTGAACTGGCCGACGACGCCAAGCCGGTGAAGCTGGGGATGGCGAGCCGTCCCTAGTTCCGGTTCTCCCTCCCCCTCCGGGGGAGGGTGGCTGAGCCTTCGGCGAAGCCGGGTGGGGGCGGCTGGAGCGAGGCCGCACTGACCTGTGTTTGTATTGTCCTGGCCCTCCCCACCCGGTCGCTGGGCGACCACCCTCCCCCGGGAGGGGAGGGAGAGCTGATCCCGATTCCGATCTTCTGGTGAATGAGGCGACGGATTGAGCCAGAGCGACACCCTCGACGCCCAGGTCCAGGCCGCCGATCCGGACCGCTGGCTGTCCAGCCGGTTCGTGGCGGATGAGGGCGCGCGGGCGGATCTGGTCGCGCTCTACGCCTTCGAGGCCGAGCTGCTGAACATCCCGACGCGGGTGACCCAGCCGCTGCTGGCCGAGATGCGCTTTGTCTGGTGGCGCCAGCAGATGGACGGCGTCTTCGCGGGCGTTCCGCGCAAGGGCCATCCGGTGCTGGAGGCCCTGACCGACATGGTGGGGCGGCGCGCTCTGGATCGCGCGCCGTTCGACGCCCTGATCGACGCCCACGTCGGTCGCGTCCATGGCGAGCAACATGATCTGGACGCCTTTTACACCGGGCCGATGCAGGCGGCGGTGCGGCTGCTGGCCGGACCCGGACATGACGACGCGGTCGGCGGGGCAGGACGGATGTGGGGCCTGACCCAGGTCGGGCGGCTGGACGAGGCGCGCGCCCTGCGTTTCGCCGTCAATCGCGATCTCAAGAGCCTTCCGCCCACGGCCTTTCCGGCCGTGGCCCATCTGGCCGCCGCCGGCGTGACGGGCGAGGGGGGAAAGCGATTGCGTATGACCTGGGCCAGCCTGACCGGGCGAATCTGACCCGGACCGCAGGGCGGCCCGGGCGTCGGAACCCGGTATAACCCTCTGGTCATTATTCACATTTATTGTGGTTACCGAACAGGGTGGCGCGATAGACCATGAGCGACAGATCGGTCCGCAATCTCGTGCATTTGCAGGCCTCGGCCTCGACGGCGCGGGTGCTCAACCTTCTGTCGGTGTGGCGACGTCACGGCGAGACCGAGGCCTGGGCCGAGGCGCCCATGTTCCGCAATCCGTCGCTGAACAAATGCTGGGTCATCAAGCACCGGCTGCGCCGCAACGAGATCGACCTGTTCCGCAGCCGACGGCAGGTCGCGACCAAGGTCCTGCTGCCCATCGAGTCCACCGACCTGAAGCTGGGCGGCCGTTCGGTCTTTGTCGATCAGATCGATTTCGAACGCACCCTGAAGGAGACGTTTGGCACGGGGTTCGACGACCGCGATCTGGAGACCCTGCGTCTGCTGGACAAGCTGCCGTCGCTGGACCCGTTCCTGCTGCGGGAGCAACTGAAGCGTCACGGCGTCGAGCCGGCGCGCTGCTATTTCGAGGTGGCCGACGCCGATCTGAAGCGGATGTTCGCCTTCGTCGAGGCCGAGATCCGGCCGCTGGTGAATATGAGTCTGGGCGCCGGCGGCGGCGACGGCACGGGCGCCACGGCCAATCTGGTGGCCAAGATCCTGTCCAACGCCGGCGGCCCGGAGATGGAGCCCCTGCGTATGACCCTGCGCCTCCAGACCGACGAATACGCCGAGGGCGTCTTCTGCTGGAAGGGGTTCCTCTATTACAAATGGGCCGTGGCCGACATCCTTCGCGATGTCGCCGCCATCGCCGATCAGGTGGCGACGGTGAAGCCGATCGGGCCGATGGACGCGGAGTCCAAGGCCTATATCGAGCGCGGCCGCCGCGTGCTGCGACACCTGATCCTCAAGACCTGCGAATCCGTCGTCGACACCCTGCGGGTCTATGACGACGCCTACGCCAACCTGACCCAGAACGGCCGTCCTACGGCGTTCCGCGAGTTCCTGCTGGACGCGCCGCATCTGTTCACGCGGCTCGGAGAACAGGTCGGGGCCGTGCAGCACATCCTCAGCTTCTGGCGCTTCCGGTTCGGCCCGGGCGCGTCGCAAGTCAGCGTCGAGGAGCTGATCGACATCATGATGGATTTCGAGGGCAGCCTCGCGCCCCGCGACGAGGACGGCCGGCGGGCGGCCTGACTCCGCCGAAGATCAGGCGTCCCGCCAAGGCTTGGGATCGTAGGTCGCCTGTGGCCATCTGAGCAGGGTAGAGCGCGCCTTCAGTTCGACATAGGCGCGGTTTCCTCCGCCAGGACCAGCGCGAAAGCTCATGGCGTAGACGTCATCCAGTCCAAGCGGCGCGGATATCTGCAGCGCCTCGCCCGTATCGGCGAGTCGGACGCTCAGTGCGTGGACGGTCGCCAAGGCGCGCATCAAGGCCTCATCCGCGTCCGCTAGCGGAGGGTAGGTCGCGCCGAAGCGAGGGCCGAACCAGAGATGGACCCGGGCCTGGTTACGAACCTCGACCCGTTCGGCGAGATCGGAGGGAAGGGCCGCCTTGAACTGGCGCTCCCACCCGTCCTCGGCCTCCCAAGATACGTCCGGGTGGAAATATATGACGTCGTAGTCCCGGATGCCATAGCTCGGATCAAGGCTGAGCATGCCGTTCCAGATGGTCTGGTAGATCGCGCCGGCGAACACGGCCCCCTGCGGCAGACCTGTTTCCCGGATGGTTTCGAGCACCGAGATCAGTTCACTGTTCCCGCGAAGATGGGATGTCAGGCGGGCGTGGTCTTCCGGAGGCAAGGTCATGGCGAGACAATTCTTCGAGTCGCCGAAGAGCTCTAGATCACGGGCCTCCAAGCGCGATGGATCGTCGACGAATCTTCACCGTGCGGATCGCGTGGCGGCGCCGGGCCAGACCATCACTTCATCGGGCCAGACCTGTCGGTTGGGCGAACCGGTATAGGTCCAGTCCAGCATGCGCTGCATGGACCGGGCGCCGTTGCGAACAACCGGCGAGGCCTTCGGCAGGCCGTGCATTTCCCGCGCCCAGTCTGGCAACAGGTCGGCCCCGGCCTTCATGATCAGGTCGGCCGCGAAATCCTCGGCCAGACCGCCGACCTTCTGGCGCATGACCAGGGCGGCGACCTCGGTCGTGCGGGCGTCCGCTTTCAGCTGGGGCCGCATCGACTGGATCAGGGTTTCGGCCGAGGTGCGGTCGGTCGGGACGGGATCGGCGCCCAGCGCCCGACCGATGCGCGCCATCTCGGCCAGATAGGCGTCCTGATCGGCGAGGGACATCGACGGTTCGGCATAGCGGATCCAGCTGTCGAGGAAGCTGGTGGTCTCCGTCACATGGACCCAGGCCAGTAGCGAGGGATCGCTGACGCGATAGGCCGTCCCGTCTGGCAGGGTCCCGCCCAGCCTGTCGTGGATGCGGCGCACCTTGTCGATGACGGCGTTTCCGGCAGAGGCGTGGTCGTAGGTGGTGATGGCGATAAACTTCGCCGTCCGCCTCAGCCGCCCGTGCATGTCGGCGCGGAAGTCGGAATGGTCCCAGACCCCGGCCAGCACCGCGGGATGCAGCATCTGCAGCAGCAGGCCCGAGACGCCGCCGATCATCATGGTGACGATGTCGCCATTGACCCGCCAGGCGATGGAGTCAGTAGGAAAAAGAGCGTCGGCGCGGCGCAGGGCGGGGCGCTCGCCGGCCTCGTAGTCGTTGAACAGCTCGTTGATCCGGCGCCGGATGGCGACCTTGGCGAACTCCATCGTCAGGCCGCGTCCCGCCAGGCCTTGAGGCTCTCGATAGCCCTGATGCTCATTAGCCGCTTCTTGGCGCGTCCGCGTTCCTTGAGCGGGATCTTCTTGCCGGCCTCGTCGACCTTGGGCGTGTCGAGGGGCGGCAGCAGGCCGTAGTTGATATTCATCGGCTGGAATTTCGAGCCGGTCAGGTGGCCGCCGGTGATGTGCTCGACCAGAGCGCCGATGGCGGTGTGGGCCTCCGGGGCGTCCAGCGGTTTGCCGAGCCGCTCGGCGGCGGCAAGGCGGCCGGCCAGGAGGCCAGTGGCGGCGCTTTCGACATAGCCCTCGACCCCCGTGACCTGACCAGCGAAGCGCAGGCGCGGCATGGATTTCATCCGCAGCTGGCGATCCAGCAGATGCGGGCTGTTTAGATAGGTGTTGCGGTGCAGGCCGCCGAGGCGGGCGAACTGGGCGTTCTGCAGGCCCGGGATCATGCGGAAGGTCTCGGCCTGGGCGCCGTGCTTCAGCTTGGTCTGGAAGCCGACGATGTTGAACAGGGTGCCCAGCGCATTGTCCTGACGCAGCTGGACGATGGCGTAGGCCTTGACCAGCGGGTCGCGGGGATTGGTCAGGCCGACAGGCTTCATCGGGCCGTGGCGCAGGGTCTCGCGGCCGCGCTCGGCCATGACCTCGATCGGCAGGCAGCCGTCGAAATAGGGGACGTTCTCCCACTCCTTGAACTCGGCCTTTGGGCCGTCGATCAGGGCGTCGATGAAGGCCTCGTACTGTTCCTTGTTCATCGGGCAGTTGACGTAGGCGGCGGCGTCACCGCCCGGGCCCTCCTTGTCATAGCGCGACTGGCGCCAGGCGATGTCGAAGTCGATCGACTCGGCATGGACGATGGGGGCGATGGCGTCGAAGAACGACAGGCTCTCTTCGCCGGTCAGCTCCAGGATGGCCTCGGCCAGCGCGGGCGAGGTCAGGGGTCCCGTGGCGATGATGACATTGTCCCACTCTTCCGGCGGCAGGCCGGCGATCTCCTCGCGTGCGATGGTGACCAGAGGGTGGGCCTCCAGCGTCGCCGTTACGGATTGCGAAAAACCGTCGCGGTCAACGGCCAGGGCGCCGCCGGCGGGGACCTGATGATCATGGGCGCTGGCCATGATGATCGAGCCCAGCTCGCGCATTTCGGCATGCAGCAGACCGACGGCATTGTGCTCCCAGTCGTCGGAGCGGAAGGAGTTGGAGCAGACCAGTTCGGCCAGACCGTCGGTATGGTGGGCGTCGGTCTTCACGCCCGGGACGCCGCGCATCTCGTGCAGGATGACGGGCACGCCCGCGTTGGCGATCTGCCAGGCGGCCTCGGAGCCGGCGAGGCCGCCGCCGATGACGTGGATGGGTTTGAGGTCTGGAGGCGTGGTCATGGCGGGCCTTCTAATGCGGTCGCGGCCGTTCGTCAGCATTCGTCTGGCGGGGATGTGGCCGGGGGTTGTATGGTCCTGGTCGAACGGGGGAGACTTATGGCGGCATCGCCTGATCACAGACGGCTGGCGCTCGGGGCGACTTTGGGTGAAGCGACGGGCCGCATGCCCGATATGGCGCGTGGGGCAGGGGGCGTTCTGGCCCTGACGGCGGGGTTCGCTTTGCTTCTGCTGGCGCAGCCGGCCGGGTGGCTCGCAATGCTCGGCTGGCTGGCCCTGACCCTGTCCGCCCTGTCGGCCTTCGGAGCCGTGACGCGAATCGGCGTGGCCCGCGATCTGATTGGCGCACGTCGGCGCGGGCTCGGGCCGCTGGGCTTCCAGTTGACCCGGGTCGAGGCGCGGCTGGCCGGGGCCACGCTGCTGTGCGCCCTGTTCCTGACCATCATCCTGTCGTTGCTGGCGCTGGTGGCCCTGGCCCTGTTCGGGGGCGCGGGGCTGGACGCCGGGGCGATCCGGGCCAGGGACTGGGCGGCGGCCGGGGCTGCGTGGAAGCTGATCCTGCTGTCGGGCGTGGGGCTGGTGGTGCTGTGCACGCCGGTCCTGCTGGCCGTGCGCCTGGCGCTGTTCGCTCAGGCCACGGTCGGGCGCGCGCAGATGATCTCGCTGACGGCGACCAGCCTGACGAACAACGCCATCCTGCCGCTGCTGAGCGGGCTGATCGTCTGTGGCGTGCCCCTGCTGCTTTGGCTGGCGCTGGTCATCGCGGGCGTGCTGGCCGGCAAGGCTGCGCTGGCCGTCGCCACCATCATTCTGTTCGCCGTGCAGGCGCCCTTCACCGCCGCCGTCCTCGGCGCGGCCTATCGCCAACTGGAAACGTCCGAAGACGGAGACGTCGCATGACCCAAGGCTTCTCGATCGGCCAAGCCCTGGCCGCCCCCTTCCATCTGGTTCGCCGCCAGCCGCTGGCCGTGCTGGTCTGGGGACTGCTGATCCTTCTGCCGTCGATCGCCAGCGTCGCCCTGTCGTTCGCCATGATGGGCGATATCGCCGTCATGAACCCGGACGCAGATCCCGATGTGATCCTGCCCCGGATGATGCAGTTCCAAGCGGGGTCGATGTTGCTCAGCCTGCTGCAGATAGCGGCGTCGCTGGTCATCGCCACGGCCGTCATCCGGGCGACCCTGAATATCGGCCGGCGCGAGGCCTTCTTCTTCATGCGGCTGAGTATGGACGAGTTGCGATATGTGGTCGTGGCCATCGCCACCTTCGGCGGGGTCTATATCGCCATGATCGTCCTGATGCTGGTCGGCGGGACCACCGGGCTGGCGCTTTGGGCGATCGGCGAGCCGTGGAACTGGATCGCCGCCTTCCTGATCGCGCTGGTCTGTATCGCTGCCCTGATGCTGGCCCTGTTGCGGGTCTCGCTGATCGCGCCGGCGACCATTCTGTATCGAGACTTCGCCTTCAAACATGGCTGGGCCCTGGCCAAGGGGCAGGTGCTGAAGCTGCTGGGCCTCGCCCTGCTGATCGCCCTGATCGGGATTGTCATCTGGTCGGCCGTGGTCGCCGTCGTGGTCTTCGGGCTGACGATCGGCGGCGTGGTGAACTGGGCCGGGCTTGGCGAGGCGTTCGAGAACGAGACATGGACGCCGGCCCTGGTTGACTGGCCCGCAGTCCTGCCCTGGGCGGTGGCGAGCACTTTGCCGCTGGCCTTCCTGTGCGGCTTCTGGTCGGTGCTGGGATCTGCGCCCTTCGCCTCGGCGACGCGGCAGTTGGCCGATGGCGCGCCCCAGCCCTCGAACGCTCAGGACGGCGGGCCCGCCGATACGCTAGACTCGACGGAAACGGCGCAGTCGCCGGGAGACACCCTATGAGCTTTTCCGCCTCCGACGCCGCCTTCGAAGGCTTCCGACTGGTCCGGCGTCATCCGCTGGCCGTGGTCTTCTGGTCGCTGGCCTATCTGGTCTTCTTCGCCCTGCTGTTCGGCGCCTTCGGAGCCGGGCTGGCCGAGGTCATGGCGGCGGCCAAGGCGATCGAGGACTCCAACGACTTCACCGTCTCCAGCTTTCAGAGCCTGGCCCAGGCCTATGGGACCTTCGTCTGGCTGATGATTCCGCTGAGCCTGGTCGCGGGCGGGATCCTGAACGCCGCTGTCGCGCGCGCCGTGCTCAGGCCGGCAGACAGCGCCTTTGGCTATCTGAGGCTCGGCGCAGACGAACTGCGGGTCATCGCGGTCAGCCTTATCCTCAGCCTGGTGATGACGGCGGTCGCCATGGTCGGCTTCGGCGTCGCCGGCGGCCTGGCCGGGCTGGCGGTGGCCATCGGCCAGAACGCCCTCTATCTGCCCGTGGTGCTGATCGGGCTGGCCACCGTGGCCGTACTGGTCTGGCTGGCGTTGCGCCTCTCGTTGGCCGTTCCGATCACCCTGGCCGAGAAGCGCTTCACGCCCTTCGCCTCCTTCGCCCTGACGAAGGGCAAGAGCCTGCCGCTGCTAGGCATGGGGATCATCGCCTTTGTCATGAGCCTGCTGGTCGGGCTGCTGGTCGACATCATCGGCACGCCCGCCACCCTGGCCGTGGGCGATCTGGACGGACTCGGCGCCCTGCAGGGCGAGACGACCCTGTCTATCATTCGGCAGGCCTGGCCCGTGCTGGTCACGTGGGGCGTCATCAACGCCGTGATGTCGGCGCTGCAGCTGGCGGTGCTCTATGCGCCGTTCTCGGCGGCGTATCGCGATATCAAGGGTCTGCCGACGGACTGAGCCCGCCGGCAGGGATCAGGCGACCTTTCTGGCCTTGGTTGCCTTCGCCTTCGGGACCGGTGCGCCCAGGGCCGCGACCCGCGCCTTGCGACGCGTCTCGTGCCGGTCCAGCACTTCCTTGAGGTATTTGCCGGTCCACGACCTGTCGTTGGCGGCGACCTGTTCGGGCGTGCCGACGGCGACGATTACGCCCCCTCCGTCGCCGCCTTCAGGCCCGAAGTCCAGCAGGTAGTCGGCGACCTTGATGACATCCAAATTGTGCTCGATCACCACGATGGTGTTGCCAGCCTCGACCAGTTCCTGAAGCACCTCGAGCAGCTTGCGCGTGTCCTCGAAATGCAGGCCGGTCGTGGGTTCGTCGAGGATGTAGAGGGTCTTGCCCGTCGCCCGTTTCGACAATTCCTTGGACAGCTTGACCCGCTGGGCCTCGCCGCCCGACAGGGTCGTCGCCGACTGGCCGACCTGGACATAGCCCAGGCCGACGCGTGACAGAGTCAGCATCTTGTCGCGGATCGGCGGCACGGCCTTGAAGAAGCTGCCGGCCTCCTCGACGGTCATGTCCAGAACGTCCGAGATCGACTTGCCCTTGAACACGATCTCCAGCGTCTCGCGGTTGTAGCGCTTGCCCTTGCAGACGTCGCAGGTGACGTAGACGTCGGGCAGGAAATGCATCTCGATCTTGATCAGGCCGT
>Ga0247812_10000759_pt1 | contig 18783 bp, 19 predicted proteins | sample UWRJL149409B1_FD_178011 | JGI IMG/M metagenome (GOLD analysis project Ga0247812, IMG submission 178011) | Plant litter microbial communities from Arlington Agricultural Research Station in Wisconsin, United States - UWRJ-L149-409B-1 | ecosystem: Environmental > Terrestrial > Plant litter >...
TCAGCAATACGAATTTGTTTTTTACCCGCTTTTTCTAATACTTCACCAAGAGTCTCCGTAATATTATCTTTATTGTAAACCACTTTTACGTTTTGATACGTTTCGTCGTAGTTGGTAAGCGTTACATAATACAAGTTTAATTTGTGCATGTTTTGCTCATGGAAATCATGTTGTGAAAGTGCTTCTGTAAGTTCGCGGCCTCTGTCAGTTCTAAAGTTAAAGAAGATTACAACATCTCCTTCAACGATTGTTGCTAGCGGTTTTTGTTCTTCGTCAACCATTACAATAGGTGCAATAAATTCGTCAGTTACATCGTGTGCATAACTGTCAAGAACACTTGCAACTGCATTTCTTGAAGGAATTCCGCTACCGTTAACTACTAAATCGTAAGCTAATTTTACACGTTCCCAACGCTTGTCACGGTCCATTGCATAATAACGACCAACGATCGAAGCAATTTTTACCGGAGTATCTTTAATATGTTCTTCTAAATCATGAATGTATTTTGCTCCAGATTTTGGATCAACGTCACGTCCGTCTGTAAATGCGTGAACATACACCTGATCTAATCCGTATTCCTGAGAAGCATCAATTAGTCCACGTAAATGAGAAGTATGAGAGTGAACACCTCCGTCAGAAACTAATCCTAAAAAGTGTACTTTTTTATTGTTTTCTTTAGCGTAAGTAAAAGCATCAACCAAAACTTGTTCTTTGGCTAATGTTTGATGCGCTACAGCAAGGTTAATTTTTGCTAAATCCTGATACACAATTCTTCCGGCACCAAGATTCATATGTCCCACTTCGCTGTTTCCCATCTGTCCCTCAGGTAAACCTACGTTTAATCCATCGGTCCGAAGTTGAGCGCTTGGGTAATTTTTGTAAAGACTGTTTATAAAAGGAACATTTGCATTGTCTATTGCGGATACTTTAGGGTCAGGAGATTTCCCCCAACCATCTAAAATCATAAGGATAACTTTTTTGTTCATTACTTTTTGTTTTGTACAAAGATAAGCCATTTCTAAAATGTGCAAAGAAAGCAATGTTACATTTATGTTTAATAAAATGAAGTATGTGAAAAAATAATAATTTAATTAAAGAAGCACTTATTTTTTAAAATTAATTCACACTACGCTCTCTTTCTGAGCTTATTTTTGACAGCATTATAATCAATAAAATATTTGACACTTATTGAAAATACATGTTTTAAGGCATCATTATTCAGTAAAGCAGTTACATTGTCTTTATAATCCTTGTCGATGATACGTTCAAAATTGTCAGCACTGTTTCGGTATAAAACCGAAACCTGACTTCCCGGCGCGAACCACCACGAATAAGATAAATCTGCATTCCAGGAATAAAAGCTTGAATTTTTATTTTCAGTATATTGAGGATAAGGTGTCAAGGTTCCGTCTTGCTGAAGTTCAAGAATGTCTTTATTTTCGGCATACGACCAATATTGTCTCAGCGATAAATTGAACGTCATGGCGCTGTTTAAAGCGTACTTTCCGGTAATTGTATTAGAATATGTTATGACATTTCTATTGGCAAACACAATAGTATTAGGAGTGCTTTCATTGTTGTCGCCGTCTACATTGTCGATATAACCTTTATTGTTGTTTTTTCTAAAATAACTAAAAGTATAGATCATTAAAAGTTTGTCATTAAAACGATATCTCGGGGAAATATCGGTACCGTATGCCATTCGTCCCGGTTCGTCAGCAATAGCGATTGACGGATTTATATCAATAGCAAATTTATGGTTGTAGTTGGTAGAAATACTTCCCCAGGCTTCCATTCTTCTTGGAATAATAACGTAGCGATTTTCAGCTCTTGGTTCGTAGTAGTCATGAGAAAGTAAAGGAAATAATGTAAATCCCGCACCGTAATAATTATTTTTTACCGTACTCAGGTTTACATTTGCATTAATGCTGTTGTCCTGTACTTTTCCTGATTCTTTATTAAATTCGGCATACATATTATAGTTAATCCTGAAACTATTGAAAAGCTTAGTTGGATTTAGAATTCTATAATTACCATTTCCGTAAAAGTTATAATAATTAGTATAAAAATTGATTCCAAGGTCATTTGGGTCATAACCTTTTGTAACAAAATCAGAACCAACACTGTAGCGGTATTTTCCACTGGTTTCAGCAAAACCAATAGTCGAATAAATACCCGTTTTATCTTCGGTCAAATTGATGGTGCTGTACTTAATATTTCCAGATAAATTATAAGTATTTGCTTTTGTGTTTAAATCCCAGGCTAAACCAGATACATTGGCATCTCTATAATGTCCGTTTCGGGTAACGTTAGTATTTATAAAGGTTACCGAAGAATTTTTTCTAAAACGCTGATCTAAAACCAATACATTATAATTGGTTAGTGGTTCTGTCACTACTTTTCTTGTTTCTCCTGAAAGGGTATCTTTTACTGTAGCATAAGTTTTTTCGGTAACGGCATTTAAAATCCCAATACCTAATCCTTTTTTGGTTCTTCCTGAAACTTTCAAGGCATTAATAAGGTTAACGTTCTGCACGGTTTCAATTACCTCTTCATTATCATTTAATTCCGGATCTACTGAAGGTGCGCCTCCAATTCTTCTGGAGTAAAAAATATTCCCTTTATTAAATAAATCGGTTCCTTCTGTAAAAAAAGACCTGTTTTCGTTGAATTGTTGTTCAAACGGACTCAAATTCAAAATTTGATCGTCATACTTTGTTTGACCAAAGTCAGGTACCAGAATCGCATCGAGCGTAAAGGCATCGTTAATTCCGTATTTAATATCCATTCCGCCTTTCATAGTGCCATAGGTCTTTTGTCCGTCTGCGGCATTCAGGTAATAGGAAGCATATGGCATGAAAAATAAGCGAGTAGGAGGCTTTATGTTTTCAATTCCTTCAAGAGCACCATTTTGTTGTGTAAATGTCCCTATTTTCGTGTCAATCAAATTCCACGTATATTTTCTTCGATCTCTTTTTACTTCTCTAAAAAAATTAATTCCCCATGTCTGTTTGTTTTCTGCAGAGAAACGTAAAGCGGCATATGGAATTTTAATCTCCACAATCCATCCTTTATCGGTTATTCTTGCTTTACTAATCCATACAGCATCCCAGGAATAATCTTCGCCAATGGCATCTGTCATAATACAATCTCCCTGAACATCGGCAGCAGAAACAAAAAATTCAAAATTTTGTTGGCCATCATTAAAACCATTTATAAACACACCAAAAATATCAGCGGTGCCAAAATTATCTCGCTGCGATATTTCTCTTAAAATTCTGTTCGGTTCGTCATCATACATCATGGCGCCAATATAAATAGCGTCATTATTGTATATAACTTTAATTTCTGTTTTTTGAGATTCCGGAATTGGTTTTCCGTTGTCAGGTTCAAACATGATAAAATCAGTGGCAACAGGTACGTTTTCCCAAGCAGCCTCGTCGAGTTTTCCATCAATAGAAATAGCTTGCTCGGTTGATTGTGCCTGAAGGTTTTTCTTCTGGCTGTAGCCGAAAGAGACGAAGAAAAGAAAATAAAGGAAAACTATTTTTTTCATTGTAAATTATGGGGGATGCGTGAGATAATATAGACATTCAAAACAGTTAAATGTTACACTTTAAAAGCTGAAAATTATATCTTTTCAATATTGTAGGTATATCGCTACGTAATAAAAGTTAAAATAATGCGCAAAAATAGGATTTTTACTTCAATATCATAATTTTTTGTTTTTGATCTGTTAAAATTTAAACAAAACATGCCTGATTTACAGAGATTTATTTTGTGCGGGATATTTTTTTTATACTTTTGTCAAGCCCAAGTTTTTTATTAACCTAAAGAAATTCAATGATTTACAAAATTTATCCCCTGCTAGTGTTTTTGTTATTATCTTTTGGTAAAGATTCAAAAAGCACTCCCGAAACTAAAACAGAAGCAACTAAAAGCATTGCTAAAGTTGAAAAACTTACAGTCGAAGCCAAAATTGAAGGTGTATATAATGCATTGAATCCTAACAATTATCAGTTGCCTGAACTTAAAACTTTTTCTGAAGCCTTAAAAGGATTTTATTTATTAAAAGAAAAAGGTAAAGTTCAAAAAGATATCCTAACATTGATTGATTTCAGTTTGTCATCCAATACCAAACGCCTTTGGGTAATTGATTTGGCAACAAATACTATTTTGTTTCAATCTTTAGTTGCTCATGGAAGAAATACAGGTGAAGAATATGCATCTGCTTTTTCAAACAATAATTCATCTTTTAAAAGCAGTCTTGGTTTTTATGCTACAGGCGAGATTTATCAGGGAAAACATGGAGCTTCATTACGCTTAGACGGGTTAGAACGAGGTTATAACAATAATGCCCGCGAAAGGGGAGTTGTTATGCACGGAGCAGATTATGTTTCTGAATCTTTTATCAGAAATCATAAAAGGCTTGGCAGAAGCCAGGGTTGTCCTGCGTTACCAGTTGAATTGACCGGAAAAATAATTCAGATTATTAAAGATAAATCGTGTTTGTATATCTATCATCCTTCAAGAGGTTTTGCGATGGAAGAAAAACTAATTTCTTAGTTTAGCATACAAATCTGAATCTAAATTATAAATATCAGCTCTGAAAATGAGCTGATTTTTTTTGCTCCATGCCGTCCAGTACCATTGGTATAAAGCATATTTTTTTGTTATTCTGATGTTGATAGTTTTTTGGGTTTCAATAATTGAATCGATTTTTTCTTTAGGCCAATTTATAGAAATGCTGTCATTTAAAATATGCTCTGCAAGTTCTAAAGGATTTTCAATACGAACACAGCCCGAGCTCAATGAACGATTATTTCTTCCAAAAATATTACGATGATTGGTGTCGTGCAAATATACACTATGATGATTTGGGAATAGAATCTTCATTAGTCCTAACGAATTATTATACCCCGGACTTTGGACATATTTGTACTTCCCAGGATTGTTTTCGTTCCAGTTATTTGGATCAACTTCATGCCCCATTGTGTCATATATAGTAATGTTTTTATTCTTTAAATAATTACGATTACGCTTCATGGCAGGAACTACATCTTCTTTTAAAATGGTCGGAGGAACAGTCCATGTTGGATTGAAAACAACTGTTTTTAATACCGAAGTTATAATAGGTGTTTTTCTTTTGCTTGTTCCAACAACAATATTACGTACCAAAGTAGTGTCTTGGTTTTCAACTACGTTTAGGCTGTAATTCGGAATATTGATAATGAAATAGTTTTCTGCAAAATCATTATACCAACGCCAACGTTCTAAATTGGCAATAATTTGGTGTTTTCTCTTTTCCTTAGAGTAATTCAGGGCACTTATTGTTCCTTGTCCAATTACTCCATCAGCAGCTAAACCATGTCTCTCCTGGAATCTTTTTACGGCTTCAAATGTTTTTTGGTCGTAAGTAGTTCCTAAACTGTCTTTTTCACTCATGTCATCCCAAAATAAAAGCCTTTTTTTAATATTGATTAAAGCTGGATTGTTGTCGTTTAAAGATATTTTTTTTGTCAAAGAATCAAGAGTAATCATTTTGATCTCATCCTCTGGAAAAGTATCAATAATTTCAAGCGCTTTTAAAAGCTGCTTGTAGGTTTCTGATTTTGGCTGGATATTGTCAACGATGCTGTCTAGTTTGTTTTTGTTGAATGCTTCTATTAGAATGCTATTAATGTCGAGTTTTTTTTCTGCGAGGTCCCAATCCGTATATAATTTTTTAGGATCTAATTTGCCTTTGAACAAATGATTGAGATATAATTCAAAATTATAAGTAAGCAGGATATCATAAGTAGCTAATTCTTTATCATTAAGTTTGCTGATTCTTTTTTCGAATTTTTCGAGTGTTGCTGCTTTGTAATCGTCAGGATCTAATCCAAGTTTTTCTGAATTTGTTAATTGAGATAAAACATAGGTTCTTTTTTTTAGATTTCCCCAAACAGTAGTATTGTTTGAAGAATTGTAAAATTCCAGAAGGGTTTTACTTTTAAAAACGCCAATTAAGGCAGTATCAATAGAAACCTTTCTTTCGTCTGTTAATATAATTTCCGGTGGCGGAGCAGTTTTTTTTACAGGAATGATTTTCGGTTCCTTTTTACAACTTATAAAAGCGCATGCGATTAAAAGAAAATAAAGTTTCTTCATTTTATAATTTTTTAAACATTAAAGAATGTTCACCAACATCTTTGATGTCAAATGGTTCTCCAATTGTCTGATAATTCATTTTTTTGTAAAATCCAACGGCAGCCGTTCGTGCGTTGAACCAAATTAAGTCAACATTGTTTTCTGTGCAGTATGCTTCGCAATATTTCACTAATGCTTCACCAAAACCTCTTTTCTGATGTGTTTCTAAAACTGCCATTCCACGAATTTGCGCCTGATTTTTGTCGGCAAATATAATGTTACATTGATCAAATAGTGATATAATTCCTGTTAAATTATTTATTGTCAAATAATCCAAAGTGATATGTTGTCTCTAGATCGTCTCCTTCAAAGATACAACTTTCTATAGGTTTTCCTTTTCTGAGAACAGGTTGCCGAACGATATAAGTTTCTTTTGAGGGTATTTCTTTAATTTGAATCATAATTATGAAAAATAATTGGCTCTATAACTTTTTAGTTTTAAATAGGTTATAAGAAATTGTTGATTTTAATTTATTTTTTTTAAAAAAAAGCTTGTTTTGAACTGAACTTATTTTTTATATTTGCACCAGTAATGCGAAAGTAGCTCAGTTGGTAGAGCTCCAGCCTTCCAAGCTGGTTGTCGCGAGTTCGAGCCTCGTCTTTCGCTCTAAAAAACCGGAACTTAATTGTTTCGGTTTTTTTATCAAAGTTGAATAATTATTGATTTTTATTTTTTTAAATGATTTAATTATTTATATTTGCACCCTGTTAATGCGAAAGTAGCTCAGTTGGTAGAGCTCCAGCCTTCCAAGCTGGTTGTCGCGAGTTCGAGCCTCGTCTTTCGCTCTTCAAAATCCTCAAACAATTTGTTTGGGGATTTTTTTTGTTTTTATGCTAATGTAAAATCCAATTTTTAAATTCCAAATTCCAGGTGTAACACAAGACTTAGAATTTGGAATTTAAAAATTGGATTTTTATTTTAAGTTACTTAAATCACTATCTGTTTCTAATTCTACTGCGATTTGGTTTTGTTTAAATAAACGTGCACTCAGATTTCCTTTCAATGTAATCTTATCATTTTGTACTTCAAGCCAGCTGCCTTCTCGTAAACCCAAAACCGGGATCGCATTAAAAGCATGAAACTCCTTGATTCTGGTTTCGCGTGTTTCTCCCATATGTTTTGATTGTAAATCCGGATCCAGGTAATGGGGATTCAAATTAAAAGGAATCAATCCTAAGGTTTGAAAACTTGGCGGATAAATAATAGGCATATCGTTGGTGGTTTGCATTGATAAACCACAAATATTGCTTCCGGCACTTGTCCCTAAATAAGGTGTTCCATTTTTTACGGTTTCAGAAAGGAGTTGCATAATATTGTGTTTGTACAATTGAGTAACTAATAAAAAAGTATTTCCACCACCCGTAAATATTCCTTCTGCATTTTTTATTGCATCTGCTGCATTTTCAAACTCATGAATTCCTTTTACTGAAATCCTAATTGTTTCAAATGCCTTTGCCACTTTTTCGGTATAAGCGTTATGCGAAATTCCGCCAGGACGTGCGAAAGGAATAAATAAAATGCTTTTGCAATTTTTAAAATGTTCTTTTAGAGTAGGTAATAAATACTCTAAATAACTACCCTCATGAAGAGTAGAGGTGCTGGCAATAATTATGCTTTTCATAAATTTTGGACTCATATTGTTTAGGTTAAAGGTATTAAAAACTCTTTTTTAGCACTAGCAAAGGAGGGTTTAATTAACATATTTTTACCAAGCCGTTAATACTAAATTTGGAACACATTAAGATATTTTTACACTTTTAACGGTAATTCTAATTTTTTCATTTTGATCAACAAAATTTTATGTGTTTTAGTTGTTGTTTTGAGTCAAAGCTCGTGGTGTCAAAATCAGGATCGTTCTGTGATAAGCGGAAAAATCATTGCTAACACAAATGACCTTGAAGGGGTGTATGTGGTAAATGCTCAAACTGAAGTTACTGTAATTACCAATGCTGATGGTACTTTCTCAATTATAGCTAATCCTGGTGATACGTTAGTTTTTTCTTCAATACAATTTAAAGAAAACCGTATTCTGTTAACTGCTGAAAATTTTACCGATCTTAATTTTACTGTGAAATTAAGCATGGTAATGCATCAATTGCAGGAAGTAATTGTAAAACGATATGATAATATTAATGCCAGAGATTTAGGAATTGTCTCTTCTAATCAAAAAACGTATACCGAAGCAGAAAGAAAATTAAAAACGGCTACAGACTTAGATGCTCATGTAGGATTGGGAGGCTCAATTTCTTTGGATCCGTTGTTGAATGTTTTTTCGGGCCGTTCTGCAATGTTGAAAAAAGAACTGGCTGTTGAAAAAAAGGAGTTTTTCATGAAGCTTTTAGAAAATATGTTTACTCTTGATCATTTTGTAAACAGATTAAAAATCCCGACTGAGTACGTAAAAGGTTTTGAATATTTTGCTGTAGAAAATGACAGGTTTACGGTGATTCTAAATTCCAAAAACAAAACTTCAACAGAATTTTTATTAGGCGAGTTGGCCGTTAAATACAAAGAAATATTAGCCGGTGAAAACAAATAATACTTTATTGCTACTTTTATTATGGATCGCTCAAATTTCATTTGGACAAACTTCTGGTGCCAAAGAAATTGTGGGGCAGGTATTTGAACAGTCGTCTTTCGCCGAAGGTGTGAATATTATTAATAATGCCACTCAAATTACTACAGTAACAGATGCAAGTGGAATGTTTTCAATTGCAGTGAAAGAAGGTGATGTCCTGGTTTTTTCTTCTGTCAATTTAGAGCCTCTTAAGCATAGAATCACGGTTGATGATTTAAATTTGCCTTCACTTGCAATAAAAATGACAGCCAAGCAAATAGAATTAAAAGAAGTTGTTGTAAATGAAAATGCAGGTATTAATGCTGAAAATCTTGGTATTGTTCCGCATGGACAAAAGACTTATACACCGGCAGAAAGAAAGTTGTATACAGCTAAGTCTACATCGGTTGATAAATTGGTAAATGCAATTTCAGGACGAACGTCTATGTTAAAAAAAGAGGTCAATGTAGAGAAAAAAGAAATGCTTTTTCGTAAATTAGAATATCTTTTTGAAGAAAATTATTATATCGATAGGTTAAGAATTTCACCAGAAGATATTAAAGGATTTCAATTATATTGTGTAGAGGATTCTGAATTTGCCGTATCTTTGAATACTAAGAACAAAACAATGAGTATGTTTTTAATAACCGAATTAGCCAGAAAGTATCTAAAAATCCTCGAAAATGAAAAATAGCCTAAGAGTACTCGTTTTGTGCCTGTTTTGTCAAATCTCATTCGGACAAAATGCAACAAGAAAACCATTACACGGACAAGTGACCAATAAATCACTTGCTATCGAAAGTGGTTATGTAATGAATGTAAATGCCAATGTCAGAACTTTTATAGGTCCTGGAGGTTTGTTTGATATTATGGCAAAAGCCAAAGATACGTTACTGTTTACCGGGATGGCATTTCAGTCCAGAAAAATTGTTTTAACAGAAAATGATTGTGCGCAAATCTTATTCACGGTTTCCTTGGATTTGGTAAATAATCAGCTTAAGGAAGTCCTTGTTCATAAAGATCTGAAAGTAAAATCATTGGGAGGCGGATCGCAGCAATATGTTGATATGCAGTTTGAGGATGACAAACAATCTACAGCGAAAAATACAGTGATGTACTCGGACCAAACTATTAAATACGGAACCGATTTTGTTCGAATATTTAAGGATGTTAAAAAGCTTTTGCGAAAAAATGATGATGTAAAAGAAGAAGTGATTAGTGATATTGCATTTGCAGCATATGCAAGAGATAATTTTACTCCAGATTTTTTTAATAAAACATTAGATTTAAAGGATGATGAGGTAGAGTTATTTTTAATGTACTGTTCTAATGATCCTGAATCTAAGAGATATTTAAAACCAGATGATAAATTTCAATTAATCGAATTTATGATTAATAAAAACAAAGACTTCAAGAATATTACTGTTTCCAAAAATGAGAAATAAATTTGTTTTACCCTTAATTGGGATTTTATTTTTATCGTTATCATCTTTTGCCTTCCATAAATTTTATATGGGCGTTTTTCAGGTTAATTATGCAGCCGAGAAAAAGATGATTCAAATTACATCCCGCATTTTTATTGATGATTTGAACAACGGAATGGAAAAGAAATATCATAAAAAGACTTTTGTTGGAACAGATAAAGAGACGCCGGAAGATGTTGAATTGTTGAAAAAATATCTTTCAGAAAATTTTACAATTAAAATAAATGGTCAGCCAAAAGTGATTAATTTTTTATCTAAAGAAATCGAATCTGATGATGTTTTGGTTTGTTATTCCCGAATAAAAGATGTAGATAAATTTAAGACACTTGAAATCTCTAATGTAATTTTAGTAGATTGGAATGCTGAGCAACAAAACATTACACATATTTCAGCATTTGGCACAAAAAAGAGTGTACTCTTTACAGAATCTTCAAGGAAAGAAGTGTTAAAGTATTAATGAATAGGTATAATTATCAATTTAATTGTTATTTTCACACCCTGATAAAATTACCTATTACATTTTATGAAAAAACTTTCATTATTATTAATTTTTCCAGCTTTGTTAATGGCTCAGGAAAAAAATACCACAGTTGCCCCGAAACAACAAGGTAAGTACGATACAAATAAATTCAGTCAAATGTATGATTTGCTGGCAACTCCTAATATGTTTCGTACAGCGTCGGGAGCACCGGGTCCGGCTTATTATCAACAACAGGCCGATTATAAAATTGACATTGAATTAGATGATAAAAATTCAAAGTTAAGCGGATCTGAAGTGATTACATATTCAAATAATTCTCCGGATAGTCTGGAATATTTATGGATTCAGTTAGATCAAAATCAGGCTAAAGCTAACACGCAGTCATCATTGGCTGACAGCGAAAAAATTAATCAGGTATTACCCCTAGATGGTTTTTCAGGCAAATATTTGAAGAAGGATCTGGAGCGCGGTTTTAATATTGAACAGGTAAAAGACGCAAAAGGAAATCCAATGTCATATACGATCAACGAAACGATGATGCGTATTAATTTGGCAACTCCTTTAAAACCAGGTGAGAAAATTTCTTTGGCTATAAAATGGTGGTATAACATCAATAATTATAGAAAAGAAGGCGGGCGTTCTGGTTACGAATTATTCGAAAAAGACGGAAATAAATTATATGTAATTGCGCAATTCTACCCAAGAATGGCAGTTTACAACGATGTTGAAGGATGGCAAAATATGCAATTCTGGGGAAGCGGAGAGTTTGCTCTTCCCTTCGGAAACTTTGATGTAAATATTACTGTTCCTGCTGATCACGTTATTGATGCAACAGGAGAATTAACAAACAGAGCTGAAGTTTTTACTGCTGAACAGGTAAAACGTTACGAACAAGCTCAAAAATCATTTGATAAGCCAGTTGTAATTGTTACTCAGGCAGAAGCAGAAGCAGCTGAAAAAGGCTTTTCTGAAAAGAAAAAAACATGGAAATTTAGTGCTAAAAACGTACGTGATTTCGGTATTGCTTCTTCAAGAAAATTCATTTACGATGCAATGGCTGTAAAATTAGGTGGTAAAATTGTTATGGCAGAATCTGTTTATCCTAAAGAAGCAAATCCGCTTTGGGGAGAAACTTCTACAATGACAGTTGCTCATACTTTAAAAAGTTATTCTTCTCATACGTTTGATTATCCTTATCCAAAAGCAGTTTCAGTTTCGGCTGAAGATCAGGGAATGGAATATCCGATGATTTGTTGGAATTTTGGACGCCCTGATGAAAATGGAGTTACTAGCGAACAAGTTAAAAACGGAATGATTGGTGTTGTAATTCACGAAGTGGGTCATACTTTCTTCCCGATGATTGTAAACTCTGATGAGCGTCAATGGACGTGGATGGATGAAGGTTTAAACTCATTTTTAGAGTATTTGGCAGAACAAGAATTAGATCCAAAATTCCCTTCAAGACGCGGTCCTGCAAAGAATATTGTTCCTTATATGAGCGGAGATCAAAAGTTCTTAGAGCCAATTATGTCTAACTCTGAAACAATTGCGCAATTTGGTAACAATGCTTACGGAAAACCAGCGACAGGTCTTAATATTTTGAGAGAGGTAGTTATGGGAAGAGAATTGTTTGATTATGCTTTTAGAACTTACTCAAACAGATGGAAATTTAAACACCCAACTCCTGAGGATTTCTTCAGAACTATGGAAGATGCATCTGCTGTTGATTTAGACTGGTTCTTTAGAGGGTGGTTTTACTCAACAGATTTTGTTGACATTGGAATTAAAGAAGTTAAACAATATTATGTGTCTGATACTCCAACAGCTGATCTTAAAGATGTAAAAGTTAGAAAAGGGCGTTTTGGTATGGATAAAGGGCCATTTGTATATTTAGTTGCAAGTGATAATGCTGAAGTAAATGCTTCTAAGAAAAAAGCATTGCAAATAGAAGATGTAAAACCACTGGCAGATTATGTAAATCAAACTTTTAGTGCCGAAGAAAAAGCGGGATTAAAATCTCCTAAATATTTCTATGAAGTAGAGTTCAATAAACCAGGCGGAATGATTATGCCAATTTTGGTGGAAATCACTTATGAAGATGGTACAAAAGATAATTACCAATATCCAGCGCAAATTTGGAGAAAAAATAATGATACCGCTAGGAAAGTTTACGCAACTGCAAAAGCAATCAAAAGCATTCAGGTAGATCCAAAATTAATGACAGCAGATATTGATGTAACCAATAACTCCTGGCCAAAAGTTGAAGAAAAATCAAAATTTGACTAAGAATAAAATTAAAAGGACTCTGAAAAGAGTCTTTTTTTTTAAGTAAATTTTAAAACAGTCGGCTGCAAAATTTAATATCTTTGTGGCACACAAAAATAAAAGATATGTTTGGTATAGGAGGAGGAGAGTTAGTTTTTATACTGTTTATAGTACTTATGCTTTTTGGTTCTGATAAAGTGCCTGAAATCGCGCGTACAATGGGGAAAGCTATGGCGCAATTAAAAAACGCAACCAACGATATTAAAAGTGAAATTCAAAAAGGAGCAGAAGCTAATGGTTTAGATTCAAAAGCGCTGACAGATATCACGGGTAATATCAATGCCCAAATTAACGATGCAAAAACTAATTTATTAGGCGATACCACAAACTTGACTGGTAATCTGTTAGGCGATACTGCTACAGAAATCGACAAAGTAAAAGAAGATATCGACACCATCTCCGGACCTGTAAAACGCCAAATGTAGTATGCTTGAAAAAATACAAGAATTAGATATCAATCTCTTTGTATATCTTAATGGATTAGGTTCTGAAACATATGATAAACTTTGGTTAATTATCACCCAGCAATTATATTGGACGCCATTTTTTTTATTCCTGTTTTTTCTTATTTATAAAAAGATAGGTATAAAACAAACCTTGTATATTCTTCTTTTCATTGCGGTACTAATCGCTTTTACTGATCAGACTACTAATTTATTCAAACACACGTTCCAGCGTTTACGTCCGTGTAATAATCCGGAAATAAAGTCGTTTATTCGCATTGTTCAGGTTAGAACATCCTATAGTTTTTTCTCTGGTCACGCGGCAAATACCATGGCTGTAGCAACCTTTTTATTCCTGATTTTAAAACGCCATTTTAAGTATTTAGGATTTCTGTTTTTATGGCCATTAATCTTCGCTTATAGCCGAATTTATTTAGGATTGCATTATCCTGGAGACATTCTTACCGGATATTTCTTTGGAGCACTTTTCGGATCTTTACTTTATTTGGTTTATCGTAAATTAAAACCACAATATTTTCCGGGATAATTTTTTTAAGATTCTAAGATTCTGAATTTTCTGCTAGTATAATCTGAGTGGCTTAGCTGCTTAGTATCTCAGTAACTATTTTTTCGCTCCATTCTAATCCATCTGGAAGAATTTGGTTGCTAAATTCAATATGAATAACTCGTCTTCTTTCGTTATTGGTAGTTTTGTTCGAAGCATGAAATAACAAAGGCTTCATAATCATAATTCCGCCTTTTTCAACTTCGCAAATGGTTTCATTTTCAGTCTGTAGATTTTCAACTCTAAAAATTCCTTTTGAATGCGACTCACTAATCACTTTTAAAGCACCATTATCTTTGGTTGTATTGTCAAGATGAATTCTGATTGTGAAATTATTTTCCAGAATTTCTTTTGGAGGCTGAACCGCAAACTGATTTTGTTTTATGGTCCAGTTTTCGAAGTTTTCGATTTCAATTTTCTTATCAACAGAAATCGTTAAATCCTGATGATAAGCAACAAACCAATTAGACTTTTCCGGTTTATCAAAATAGATAGATTTCGTTATAAAGTAGCCTTCTCCAAAAGTGGCTTCAATAATATCTTTTAAATTTTGATTGAAGATATAAGGCAAAGTTTCAGGGATTTCTTTATGAAATTGTCGGATAGCAAATAAATCCTGAGATTTTCTAAAAGTAGCTGTATCTAATCTGTTTTCTGTATTATTCTCAATCAACGAAATCAGTTTTTCGATTTCATTTTCAGTATAAACAGTATTTATAATTGTAAAACCTTCAGTGCCTATTTCTTTTAAAGAATTCATTTTGAAATCAAATTTTTAATATTATAGATTCTAAAAAAAACTTAGTCCCTCAGAACCTTGGAGCCTCAGAACCTTTTTCTACAAAACCCTACTCACAGTCAATCCATCACGAATTGGCAACAAAACCGTCTCCACTCTCGGATCATTTTTCAAGAGTAAGTTGTATTCTAAAAGCACTTTCGTACTAACATCATTCGGATGAACTGGTTCTAAAATTTTTCCACTCCACAAAACATTATCAGATAAAATAATGCCGCCTTTATTCATTTTCGGAACAATCATTTCCCAATAATTTAGGTAGTTTTCTTTATCTGCATCAATAAAAACCAAATCAAATTTTACATCCAAAGTCGGGATAATGTCAATCGCTTCACCTAAATGCTGAAAAATTTGTTTTCCCCAAGGCGAAGCATCAAAATATTTTCTTTGAAAATCAATTAATTCTTCTTTAATGTCAATAGTATGCAATTGACCATTTTCCTGCATTCCTTCACACAAACATAAAGCAGCATAGCCAGTATAAGTTCCGATTTCCAGAATATTCACCGGACGAATCAATTTAGATAACATGCTCAAAACACGACCTTGAAAATGACCGCTTAACATTCTTGGTAAAAGGATTTTCTGGTATGTTTCTTTATTAAGTTTTGCTAACAATTCTGGTTCGTTTTCAGAATGTTGCTCGATATAATCTTCTAAGTCTTGTGAAATAAAATGCATGTTGTAGTATCTTCTAATTTAAGGCAAAAATACAAAAAATATCCGCTCGCTTTTTTGCATAAAAAAAACCATCCGAATTAACGAATGGTTTTAATTTTTGAATGTTAATGAAATTATTTTTTCAATTCTTCATTTACCTCTTTAGCTGTTTTTACTGTTCCGTCTTTGGCAGCTTTAGCGGCTGCTTCTGCTTTGTCTGCAGCTTTTTTAGCAGCTTCTTTTACATCTTGTGCAGCTTTGGTTGTAGCGTCTTTTACATCCTGAGCAGCATTTTCAGAAGCCGCTTTCGCTTTGGCTGCTGCATTTTCAGCTTTAATTACAGCACTGTCTTTTGCTTGCTCGATATCTGTAGTTAAGGTGTCAACTTTATTTCCAAGAGTTAAGTTTTCTTCTCCTGGTTTTGGTTCTTTCTTCTCACAAGATTGAACGGCCAATGCTAATAAAGCTACAACAGCTAAGCTTAAAATTTGTTTTTTCATGATTAAATTCTTTTTAAAAGTTGATAAAATATAAAGGTTATAAAGCTGAAAAAATAAAAATACAAATTTTAAAATTAAGCGCTCTTTGCAAGATTATTTTCCTGTGAAGAGCAAGACAATTCCCGTGCCAATTTTTTTGATTTTGAAAGTTTGCTTCTAAAGTTTTTTATATTCTTTAATGAAGAAAGATACTCTATTTTTTTTTAGTTTTTATACAAACTGAAATTGATAACAATTTCATCTTTTACTTTAATTAAACCCGCCATTTTTATTGGTGGTTCTAATTCGATATCAGAAAATTTCAGATTAAGAGAGCCTTGAATTTTATTATCATCAGCATACAATATAAAATCTTTGTATTGGAGTGTTTTATTAGTGATTAGGAAGTTGAGATTGCATTTGTAATTTTTCCCAATCTGTCTGATTTCTCTAATGCAAACGGTACTGTTTGGGAACTGGTTTATTTTCACGGTTCCTTGTAAATCCTTTGTCATAATTTTGTTTCCACAATCAAAATTTGACATCTTGATTTCAGTATTAAAAACGTTTTTTTTGGTTGAATTTAAGTATACGGTGTCTTTTTTAATAAAATAATTAGAGCAGTTATACTTACCAACTGTAGAATTTCCTGTAATTTCAATTTTGATTTTAGTAATTACTAAAACAGAATCGTCTGGTAAAAAAATGGGTCTAGCACTTCCTAAGAAAAAGAAAATTACTAAACCCAGATTTAAATTTAAAATCAAACGTTTCATGTTATCAGAATGAAATAACAGCTTCAAACATTATTCCCTTAAAGCTGCCCCCGAAAAGATCATTTGGAGTTGCACCATTAAATTGAGCGAAGTTTTTATAGTTTTGATCAACATATTCTAATTTAGCCAAAACATTTTTTGTCATAAACCAGCCAGCTGCGCCTTCAAATCTGTTTATCTGGATAGCTTCAGCACTTGCATTTGAAAGTTTTCCATCAACTAAATTGTATTTTCCGCCCACATAAAATCTTTCTCCTTCTCCAAAACGATATACCAAATCTCCAACGTATTGATTTACTTTACGAGTGTCATCAGTACCTTTGAAGTCGCCGCCAGAGGTAAATTCTAAAGTTCCAAAAAACTCAAGACCTTTATATTTAATAAATGGATTAACCATATATGATGTAGCCCAGTTTCCGTATCCAGGATTAAAACGTCCAGTATCTTTATTTGCAGTTGGATCAAAATTGTTGACAACAGATGAAATAACTGCTTGTGTTGCCGGGTTTATCACATTATAATCAGCATGACTCATTACGCCATAAAAACGACTTCCTGCTCTGTCTGATGCATATAAATTTCCACTTGAATTTGCCGTATGATAATAAGATCCTGTAAGTCTTAATCTCAAGTCGGGATTAATTTGTTTATCCCAGCCCAGTTTTGCAAGGATTGATGGACTAATAGTTGTATTCGCGTCAGGTTTTGAAGCTGTTGGAGTTGCTGGTACAATTTCAGCAACACTTTGATTTAATTTAGAATTGGTAACACCAATCATGCTTACAAAACCAGATCTGTTGTAGTAAAGTTCAGCTCCCATTTCTGTAATAAAAGCATCCATGATATTATTTCCCACAAACGGATTCATAAATGCATTTCCGTTGTCTGATCTTCTAAAATGGGCATCACCATAGTTGTTTTCCATCTGACCAATTTTGATTGTTGCATATTGCATGAAATCAGCTAAGAAATTTTTCTTAATGAAGTCCAGTTTGTCAATTTGTAAATAACCGCCTTTTACCCAGGTTTCATTATGATGTCTTGAGGCTAAGTAAACGTCTAAGTTTACACGAACTCCATCATACAATTGAGCTCCAATGGTAAAGTTGGCATTTGGTAAATTAAAATTATTTTCGAGATTATTTAATCTGTAACCCGGAGCGGTTGCTAGATCTTTTTGATCATTATATGAGTTTAAAGCTTGAAATTGAAGGGCAAATGCAGCACCCATATCAACACTTAATCCTTTATAGGCAACAGTGTCTTTTTTAACATCAAATTGATTGATACCTTTTTGACTTCGTGGAATTTGGTTCTGAATGTGTCCAAAACTGACTTGCGCATTTACAGTAAACATACTTGCTAAGGCGATAAATAGGATGTAGATTCTTTTCATGGCGATTATAAATTAAAGTTTAAATTAAATTTTAGGGTCAAATCCTGACCGGTTTTGATGGTTCCAAGCAAAGCGGTTGGCGATTTCATTCCGAAATCTGCAAAAGTAATTTTGTTGTTTCCCTGCATATTTACTCCGTCTTTAGTAACCACTGTTTTTACAGTAGTTTTTAGAATTTTGCTAACTCCTGCAATAGTGTAATTTCCGGTGAGTTCCCAAGTAGTTTCGTTTACTTTTTCAGCAGATTTTAAAACATATTTTATGTTTTTTTGTTTGTCTGTTTTTAAGGTTTCATAAGCAACCTTGTCCATGCTTTTTTTCTCACTTTTGATGCTTTCTGCTAAGAGAATAACCGAAAGTGATTCGATGTCTGAAAGCTTAGAATTGACAATAGTTAAATTGGCTGTTCCTGTTCCTGAACTGGATTTCATTTCCCAATCATGCAGCGTTGAAGTTCCTGAAACAGAAAAGGTCGATTTGCTATCTAAAGCATAATTTTTTTGTGCAGATGCAAGTGATGTGATTCCTAAAAAGGAAATTAGAATTACTAGTAACTTTATTTTTCTTGATTTCATTTTAATAATTTTTTTTTGAAATTTTCATGGCTTTTGCCAATTTTGCCTTAGTA
>Ga0247812_10000760_pt1 | contig 18767 bp, 11 predicted proteins | sample UWRJL149409B1_FD_178011 | JGI IMG/M metagenome (GOLD analysis project Ga0247812, IMG submission 178011) | Plant litter microbial communities from Arlington Agricultural Research Station in Wisconsin, United States - UWRJ-L149-409B-1 | ecosystem: Environmental > Terrestrial > Plant litter >...
GTAATTTCCTTAACTTTAATAGCATCCAGAATTTCTTTGGCGCCGCTGCCTACTTTTCCGGTTCCGGTCAGGACGAATTTTAATGCAGGCAAATTAAGACGCTTCAAATGCATGATCAAGGCATCTTTTCCGGCAAGAGTTTCTGCTTTGGGCAATTTAAACAATTCAAATTTTATCCCAAAAGCACGAATTCCATTATAAACACCAACCATTCCGGCGTATTTTCCAAAACCAATTAAGCGACGATTTTGATCATCAACAATAGTTTCATGATCGTACAGATCGATATTTTTTTCTAAAATTGCTTTCAACAATTTCTGGTTATAAGGCTGTTTCTTTATCGTATGCGAAAAAAAGAAATACGCTTTATTTGGAATCAAATTTTCTACAGGAACTTCTTTTACCCCAAATAAAACATCAGAGCCAGAAACATCGTCTGTCACAGTGATTCCCATACTTTTATATTGAACATCAGAAAAAATCCTAATATCAGAACTTTCTACCTCAACAACAGCATCATGATAGGTTTGTTTCAGTTTTGCAAGTTCATTTGGTGAAAATACAACACGTCGATCCGGTGGATTTTTTCTTTCTTTTATAATTCCAAATTTCATTTATAGCAGATTAAAATAATTATTAATATAACTTTTTTACTTAAATTTGTTTCAAATGTAACAAATTTAGTTAAATTTTTGTTGTGAAAATACAATTAAGAATGTTTTAAAACCGTTAGAAGCTGAATAACAATCAACTAATTAAACTACGTCTTAATATTTTGTTAAAATAGTCTTTTTAAACAGTAAAAAAAGACAAAACATAAATATTGAATTCTATATATTTGTTTTTAAAGAATGATGAAAATGAGCCTCCTTAAAAAAACAAATATACCACAAATACTTTTCTCAATACTAGTTTTAACCTCTTGTGGTAAAGACAAAAAAACACAAACAGATACAACAGCAGAAGTCGAAGATACTTTACCTAAAATGAAACCATTAGCAAATGAAACTAAAATTTCACAAGCTTATATCAATTCAGTTGCCGGAAGAATAAATCACTTTTACACTAAAAACTGGCCGAACAATAGTATGAACGGAAGTTTTTTAGTGGCCAAAAATGGTCAGATTATCTTTGAAAGATATAATGGTTTCGCCAATAAAAATGAAGAAACTAAAATAACAGCAGAAACTCCGGTGCAAATTGCTTCCGTAAGTAAAGTTTTGACTGCAACCGCAGTTTTAAAATTGGTGAATGCAGGTAAAATTGATTTGGATCAAAAAGTAAACACTATTTTAAAAACATTTCCCTATCCGGATTGTACGATTCGAATGTTATTATCTCACAGAAGCGGAATGCGTAATTACGCTTATTTCACAGACCGAGACAAGTCGGTTTGGGACAGACACAATCAACTGACCAATAAAGATATTCTTGATATTTTGGCTACCAAAGATATTGGATTAGAAGCTAAAACCGGAACACGTTTTAGTTATTGCAATACTAATTATGCAATGCTTGCGCTTATTATCGAAAAAATTACGGGTCTATCATACAAAGAAGCGATGTCTCAGATGATTTTTAAACCTTTAGGCATGACGCATACTTATGTTTTTGATGATGATAAGGACAGAAAAAAAATCGTTCCTTCTTATAAAGGTAATGGTGTCGAAATTGGTTTTGATTATCTGGATAATGTTTACGGAGATAAAAACGTATTTTCGACTGCAAGAGATCTTTTAAAATTTGACCGCGCCAGAAATGCTCCCGGATTTTTAAAACCTGAACTTTTAAAACAAGTTTATACCGGTTATAGTAATGAAAGAAAAGGTACCAAAAACTACGGTTTAGGTATTAGAATGATCAATTGGGACACGGGCCAAAATTATTACTTTCACAACGGTTGGTGGCATGGTAATACCTCATCTTATATTCCGTTAATGAAAGAGCATGTTACCATAATTGCTTTATCCAATAAAATGACAACGAAGACCTATGCGGTGCGTAAACTGGCTCCTATTTTTGGTGATTATCCGTTTAATTTCAAGGATGAAGAATAATATTATTTTTCTGAAAAATTTATTACAAAACTAACTTCAAATAGTATAAATTTGCAAACTCATTTTTGGGGTCGACTGGTTTTGACAGCAAGTCGAATTGAAAAGTAAGCACGTCGAGCATTGAGACCTTGCTCGTAAATATAAGATCTTACAATTTTACACGGCGAAAATAACTACGCTTTAGCTGCATAATCCGAATTATAGTAAGATTAAGCCACGTCCCTATCAGATAGGGAAGCTGGATTCTCCTTGAAAGCCTTGGTTTGTGGCGGTCAGTCCAGGAGAACCGTAAAAATAGACCTAGATTTCCATGAGCTTCGGGTGGAGATCGAAATTAAGAAGATAAGTGTTGAGTGGTTGTTCCTGACCTAGCTCAACAACGAAAATCCAATCAGGAAATAAACGTGTAGAAAGCTCTTTAGTTGCTTGTTTGGACCCGGGTTCGATTCCCGGCGACTCCACAAAAAAGCCTGTAAACTTATTGTTTACAGGCTTTTTGCTTTTTAGTTGATTTATATATGTTGATAAATTATAAAATCAATTGAAAATAATTAAACTAATGTCATAATTAATAACCAATCAGCTTTATATAATGATAAAGAATACTTCCAAAATTGGTTAATTCTATAATCCCATCATTATCTTTGACCATTTCAAACACGAGTAAATTTTTATAAGATTTTTCATTAAAAAAAACTCTACCATCTTTACGGTTTTCATAAAATCGCATAAAATCGTTTATTTCATTAGTTGTTAATTTATTTAATATCTCATAAATAAAAGAGGGAATTAACTTCTCCTCTAATTCTTTTCTTTGCTCACTAAGATTTGTATTTAATTTTTTATTTTCCTTTTCTAATTTAGAAACTTCTTTTTGAAGCTCTGTTTTGATACTTTTATCACTATCCTCAATATTTTTAAAATTGGAAATACTATTTTGCCAACGCTCATTATCAGTTTGATTTCTAGTATTTAATTCACTGATTTCATCATTTAGTTTTTTAATTTTCACATTAAGCTCTACAATTTCACTGGTACCTGCCTGCGCATCGGCAATTTCTCTCAACTTTATTGCTTCATCTTTCTTTTGTATTAAAGAATCTATTTTGTACTTATTCTTTTTATCAATAACAATAGCATTATACTTTTTTAAAATACTATCACAAATAAGGTTAAAATAAGGCAAGATTAAAATATAGATAAACGAAATTGCCAAAGGGATTAAAATATTTCCTGTATTACAATAATTCTCATTAATAAATTCTATTCTGCAATGTATTGGCCAATCTGAATAAAATAAAACAGCAAAAGTCCGCCAATTAAAAATACAGTATGAGATTATAAATGAACCAATGAAGGGACTTTTAATTCTTTCTCTATAATTATCAAAAATACTTTGAAAAAAATCTTTTACAGTTTCCATTTATTTTTTTATTACGCAACGAATATTGTGATTTTATGCATCTAAGTAGACAATTATATGCGTGTTTCTTTTTAATTAAATATTATTAGAAAAGAATTACCAGATCAATCAATAAGCTAAACCAATGAATGCATTTAATTTTCTGTAATTTTTTCAATAAAACTTGAGACCTTTTGGGTTCTATTACCATATTGAGTCATTCTATTTTTGGGATAAGTTAAGAAAAGAAACCTTTCAGCTCTAGTTACAGCAACATAGAATCCATTTTCTTCAGATTTAAACTCATTACCTCCTTTTTGGACAGCTCTAAAATCAGGAAAAGCACCTTCAGTCAGACCAATTACAAATACAATGGTATATTCTAATCCTTTCACAGAATGAACTGTCCCTAAAGTAATTCCATTTTGATTATTACTAATATTAGTTACCCCTAATGCTATTTGAGTTTTAAAATGTTGCAAAGATTTCAACTCTACTTTTGTATTTCTTGAATAAATTTTCCAAAGTTCACGAAAAGACATAATATCAAATAAAATCTTATCTAATTCATTTAAGGCTTCTTCTGTTGAATTTTTATATTTATCTATAACATTCGTTTGGAGGTTCTGTAATGCTAAGGAAAAATTATTAATGTTTTCTTCAATAAGTTCCCAAGCATTGATTAGAAATCCATAATATTCATTAGCAGTCTGTTCTATTATATAACTTCTTATTTTCTTCAAATTTAAAATACCTCTTTCATTATCTAATAATTGAATTTCCTCAATTCCAATTATTTTTTGAATTTTGGCAAAATGTATTAAGTCAAGTGAATTTGTTAGGATACTTAGTCCTAAATCAAATAAAATGATCAATTCACTTCCGAAATCTGTCACATCAGAACCTTTTTTATAAAAGTAATCTAATTTTTTACCGTGAGATTTTCTGATATCTAACTCTTTTTCAATACCTTGAAACAGATATTTATTTCTTGCTAAAATTGCAATGTTATCTAATGTTATCTCCCCCTCAATATCATCATAATTTTTTTGTTTTAAAAATTCTTCTATTTTATCAATAACCCAAATCGACTCTTCCTCCACATTGTTAAATTCCTTTATTTCAAAAATACCCTTCGGAGTATTCTCATCTATCGAAACTGAATTTTCCTTTATTTTATTGGCTATTTCTAAAACTGCCTTTGAAGAGCGATAATTGGTATTTAATCTAATAGTTTTAGCTCCAAAATCGCTTATAAATAATGAATTCATATATTTAATATCAGAACCATTAAAATGAAATAATGATTGATTTAAATCTCCAACCATCAGTAAATTTTTATGCTCTTCTCCACATAAAGCTTTTATGAATTCATATTGCGCAAAATTTAAATCTTGAGCTTCATCAATAGAAATAAACTTATACAATCTTCTATATATATTAGCAATAGATGGTCTATTCACGAATATCTGATATGCTAAAAAAATAACATCATCAAAATCAATAGCGTTCTGTTGCTTTAATGATTCTTGATATTCCCAATAGATATATTCTAAAGGTTCATTACTGTCCGATATTGGCTCAATAAGGCTTTTCTTTTTTAAACTAATATAATCTAAAACTTCATAAATAAAATTTCTCTTGCTTTTTTCGTCAAGAGCTAAATAATGTTCTTTTAATTGAATATTTTTTACAAATACTTCAATTAGCACTTCTTTTCTATCATCTTCTTTATCAAAAAAATGTGGCATCTCAGTTAGACCAATTGAATATCCTTGATTACTAATTATTTCTAAACAAAAACTATGAATAGTACCTATAAATGAGCGCTCTTTAATATCAATAACATCTTCAAGTCTATATTTCATCTCTTCAGCAGCTTTGTTTGTAAAAGTTAACGCTAAAACATGATATGTCCCTTCATTTAAAAGTTTTTTTATTCTTTCTATTAGAACTCTAGTTTTGCCACTACCAGCTCCCGCCAATACCAATAAAGCACCATCTCGATGTTCAGTTATTTTCTTTTGCTGATCTGATAAACTAACCTTCATTTTCTATTTGTTTTAATATTTTCAACTCTCTATTAATGCAATCAAACAATTTCTCAATCATTTTCGGAGCATTATTTTTCCCTAAACTATTAATATTTTCAGCTATTTTAGTTGGATATTTTGTTTTATTTCCTCTTAGACAATCTAATAGTGCACGGCTAATACCTCCATCTGCGTCTTCCCTGTAATTTCTAATAACCCCACCTTTACCTTTCTGATCATTAAATTCATCAATAAATTCATCTGGAAAATAATTTTTCTTTTCGACATCATTTATTGACTTTATCAAACTATTAGAATACCCCTCCTGAATTAAATAACTTTCAAAATCATTACCATTTCCTAAATCAATAAGCTTTTTACTAAAATCTAAATCTTCAAAAACCTGCTTAATTTGATTCTGTACTTCACCAACCGTATTATGGTCTGCATCACTAAAAATAAACCAAGGAATATTTAAAAACTTAGCTAAAGATAAAAAGGGAGTATAATTATCCTTCCCACCAACAGCTATAAAATTCAAACCTGATTCAAACGGATAACTTGCAAAATAACTCTCAGAAAATATGGGCAACGATTGTTCTTCAGTTTCTCCCTCAAATAAAATAATTGCTTTAGCAAAAAGTAATTCTCCTCTGGTGTTCATCACTTCCCTTCTTATTTTTCTAGCTTCTTCAGAATTTATTTTTCCCTTTTTTTCTTTTCTTAATATCCCAATTCGCTGATAATTTTGTTTTTTTAGCTCTTGATTATCTTTATCATTTTCAATTTCCTCAAGAAGAGAATTTATATGTAATTCATCTGAATCACTTAATTTTATAGCACCTACTTTTAAACCATTTTCATCTTTATAAAAATGTCTTAAATCTGTTAAATTACACTGTGCAGCAATAAATGGTGAGTGACTACTTACTATTTTTTGTCCTTTAATATCATCCAACTGTTTAAACAAATGTCTTTGTGCATTTGGATGCAGATGCGATTCTGGCTCCTCTAGTGCAATTATTGGAAAGAATGGATCTTTAATATTTTTATTTTTAGTATTTTCATTCCATGAAATAAATGCACTTAAAGTAAGTACTGAAGCCCAACTCCTTGTTCCCATCCCATGATACTCTAGTGGTAAACTTTCTTTATCAGTATCTCTGAAATTAATATTTAAATTTCTACCTATATCTCTAATTTTTTTATTAATTGGTGAAATTTCAACACCAGTACCTGTGGTATTGACAGTTCTTCCTAACTCTTGTAATGTAGTTTTTAAATGATTTAAAATTGGGCTTTCATCAACAATATCGGAGTTAATTTTATTTAGCTTTCCTTCAATAATTTTAATTTCAGCATCATTAATTTCTAATCTTTCCGTTAATTTTCCAAGATAAGACGATTTATCTTTTAAATCTGATAAAATATCTCTCTGAGCATCAATAAAAAACAATGGTATGGCATCAATTTTAGAAAATTTATTTCTTACAGGCGTATCTTTCCATGTTTTAACTACTTTATCTGCCTCAATTGTTTCAAAAACATCCCAATTCTGCAGTTCTAACTGCTCAAATGAATAACCTTTTAAAATATCATAAAATCCTCTTGTTCGAAAACAAACAAATTCTCGATCATCATTATCATTTTTTATTAGAGGCCCAAATACTTTTTCTACCCATTTATCATCAAATGATTGTTTTCTTTTATCATTTTCAAAATCAAAAGGTATTATTCGTATATCAATTAAAATATCTTTAGAATCTCCACTATTGCCAGAGCCATCATCATGAAAATCATCTTTTGAAATACTTCTTCTGTCTGCTCCCAAAGCTAAGTGCAATGCTTTAAGAAAAGAAGTCTTGCCTGCATTATTTGCACCAACTAATAATGTAGTAGGCGATAAATCAATTTCAATCTCTTGAATTCCCCTGTAATTTGCTATTCTAACTTTATCAATTAACACCTCCATTATCTAAATATTTATTTGCTAAAGTATTGCAAAAAATAAAATTAAAGTAAGGAAATCCATAATTATCTATTTTATGAATGATTGCTAACTACTATTTGGACACAAATGTCTGACAATCTACTTTTAAATAGGAGGAAATATTTAATTTATACGATTCATTTTTAACAACCAAATTACATTATTTTTTTTAACCAACCCTCATAAAAACAAATACGGCTTCTTTTCAGAAAACCGTATGTTGTCAGACTAATTCAAATTCACTTTTATAAACTTGCTTTTACTGCACCGCAAGTCAGCATATTTTTAGGATAGTACGGATTTTTGATTTCCTTACTATCACTTACCCACACCGCATTGGTCATTGGGCAAACCTGAAGATATAATGTGTTGTCGGCCACCTTGAATTTTGGTGCCAGATCCCAAAATTTAACAGACAGTACTTCAAAAATTTTACGTTGCTTATTGATGTTTTTAGTGGCTTCAACTTCGGCTACAAGGTTTATGATTTCCTTTCTTTTTGTAGTAGCGTCGTTCATTTGTTCAAGATTTAGTTTTTTAAACCTGAAATTCTTTAACGATTGCTGCAATAAAGCAGCGCTTTTTACAACGGCCAGACTATCTGAAACCAAAAGATTATTTTTTAAAGCCAGGTAATTGTTTGTGATTTCCTTTTTTTGCGCCTCACGTTTTTCTACCAATTCAGGAGCTACTTCTTCTTTTGATGTTAACTGAGCCTGCGCCAAAGTGCTTAAGAAAATAAATGCTATAACTGCTATCTTTTTCATATATCGGTTTTGTTTAGTTTTGAAATAATTTTATCCATTTCGATCAAAATACCTTCGTAATGATCTTTGTTTAACCCTGTTGTTCCGTTCATTAATTTTGTAACATCAGTTCTTAATTTTACAATATGCTGTTTGGCATATAATCTTACATCACTGCGTTGTGCTGCGTTTAAGGCTTTACCTGGTTCTGTTTCCTTAGGCAATAAAAGCATACCCAGTTTTTCGATATAACCGCGCTGTAAACCTCGTCTGTAATAATCTAATTTTTCGTTTCCGCTAAAATTTACCCAAACTGTTTGCTGCATATCGTTTAAAAACTCGGGAACAGTATAAGCTCCTTCAAACTGCATTGCTTTAAGACTGATATTGTAAAGAATACCGGAGCTTAACAGCATATTCAAGATTTGATTTTGCTGGTCTGCTATTTGATCTTCTGTTTTTAAAGGAATTAGCTGATCGATTTCTTTTGGATACATCCAAAGCGGTGCAACAAACAATTGTCTTCCTACATAATCAACAGCGGCTTTTACTTTTGCTTTTGGAACTGGCTGATATACCACACCTTTTTCGTCAACGGTCCTTTTGGTTACGTAGTTATTCCCAATATATTTTAGTACATGATACAAATACAATCCATATTGTTTTACAACAGCTTTATGCATATCTGATAAATTATCATACGCATCGTTTGGCTGATAGGTCCACTGAATCAAATTAGGCACTACACGTTTTAGGTTTTTAATTCCGTAATCGCTGGCAAGAACTGCATCATCACCAAGATCTTCTGTCTGACTGCGCGGATCTTCGTCTTTTCCTTCTCCTCCAAACCATAATTTAGGATTAGCAGTCAAACTATCCGTAGTCATCTTGCTCAATATTTTTTCTTCTTCGAACTCATCCTGAGTTTTTGGAAAATAGCTGTACCCCCACTTCACTGCCCATTTGTCGTAGATTCCAATACGTGGATAAATCCCTATCGGACTTATATTATCTTCTGGCTGCGCCACATAATTAAGACGCGCATAATCCATTATAGAAACGGTATGTCCGTTTGCTTCTACCCATTTTTTATCTCTGAGTTTTTCTACCGGAGTTGCACTGCTGGCTCCCATATTGTGGCGTAAACCAATTGTATGCCCAATTTCATGCGAAGAAACAAAGCGAATTAACTGTCCCATAACCTCATCATCTAAATGCATTTTTCTGGCTTTTGGATCTAAAGGTCCTACCTGAATCATATACCATCTTTGCACTAATTTCATCACATTATGATACCAGCCTACATGGCTTTCGATGATTTCTCCACTTCTGGGATCACTTACTCTAGGTCCGTAAGCATTAGGTGTTTCTGATGCATAATAGCGTACTACAGAATATCTTGCATCTTCCAGACTCATGCTTTTATCATCTTCCGGCCATTCTTTTCCTATAATAGCATTTTTAAAACCTGCGGCTTCAAAAGCTTTTTGCCAGTCGTTGATTCCGGCAATTAAGTACGGTCTCCATTTTTTTGGCGTTGCAGGATCAATGTAGTAAACGATTTGTTTTTTTGGTTCAACCAACTGACCGCTCAGGTATTTTTTAATGTCTTTGTCTTTAGGTTCCAGACGATAACGCTGAATAATAAATTTTGTCTGAGCACGCTGTTCATCATCATCAAACAAAACATATTTGTTAGCAAAATACCCCACTCTTTCATCGGCGAAACGTTTGCGCATTGGTGTTTTTGGAAGCAGTACAATCGAGGTATTTAATCTCAAAGTTACTGTTCCGCTACTCGCTGTTGAATTCGTATAGGTTTTTGTTGTTTTTATTTCAATATTAATAGGATAAGCATCTATCATCTCGATGAAAGATTTATCATCGGCAAGAGAGGTTAGCTTTTTTTCTGTTTTCTCTTTATTTTCTATAGAAAACATTGGATTGTCTTTTTTGAAAACATCTGTTACATCAATAACAACATTTCCTGTAACAGGATTGGTTGTTTTTATTGGAAAAGCGGCAACAATTGGGCTTTCATTACTGCCCGCTAACGCTTTTGCTAACATCGAATCCGGATTACGGACATCTTGTTTGTATTGCAATGACCTCAAAAAAACAGTATTGTTTGCTCCTTTCTCAAAGTAAATTGTCTGCTCATTGGCTTTTTCTCCACCAAAAACACCCATACCTTCCGGAGTAGAAAGATATCTCGTTACCACCAGCATATATCTGTTAAATAAACTGTCAGGAATTTGAAAGTAATATTTAGCATCAACCTGATTGACCGTAAAAAGGCCTAATTTTTCTTTCGATCCTTCCTTGATTATTTTTTCGTAAGGCTGTAAACCTTTCGGTTGTGTGCTGGTACTGTCGGCTTTTTTTTCTGCCGGAGTTTGCGAAAAACCATGCTGTTGTCCGGCCAGCAGCATGATTATTAGTATAAATAATTTTTTCATCAGAATTTAAAATGGAACTGTTTCGTTGGTATTTAAGGTAAGTTTTGGATTTTTTTGCAGCACCGATAAAGGAAACGGTATAATGTATAATCTTGAATTGGGCTGCAACGTATACGTTTTTTGAGGAACGGTTTTGTTTACAATTGGAAATACTCTTGTAACCGTTTTTGCATATTCGGTTTCAGTGTTAAGCCTCTTTAAATCAAAAAAACGATTAAAGCCCAAAAGCAATTCTTTTCTTCGTTCGTTTATTACAAGATCCATCGTTTCTTTTCTGGTAGTTGGAACAGCCAAATTTACCGTTCCTGATAAAATACGTTTTGCTCTTAATGTATTCAAAACATCAACTGCTTCAGTAAATTTATCTTCTCTTGCGTAACATTCTGCCAGCATCAAATAAACCTCGGTTGTTTTCATACCCACTGTAGGATAAAAGAATTTTGTATATACAGTTGCCCAATAGGCTGTATTTGATCCCTGATCCAGATTTGTTGTGCTCGTAGTATTAAAAAACAAATTAAAACGCGCATCGTTTGTGCCAAATAAAGTTCTCAGCTCCGGACTTATAATATATTGATAGGCAAAGTTCATCTCAGTATACCCTGTCATATACATATAACTCAATACTTCTATATTATTTGCTGCAGGTACAGCAACTACATTTGGTCCGCCTTGTGTGTTATAAGCTACCATATCAAATATTTTATTATTGTAGCTTAATGACTTTTCTGCGGCGGCTTTAGCACTTGCAATTTCACGTTTAAACAAATGAACTTTGGCTTTAAATGCATAAGCAAATGCCAGTGACGGATGATAAACATCCATTGGTTTTTCCTGAAGATACGGTAAAGCCTCGTCTATATCTTTCTGAATAAAGGCGTAAACCTGTGCTACAGTAGATTTTGATGGCTGCGCTTCCAAATCAAATTTATCCATGATACAAATACCGCCATCCGTAGCGGCAGTTTGAGGATCATATCCTTTTGCATAAGTGTTTACCAGCAAAAAGTGATCGTAAGCTCTGTAAATTTTAGCTTCTGCTTTTGCTAATTGCTTTGTACTTGCCTCTCCTTTACTATCATCGACAAGTGAAATAATGGTATTCCATCTGTTGATATACGTGTAAGCCTGGTTGTAAAAGCTTGACGTATTTAGTAGAGAAACTCTGTCTGTAGTTTCATCAAAAGTAAAATTGATTGTATTGATGTTGGGCGTTTTTCCTATTACATCCGCTTCTTTCATCCATTGGTCATCTGATAAATACTGAAAGTTATTGATAGGATATCCTCTGTTTGGCAGCGATACTGTTTCAAGAAACTGATCAGCTGTTTCAATTACTAAAGATCCTTTTGGCGTTAAGTCTGTATAATCTTCGCAGGCTGCCGTACTTAAAATAAGCAGCGACACCATTATTTTATATATCTGTTTCATTTTTTAAAGAGTAAGGTTAAAGCCAAATAAATATGTTTTTGGCATTGGTAAATTACGTGTACCAGAATTAGCCGAATATACTTCAGGGTCAATACGATTTCCGGCGGCACTCCAATACCAGATATTGTTCATTTGAAAAGTAAATTTGGCCGATGTAATATTCAATTTATTAGCAACCAATTTTGGTAAATTATAACCTAATGAAATGTTTCTTAGCTTGATGTAATCACCATCGATAACATTTACATCTGAGTTTCTCCATTGACTGTTCATTGTTATGGCATAATTTCTGGCAACCTCATCAATATCTACGAACAAACGAGTATTTCCGTTTTGGTTTGCATCTGTGTAACGATCTGCAATACCGGCGTTGTTTACTGCATCAGAACTCAAATCAGGAACATCTTTACGCATTACATTTCCTCCTGACAAAACAAACAACAAATTCAAATCAAATTGTTTATATGAAAAACGCTGTGATAAAGAACCGGTGTATGTTGGCGTTAAACTTCCTTTATTTACCAAAGCATCTGTGCTGTTAACTGATTTTAAGCTGTTTGCTATCGGAATACCATTGGCATCAAAAGCCATTGATGGATTTCCGTTTTCATCTAAAATATAAGGATAACCATTTACTGTTCCTCCATACTTGTAAGCGTATAAACTATTGTAAACTTCATTCTCTAAAAAGTAATCCAGAGGTGAACTGGCGTAAACCGAAGCAATCGACTGTGCTCTTGTAACTTTTTCGACAGTGGTTCTGTTAAAACCTAAAATTAGATTAGAACCAATACGTAAATTACCATTATTGTACCAGTCAGAACCAATACTAAACTCTATTCCTTTGTTCATTAAGGCGCCTGCATTTATTCTTCTTGACAATGCCCCAACAGTAGGATCTAAATCGGTTGTTGCTAATAAATCACTGCTGTATTTGCGATACATATCTATGCTTCCGTTTAGTTTACCTCTAAACAAACTGTAATCGATACCAAAGTTTGTGCTTTGTGTTTTTTCCCATCTCAACATTGGATTGGGCTGCCCCGTGATATTCGTGTATTGCAACGATTGATATAAGTTATCATTTCTTCTTGTTGCGGTTACATATGGAGTTGTAGACTGATCTATATTTCCGTTAACACCATACGTTAATCTAAGTTTAAGCGCAGTAACCCATTTTATTTCTTTCATGAATTCTTCGTTACTGGCATTCCATCCTAAACCTGCAGACCATAATGGGCGATTTTTATACTTAGGATCAACTCCAAACAAATCTGCCCTGTCGACTCTATAACTTCCTGTTACGTTATATTTTGATAAAAAAGTATAACCTACAGAACTAAATACAGAAAAATAACGGTGTAAAATTTCTTTTTGCGTTCTTGATACAGTTGCCAGAGTTCTGTTATTTCCGAATATATAACTTGGAGTTCCTGTCTGACTAAGTGCAAGACTGTTCATTACGGCAGAACTCAATGTTACGGGATCATAACCGTATCTTAACTGTTCGATTGATCTTGGAACAAAAGTTTCACGCATTTCAAAACCAGCCAAAGCGTTTATAGAATGTTTACCATCGCTAAAATCCTCAGTATAATCTAATTGATTTCTAAAAGAATAATTACTAGCCTTACTGCTCGATTGCTCATATCGGCCTCCTGTAGATAAACCTTCGACATAAGTATAAGCACTCGTTGCCGGATTATATGCCGTTAAAGCATTAATGGCATAACGCATTTTATAGGAGTTAACGTCGTAATACTGTTCGTTATCGTTTCTTGTCGTTTCGTATTGAAATTGTGTACTTGCACTTAAACCTCTCCATAATTTGGCACGCAGATTTGCAAAAGCTCTTAAGTTTAATGAATTTTGTTTTTCGATACCTTCCTGAAGCGCATTTAAAACATTAAAAGTCATTGGTTTAAAACCACTTAAACCTGCCATTTTTTCTGCCATAACAGGATTAATGACGCCGCTGGAAGTAAAGCCATCTTTCAGTGACGAAAAAGGTGATAGTACAAGATTTCCGTTATCATCTGTAATGCGTTCGTATCTTTTTTGAATATCATAACTATTGTAATCAGGATCTGTAACATCATCATTACTGTAGGTTGCATTTATTCCAAATGTTGCATTTAACCAGTTATTTACCTGAAAACTGCTTTTGGCATAAAGGTTAAAAGATCGGCTTTCATTATTTATCACACGCCCTTTTGCCTGATCATAATTAAACGATACATACGTATTTTGTCTGCTCGTACTTCCTGAAAACGCAATATTGTAACGCTGTCTGAACTCATTTTGCCATACATTATCGCGATAATCTCTGTAGTAATCGTTTTTTCTCCATTGATCCAGCGTGCTGTTGTAGTCTGCATTATTGATTTTTCCTTCTTCTAAATTTCTGTTCAGCTGATAAAGAGGACTGTAATACTTTGGGTTACTGCTTCCTATATCACCATAAGTATTAAACATCGTTTGTGTATCAGCTACTCTGGCTCTTTCTCTCTTATAAACCGCTTGTTCATAATCGATCAAATCGCTTGTCGAAGCATAATTCATACTCTTGAAACTTGGCTTTGTCGAAATAAAGAAATCCGAATTTATACTTACTTTTAATTTACCATTTCCTTTTTTAGTAGTCAAAACGATAATTCCGTTTGCTGCTCTTGAGCCATAAATAGAGGCCGCAGCAGCATCTTTAAGAACGTTTACACTTTCGATATCATAAGGATTAATATCTTCTAAAGTCAATTCTGTTGGTAAACCATCAATTACCAAAAGCGGACTATATCCAACATCAACTGAAGAAAAAGTTCCCATACCACGCAAAATTGGTGTATCTGCAGAAGCTCCTGTAGGATTTTTTCGTAACATCAAACCTGCCACACGGCCTTCCAGCGCAGTAGACAAGTCGGCATTGATATTTTCATTTAATGTTTTTTCGTCAATTGTTGCAATTGCACCTGTTGAGTGACTTCTGGTTAGCGTTTGATAACCTGTAATTACAACTTCTTTCATTGCAGCTACTTTGTCTTCAACAATCAGTGTTAGTTCTTTTCTCCCGGTTATCCCAAAAGATTTCTTTTCAATAGTTAATCCTGAACATTCAAGAATGCCGTTTTCCGGAACATTATCAAAAGCAAAACTTCCGTCGAAATCAGTTATGCTCGTTCTGTTTGTTCCCGAAAGAGCAACGGTTACTCCGGGAAAAGGCTCATTTTTATTGTTTAATACTTTTCCGCGGATATCGATTAATCCGTTTCCCAATTTCTCCGCCTTTTCTTTTACAGCCGTTACCACAATCGTTTGATTGGTAATCGTGTACTTTAAATTTTGAGAATTAAAGATCTGATTCAGCGTTTCTTTTACATTCGAATTCTTAACATTAATGGTTACAGGTTTCGAATCTTTTAGCAATTTCTGTGTGTAAAAAACTTCGTAATTGGCCTGTTTTGCCACTTCCTTCAACACTGTTTCAAGTGGTGCACCTTTAAAATTAATGCTGATGTTTTGTGCTTGTCCTTTATAACTGCACAACAGCATAAGTATCGTACTAAGGCCGCATAAATAGGTAGAAAAACTGCTACTCTTTTTTCTGGTTTTTTTGTAAGGTTTTTTTGGTTGTAAATTAAATTTCATACATTTACATTTGGTTATAGTTAAACAATAGGTGGACAACTTATATTGGCTATTAACTTTTAAAACAAACCGGAAGCATCGCAACTGCTTCTGGTTTTTTAGTTTATAGTCTCAATATATTCGGGTAAATTTAAACTCAGGGATATACTATAATTGTTTTTCCTTCAACCTTAAATTTTATATTACTAAGCTCAAGTACTTTTAATACCTCAGACAAATTTTTATTCATAAATGTACCGCCGTTAAATCGTACATCCGAGACATCGCCACGGTATTCTACTTTAATTCCGTACCAGCGTTCTAATTGTCTCATAACGGTTTTTAAGTCGGCATTATCAAATTTAAAACGGCCATTTTTCCATGCAATCGCGGCTTCGGTATCGACTTGTTTTATTGTAATCTTGTTAAACTTATCAGATACATTAGATTGTTGTCCCGGTTTTAAAATGGCTTTTTGATTTTTATAATTCACCGCAACGCTTCCTTCTAATAAAGTCGTTTTTACAACAGATTCATTATCATAAGCATGTACGTTAAAATGCGTTCCAAGGACTTCTATATCCTGATCACCGGATTTTACAATAAAAGGTTTATTTTTATTTTTCGCCACTTCAAAATAAGCTTCTCCGTCAAGTTCCACTATTCTTTGATCTCCATTAAACTGGGTTGGATATTTAATCGATGAAACCGCGTTTAGATACACTTTTGTTCCATCGGCCAGAACAATATTGTATTGTCCTCCGGTAGGTGTCGAAAGTGTGTTGAATAAATTAGCATCAGCTTTTGAAGCAACAGTATTTGGATTTATAATATAGGTGATAACGCCATTAGCGCCCATTTTTATGGTAACCTCATCTTCTTCACCTTCTTTAGCAATCGTATCTTTTGCCGAAATATCAGCCAGAACAATTTGCTTTCCGTTCGAAAGTGTCAGGATTCCTCTATTTCCTCCCGGAGCGATTTCTTTTGGTTTTTCAGCAACTTGCGGAATTTGTTCTTTTGGTTTTGTGAAATAAAATATTCCCGTGCCCAATAATACAGCGATCGAAGCAGCAACAGCAACACGCGGCCAAATACGAATTACTTTTGTTTCTTGTTTTAAAGGTAACTTTGCTTTTAGATATTCGTAACTATCTTCCAGCTCGTACTCGTTAAGTTGTAAATTGCTATTAGAAGCTTTATGCAAATACCACGCATCTACTTTATCCTTATCTTCATTCGATAAAGTGCCTTCCTGATATTTTTTTAGCAATGCTAAGATTTCATTTTCATTCATAAGTACAATACGAAATTTTGTCCCGTTTTTAAGTAAGACAGTTATAAACCACTTTTGTCATAGGTAAATGACGAAAAAAATTAAAAAAATATTACTATATCGTTATCAAAGCAAGAAGAGTATTACTTTTTCTTTATCAATTAAGATGATATGCCTAGATTTTGACATAGAAATTAACAAAAAGACAATACTATAGTCATATCACAAAAACACCCATGAAATTTTTGAGCTTTTCACGTAATATTTTAAGCGAATTATAGACTTGTTGCTTGGCAGTTTTATCGGTAATATTGAGTTGAAGTGCAATTTCATCGTACGAAAGCTCTTCTACTTTTCTCAGTAAAAAAACTTCGCGCATTTTTTCCGGAAGTAAAGCAATTTCTTTCGCAATAATGGCTTCTAATTCTTCTTCCCGAAGATTTGAATCTGCTAAAACATAATCATTTTCAATAAAGTTTGAAATGGAATCAGCATAATTCGAAACCACTTTTTCGTGGGCGATGTGATTCAGGATTTTGTTTTTTGTTGCTTTGTATAAGTAAGAGGAAAGAGATCCTGTAACAATCAATTCTTGGCGTTTGTTCCAGATCGATAAAAATACTTCCTGAACAACATCATTCGCTTCATCGCGGTTACCCAGCATTTTATAGGCATGATTGACCAGAATTTTACAATACCGCTCAAAAATTTCTGTATACGCTAGTTGATCATCTTCCTTAAGAAAATCTAATAAACTATGATCAGCATATTCGCTATAAGCAGGCATTAATGGAAAGAGTTGAGAATCAAAAAAGCAATATTAAACATTTTTTGTGTTAAAAACTAAAAGATGATTCAGTTAGAAAAGATCTACAACTTTATAACCATTATTTTCTTATAAAGTATATTTCAGATCAAAAGAAAGGCTTCATGATCTGGAAAGATTTGAATGAGGTCAAGACGTTATCAATATCATTTAGCATTCACTTTTTTATTAGAGCCCGTAATCAATTATATTTGCCCATTCTTTCTTTATAAAGTAAAGCAAGATCAACTTAAATAAAGCGTAAAGCAAAAAAGTGGAAAATCAACAAAACAGCTGGACTACTTGTCCGGAATGTCAGGGACGCGGCAAAAAAAGCCGAAGAATCAGCAAGAAAGCACGACTGCTCTACCAAATTGCTCTCGATCAATTTGAAAAAACAAACGAAGGAAAGGCTCCGGTTTATCCTAAAGGTAATTTATATGTATGCCAAAACTGTAATGGCTCAGGATTGATTCGGTCAGCTAGCGCACCTGTTGCGGATAAAGAAAATTATCCACATGTTGCTATAATTGGTGGTGGTATTGGCGGTGTGGCTTTGGCCGTTGCCTGCTTACATCGCGGAATTCCTTTTACTCTTTATGAACGTGATCACAACTTCGAGGCACGATCTCAGGGTTACGGACTTACTTTGCAGCAAGCCAGTAAAGCCATAGAAGGATTGGGTATTTTCTCTCTGAAAGATGGTGTGGTTTCAACAAGACATTTGGTTCATACTACAGAAGGAAAAGTTATTGGGGAATGGGGAATTAGAAAATGGTTACAATCCGATACTAAAACGGCGAATAAACGAACCAATGTGCATATCGCAAGACAATCATTACGATTGGCATTATTAGAACAACTTGGAGGTCATGATTTTGTACAATGGGGACATCAATTGATTGATTTTAAAACAAATGAAAAAGAAGGTGTTGATTTAAAATTTC
>Ga0247812_10000761_pt1 | contig 18763 bp, 27 predicted proteins | sample UWRJL149409B1_FD_178011 | JGI IMG/M metagenome (GOLD analysis project Ga0247812, IMG submission 178011) | Plant litter microbial communities from Arlington Agricultural Research Station in Wisconsin, United States - UWRJ-L149-409B-1 | ecosystem: Environmental > Terrestrial > Plant litter >...
GGGGAGAGCGAGAGCGAGAGCGAGAGAGTGAGAGTGAGAGTGAGAGGGTCTTTCTTTGCGCTTTGACCGCTATTTATTTCTGGGGGTCTTGGGGTTGTTGGTGTGTGAGTGTGTGTGTGTGTGTGTGTGGTATTTTGGCGGTATTTCGGTGGGCTGCGCTGCTCTTAGTACTCCGAATACTCCTAGTACTATCCGGTCCTGGTTCTGGTTTCTGGTTTCTGGTTTCTGGTTTCTGGTTTCTGGTTTCTGGTTTCTGGTTTCTGGTTTCTGGTTTCTGGTTCCTGGTTCTTTATTTACAGTATTGCTTTTACAGTAACCGCCCCCGGATGTATTAATATTATATGTAAGTACTGCATTTGCATTTACATCTGCGTTTGCGTTTCCGTTTCCGTTATCCACAGATCCAGATCCAGTTTCCAGTCTAGTCGGTAGATCGCCCGAGGGGTCGTCGCCCCTGGTTACACGTTTTACGAGATTGATTGATTGATTGATTGACTGACTGATTAATTAATTGATTTGACTTGGTTGATTGACTGATTGATTTGTCTGATTCATGCGAAGGACTGGACTATACTATATTTACCATATACACTTCAGGACAGTCGGTTTGATGACAAGTATTGTATTATTACATTATATTATATATATATAGATAACCTTCGGTTCTTGGTTCTTGGTTCTCGGTTCTTGGGATATGCGTGATGGGGGAGGGGGCTTGGGAGTAGATGGGATGATTTGCGAGCCGGCCGCGGTGGAACGATCACTTTGAAAGAGGGGGAAGAAGAGGTGAGATTGAGATTGAGGTTGAGATGAAGTTAGTTAGTTAGTTAATGCAGCTTCGTTGCAACGACGGTAGAACTTACCCTGAACCAAAACCAGGAGCAAAGAAAAGGGGGAACACTAAACAACCTTCCGCATGAAAAAACGTGTGCATATGGGTGTGTACATATGCACTATGCAGGTATGACCAGGCAAGCAATTCATGCAGTGGAAGGTGTTTTGGCTACTACTATCCTGGATGGATTGGATGGATTGGATGGATGTGGATAGATGTGGATAGATGCATGTACAGTATGTACTGTACGGGCTGGACTGGGGAGATAGTGGGGGGGCCCCTATATATTGAGAAGTTATTCATCTATATTATGTATAGATATATATACATGGATAGATGGATAGTGATATAAATAGATAAATATATAGATATGTACGGAGGTAGAGGTTTAAACAGAGAGAGAGAGATATATATATATAATATAGGGAGATCACCTTGATGTATAGATGTATAGATGACATTAGGTACAGTACATACATAAAGAGAGAAGATATAGATATACACTACATACACTATATACATATACAGATACATATATATAGATAGATATACATTGTATTTTATAGCCATTATATTGTTTCTATTATATCTAATAAGAACTCCTGTAAAGTATTATACAGGACAGTAGTATACATGCATACCTTATACTTACATATATTCTATGTACAAGTCCCCAGAGATTGAATCGAAACCAGAACCCCTATCTGTCTGTTGTATATTCTCTCGCCTATATGAAGTGATCACAACTTTTGACTCGATTGTTGCCGGCGCCTTTTGCCTTTTGCTTTTGCTTTTGCCCTTTGCCCTTTGCCTAAGCTGGCTTCTTCTAATGGTTCTTTGACGACCATCCATCCATCCATCCATTATTTGTCACAGAGGTTGCTAAAGACTCCCGGCTACTCGTCCATGTCCTGGTCCCGGTCCTGGTCCTGACTACAGTACTCCAGATCTACCTGCTGGTGTCCAGTGTACACTAATGCTGCCAGCATGCAGGTTTTACTTTCTATCTAATATCTCTCCATTCACAGAACATGCGCCAGTGTGCTCTGGCCCTGCATTAACCTCCTCAGCCCGTCACTTAGTGTGCGCGGTCTCTCTCCATCCCCTCTCCGCAAGCCGTGATAGTTCATCAACGTTCGTGCACTAAGTTACCACTACTGTATAGTACGTACTACTGCTGCTGCTGCTGTTGCTGCTCATGCACATGCCATCCAAACAGATTTTGGTTATTTCATGCGAGTTTGTCTACCTACAGTACGTACGGTAATTTATCATAGATTAGCAGCTAGCAGAATCTAGACGATGCTACATCTTTATCCGCGTCCAAAATTACAACGTATGCATGTAAAAACTTCAAGCTGCGTGCTCCAATCTGTACCGTCAATTTAGCCACGGGCCAGCAAACGAAACAGCACTGATGACTTCAGCAAACGCCGGAAGGACGGAAACACCAGATTTCCCAAAAGCCAAATTCGTTTGACACTCCAAAAAAACCATCGTAAAAAAACTCAAAATCAGGGGGTCAGCTCAGGATCAATAGGCGGCACTATCAAAAATGGATCCTTACGTAGCTTCGGCTCTTCGTCCGAACTCTGAATAGTCTCGAGAGTGAACCAGGCGATGCCGATATTTACCTTCCACTGGAATAGGGAATAGATATTCTTGCTTTTGCGCGATCCCGCCCCATGAACCATGATTGGATCATATAAGACGTGTTAAGGTTCCCAGCGTTGTTAGTTTATGCATTTCCTTTCCGAACCGACTGTGGACGATCAGTACCGGGCCGTACCAGGAAGGTCTCAGCTTGTAGAAGCTTTGCCCCAATGTGGCGCTCGATACTTTGAATTCTTACAAGTACCGTACTGTACATCCATCCACTCCATACAGTCAGTCCTTGTCCCCATAGATGTCCACTACTTATATCCTTAGAAGTACAGGACCGAGAGTACTACGTTGTGTTTCTCCAACCGAGTCATCCAAAACTCTAAGACCGACCTGCATACAATCTTCATCATCTCTTTTTGTCTGGGCGAGAATCCTTTGGCCTAACTAGGTCCTGCAGTATCCTGTAATTGCTGTATGATTTGGCCCCTGACAGCGGCTCCACAACTTTCCAGAAAACTTCTTCTCACCTGTCAAATGTCTCATCTGCTCATGGTCTCAGCAGCCAGTGGCGGCCAGGTCAAGCAGCCGAGGATCTCGTTTGCCTGAATTTCGATCAGGCAAGATGGCAGGTCTCAAACCAAGGCCAACTAACGCCAGCTAGATAGTTATCGGGCAGGTTTAGTATTGTAGGTGGGAAGAGCGCAAGGGTTACGAGTCAAGTTGGGACAAGCACCGAATACAGTTCAATACATCATGCATTCTTACCCTTCAAAAACAATCCCACCAAGCAACGAGGAAGCTGGGTGCAGATCAGGGGCACAGCTGTAAACAAGCAAAATCTGCTACATCAAAGTTGGCACTGCAGATTGACGGAAAATAACATCGGGGCTATCATCATTTGACCCAACTTTTTCCTACAGCCGTCTTGCGACGTGATATCCTCCGTCCGGACGACACCCACGAGAGAAAGTTTATGCTCCCTTCGGCAGGCCGGCCGGACCGCCATCGGCTTGATTATGCATCCTTTGGTTGTCCGAATTCCGTTTCGAAAAGTTTCTGGTCGCGCAAGTTACTTACCCAAAAGCTCCTGCGTCGGCCATGCAAGCCGTCTTTATGCAGGTCTTACCTAAAGGGACCTCTATGGTATGAAAAGAAATGAAGTGCGATTACGTTAGCTGAGAGGCAACTACAAAACTTCTATTTGATGCTCAAAACATGTAACGTTTAACTGCTTGCATTTCATCACCGCCAGAGTGGCAAAAGATCTCAAAAACTTTGGGTCTGTAGTCTCTCTTGCTTGCTGACTTCGGCTCTCCCCTCTTATAGGAAACCAGATCCTGGATATGCATGAGCAGATGAACCTTGTGGGGGACAGTCAGACTACACTCTACCGCCCCCATATCAATATTCATGACATATTTTAATGGATTTGTGTACTACTTGCACTTGCTGTTTTTGCTGAACCTCTTTTGTGATTGGACTTTTGGTACATCGATGTATTCTTGAGATTTCAATTAATGTTCAACTTGCTAGTTTAATAAAGGGCAAGCACTGAATTATGGACACATTTTTGGGTCATACATTCGGGAGTGCCTTCTCTTCTACTCAAGCTGTTTTGAGTAACAGTGATAAGGTTTTCATGTCATTACTTTAATGCTGTAAAATTAACCCAGCGCAAAGCAAATCTTTAACGAACTTGGTGTGTTTATGTTTACCTATATATCTTGTATTTATGCATTTAGGATTTAGGATTTAAGCATGGTATTTGTGAGGACTCAACGTCCGACGCACCTTCCTTTAGCAACAGTAGAACTTAGGTATGAGGTCTTCAAGACCTTAGTAAAAGAGAATCAGACACTTTTACTACCTTTTCAGACTCACTACTGTGATCCCTGATAGTATTTGACAAGAGTTTATTCTCTTGTAATAGGCCAGACAAAGCCCAAGACAGTCTTTGATAATTCTAAGAAATAGCGTCTCACAAAGCTGTGTCGTTGATGGCCCTTCGTAGATTGTTAGCAGGCAGACCATGATGTACAAGTAGGATATGAAACTTTAGAAGATATAGTAGTTACAACTCTTTCAATGGGTTCTGGTGGTCTCGCTATAATAACCTCTCAACATGGTTTAGCTATGTGACTTGCGTTGAGGGTTTATTGTTTTGCTGCATCATTACAATACAGTCTAGTCTCTATGGCTTTCTCAACAATGTTCTTCACAATTATCACTAAAGCTACACAAAAGCCATTAATACTATATGGCACAACCCAAAACCTAGCCACCATCATTCCCTATATCACCAAAACTCTATATCATCCTACAAAACACCACTACAATGTTTCCTTGCACAATCGCTCTTCAAATTCACCCGCCAGGCTACCACCATTCACTCCATCTTCAAAACGCTCCAAGCGGACAAACCTTTTTCTTTTCACAACCGAATACAGCAGCAGCAGCAGCAGCATTAAAACCCTAAGAAGGTTCATTCGGGACATAAATCAAACCAAACAAACAAATGGGTTGGGTAGTTTAATGGTTCAAAAACACCTCCTTACAATCGGCCGTGGCGCGTTTTTTGGATAGTTGGCCCGTCGAGGGTGTTCTGTACATTAGAAGTCCACGGTTGGGGTACAACGGGAGGAGCACGGGGTTCGATTCTCCGCCTGATCAAAATTCCTTTTTGTTTTTTTTGTTTTTTTTGGCTGAGCACCTTTCTTTTGGCGGTGGTGGAGATGGTAGAGTGAGCAAAGGCTTGCTGTTTCATTCACGCTGTCCATTCTTTCTTTCTATCTTGTATACTTTTCCATGATGAAGTTGTGCTGGCGAAAAGAAAGAAACCTTTTGTATGTGCGTCCTCTGTTTTTGATAAGATGGTATTCAAGGAGACGAGAATAGTGAACTCGCTTTATTATAGATACTTGATCTCTAGCATAATGCATAGAGCAGATCCATTACCTTGTCTTGAGATGTTAACTAATTCTGTGAACACATGTAGTAATGATTCATGTCACAGTGCTTAAAATAAGTATAGTTTTGCTCATGCGCTCATTGAAAGAGTTGTTTATTTTCCTGCTAAATTGGGCAAAACAACCTCTACGGGATGCTAGATAGATTGTAATTAGCTTTATGTCATTCTCGTCCTTTCATTATGAGCTCCACCATGTCCTCTTGGTGAAGCTAGATCCTAAGAGGTGTCTCTTGTACAGTTGATGAAACAATCTCGGAGTTTATGTTGACAATTGTGTTCAGTCCCACAACACCAGAAAGGCTTTCAGGTACATATATACCTCACCCTTCAATCTTGTGAATATATTGTGAAATATATAAAGCATTTTGGGCCAAGTTCACAGGCAGGGGAGGCTATTTATAGGCTAGTATTTATGAGTTCAGGGTTTCTGTTTGACGAAATACACTTCCATTGATCAATTCCCAAAAGCTTTATGATACACAGCCCAAGCAGTTACAATTGAAGCCATCAACAGCCCCATCTACCCTCAATAATCTTCCTTGAATAAACAAATCAATTAGTCATAGTAGTGGCGTTCGCAAGGATTTCCTGCTGATTCATAAACATCCTTCAAAGAACTGATGGACGGACAAGAAATTATGACTAGAGTTTTGACCCGGAGATATGATTTCTTGTTATAAGAGCGCGAATGTGCCATAAATCCAGATTGAGATGTTCCCCTGAGCAAAGACACGATCAGAACATTACTAGAGAATTACAGAATAAGGTGAGATCATACAACGTACTCTATGCTATCATAGCTGAAGTTATCGTCATATTAGATCTATTGGAACTTAGGTCTTTTTCCAAACCATTGGCCGTGGCCATTTCATGCCTGTTAAGAGGCTATTTTCTTGTTTCGAGAACCGTAGCTCATTCCCATACTAAATAGAACCACTAGCCCATAGCTATTGAGCCACCGCTTCAAAAGAAACGCCACCAGATGAACATGAGTATGAAGACTGCTAATCCTCCCAATGGCCCATATTGCTTCAACAACAGCTCCCAGTTGATCCTCACAGCTGCCTTCCGGTACTTCAGACTATCCTCTCTCAGCCGACTACTAACCTCTCCCATGCGCTCTAAACTATCCCCTCTATACAGCAAATCCTCGATATTCTTCGTCATCACCTTGGTTACGTCCCGCAGTTCATCATTTAGTTTGTCCAAGTTTTGCGTGGCACGGGTATCAGAGTATGTGGCTTTTGTGCGAGATATAAAAGTGTCAAACTCCATGAAGGCGTAGGGACGAAGACTTGGAGATAGGACTTGGGATGATGAATAGGTGGTGGAGAACTCGTTGGAAAGGTCTGAGAGATAGGTGAATGCCAACTTTCGAGGGTACGACTTTTCGGCTATGCAGAGGTAGACGATTTCTTGAAAGATGAGGTAACTAAAAAGGTGAGTTAGAAACAATAAGTACACAACTTTTACTCCAGACTCTCCAAAACATGAATCCGAGGCCCTCGCAAATCTGCAGTAATAAATGTAGAAGAGCTATAGCCGTAGCCTTGCCTGACCAAGGCTATCTAGAATTTGCCAAAGACAAGGCATCCCGTAGGCTAGGGAAATAATTCTTCTGAAAGACCTGTCACTAGCAGTTCCCTCCTAGATAAAATTTGACATCCTATAACAGGAAATCTTATTATAGAAGCAGAATGTCGAGACAATCTCGCTTTGATGCTTCCAATTGCCACTTTTGGTCAAAATTTCAGTGTACGTACTGTAATGTGTATGCGCCACTCTCAATACTGGCTTGTGATTCGGAATTTCGATTTAATCTTCGGAGGACCATCTTAACCTGAGACTTTATCTCGGCGAGGGAGGATTCAGTCTAGTTGATCCAAGTTAGTATGCAAATTTTCGGTGCAAGGGGCGCTCCTTACCTGTTCATCATCGACGGAGGCACAAAGCATGAGACCTGCAAGTTGGCGTCAGCTATTGTAGAATCGAGCTTTAAACGAATAGTAGTACCATCCAGCCTAGCAATTTGTGTAGATCTGATCATTTTGAATATCCTGTGTATTCCTAGAGCTTCAATCTGTTATCCCAGAAGTTCTAGTTGTGTCCTTAATCCTATGGCTGTCGAGCGCAAGCTTCTGACCTTCCAAGAGGTGCTTTGATGTCAAGTTCCTGCAGGCAGAGCCACTGTAGGTTACAGTAGTATGGTATAGCTGGCAAAGGTTGCGAGAGGAAAATTGCTTCTAGGTTGCAAATTCAAGCTGGCCTCTTTATCATTGCGAATAAATCCGAGGCTCAGGGTCATTGGTGCATGTATGTGGTAAGGTTATGCCTGACGCTCGGGCCACTCTTCTGGGGTAGCCTTATACGTTGTAAAACGTACACGCTAGCCCTATGCTAGCGCTTTCTCAACGTGAACCAAACTATAATTGGCAACCCAACAACATGAACAAACAACATCAAATCTGAACCCGATCAATAAGAACTTCAGAATGGCTGGTACGGCCAACGGCAAGCCCAAACGCTCAGCACCTTCCCCTAGTGGCCGGGCAAATAAGAAATCCAAAGGAGATGCCATATATGACGATCCTGATGCTGTTTTGGAAAATAATAAATCCCCACTATACGAGGAAGACACCGATTTGATGGTAAGCAACAGTTTCCAAAACATCACGTGGAAAAATCTAACATATCTCCAAACAGGCAGTCCTCAATCATCCCAAGGCATTGGCAATCATGATAGCAGACTCATCAGAGCCACAGTCTCCACTTTCGTTCGCCAAATCAGAGCAGATGAAAACAGATATTGCTGCTTTCAAGAGTGATGGTCGCGGCGGTTGTTATGATAGAGATTGGGTTAGACAAGCCTTTGCAGCATCGGCGAGTCGTGCGAACGGGGAGTACGCAGATTACGAAAAGGAGAGATTTGAAGCAGACTGGGGAGACGCGAAAGTAGAACAGAACGATGATGACCAAGGTTCTGAGCAGAAAGAACCACCTCAAGAATGATCGGGTGCGTATATATCGTGATAGAAGAAGCAGTAAGTGATTTTCGCGTTCGTGTCCTTCACAGAAGTGTCACAAGTTGTGACACTTTCTTAGTCAAGATCCTTCCTTTAGTATCTCTACTCTCATACCGGATCCTACCATACCTTCCATCTATATTGTATGTCTGCGACTAGAGCCAAGTATCTACCAGTTCTTCGGACGCGCAATACAAAAACGAGCAGATTAGACTATTTGTCCTCTGACATAACCTTATAATTGGGTGTACCTGTTCGCCTCCTATCAACTGGTAAGGCTGGCCAACAGCGATAGCGGAGGGGATCTAGTTTTAACAAAATAGTCGCAATTAATGGAGTTCCATCAAAGAGGGACGAATCGGGCATGTCCTCTGTGCGAGGTATCAGGATACGCAAAAGAACCGAATCCTTACAATCCGTTGCCAATCCTTGATCTTCCTTGATGTTGATAAAGCCAGAAGTTTTTCTGCCATATCATATCAATTATCTATCACCTAGAAAGATTGCTCCATACTATTCATGGCCAGATGGATATACTAAATGATTTAGTTTAGAGGCTACGAGAAACATCATGGCGGCCAACTTATAGATTCTCTGGGAGGCAAAGTGTCTCTTCGATAATTTCTATACTGCTAGAGAAGGACGATGTTCTATAACCATAGCTATAGCGTCGTATGCTGCAAACTAACCTTGTGGTGCTTCAATGTATGTGCCTCGTCATTATCCGAAGTGCAGAATTTCTCGCATTGCTGGCATTTCACTATCATATCTTAGTTGTGTTATATTGTATTAGGAAATGGCGAGAGATTCTTAAGACCAATTACACAGATGTTGCGAGTACAAATTACCAGCGACGGCTGAAGTACGTAGAGTTATTTCACGCCTCGCCTTATTTCATTCGTCACAATATCCAACACTCTTATATTGTGTCTTGGACAGACTTCTGTGCCACTAGCCTGCATTGTCCTCAATGCTACTCAGCCTTGGTGACCTGAGCGCTCATTGTCCCAGTTACATTGTAGTGGGGTTACGGGGTAATTCGATTCTACCGCAGGTTCATACGAAGGCACAGTTTTCTTCTTGAGCTGGGGGTTTTAGAACTTTGTTTCTATACCAGAGATGCAGTTTTGGCATATTTCTACTGCTCCTGGACCTCTGTATTGCAAAACAGAAAGAGTTTATTGAATATCTAATATTCGGATTTTATATACCGTTCTTTCAAATCATCTTAAGTTTGGCTAGGTGTGTATGCTGCGGCGTGGTAAATCTCCTTTCGGATATCGAAGTCAGGGACCGTTGCTGGAAAGCCACCTTGATCTTGAGCACCCCTCTTACAGACAAGTCTGCACTATTTTTATAATTTGTCGGATCATTAGGAGTTACATCCACATTGTAAGATGCGGGCGATACCACTCGGATAGTTTTTTGCGTGCTCCCCATGTTATTCAGAATGTCTAAGATTGGTACATCGGGAGACTGTATAAGGCGCCACAATCCCCAATTCTCCATATCATGAGCTCTTAAGTAATTGCTTCGAACTCTGTCTGTCCTTTCCGTAATTTAAACACGCTCGCAAGTATGGCTCTTCTGCTTCTGTTGCTTGCGACTGCTGTACAAGCGACTTATCCCATACAACCTCCTCCCGTGTACTCAAATTCACCAACTTGGAACACTAAACCTTCAAATATCACCCAAGGGACATCACTGCTAAACCCATCAACTAAAACAACTACTCGGTCAACGATTACTCCTCCTGCAACCCTACCATCATCTACCACCATTTCCACCCCCACCCCCAGTTCAAATCAACTTTCAGACTCTGGATATCATCACAACAGCTCGAGCCTAGAGAGTCAATGTGGTGATATATATACAAAAGATTATCTATCATTTTTCCAAGCCGCTCCCCCTACTTCTTCTTTTGTTTATACAGCACACCCACCCTGTTGTGGTACGTGTGAGCTCTTCGGAGCCGATGTCCAAGTATACTTTTGGCCTCCGGCAGGTGGCTCTAATACCTCGACTGATACATCAATAATGGTCGATTCTTTAGGCTTTACTTTGTGAGTGGTTCTGGGATTCAGGTGCAATGCGAAACTAACTCTCGGCAGCCATTCGCCGTCCATATACGTGGGGTTCAAGTCACTTCATGCAACAGATTTGTGTAGTACGGGTAAGACCGTGACTACGACAACCCTCGCTTTTTCCGTAGGAGAACTATCTACGGATATTGGCTATAGATACGATAGAGAGCTCTATCTCACAAACCCACCCTATATTCCTCCAACATTCACCAAAGCTGTATGGGGAGACCAGTAGGTTGATCTATCTTAGCAATATCAGTATGCTAATACGAATATCAGACATCAATCTTGTCGAAATATCACTACTACTTTTTGGCAAAGACGCCGTGTTGCAGAAATGCTCACGGCTGTTGACGAGGCGCAAAAGTCAACTCTAGATCACTACACTGTTTCATATAATCCATGTTCTCCCACGATTGCTGTTCCAACCGGTCTCTTCCAAGCTCATCCCTTTTGGGTGAGTTGTAGCCCAGGGTATGTCAGGTTCCTTCGACAGAAACATCCAGAGAAATATTCTCTCACCATCCATTCAATATCACCATCGATATGGCTCTTGAAAATCGACTAATTATAGTATAGTCTAGCAGGATTCTATGACCCTCCATCAGCACTTCGACCATATACTGGAAGCATGCCAGCGCCTACGCAAATGCCACAACCACAACCCACTTACCAACCATATCCTGCACTGCCTATCAATGAAGCAGACCCTATTCCACCTCCAATTGCTCCAACTCCATATCCAACTCAATCTCCGGTGCCCGTAGTTGTCCCTAACCCAGACGCACCTAAAGATGCTGATTCATTACCTGTTAATAATGAGGTACACATCGGTGTGCCGCTCACTGATAATATAGTACCAAATAAGGCAGAGGCTGAAACACCTACCGCTAGCGAGAAGTAAGTTGATATTATTCCGGTTGTTCTATCTCCGTGCCCAAGCCGGTGACTCAGAATTTATCTTTTTCAATATAAATACTGACTTCATTTACAGTCAACCCGCGAAGCCTGCTGATCCAGGTTATAGCACGTTACAGCCTGATCCCGGAAACATACCTCTTCCTTCGTCAGGTTATGTTACTACGGATCTGTCTCACCTTCCAGAAAATAATGATAAACCAATCCCTGCTCCGGGATATGTAGCAACACATTCACCAAACAATCCGGGAAACCAGCTTCCATCTCCACCAGGCTCCATCGCAACACACCTACCCAACGGCCCAGGAAACCAGATCTTACCTACTACGAGTAGCATGTCCCCTGATGCAATTAACTCAACTGGTTCCGGCGACAAGAACAAAGTCCTGGCTGCAAGTCCAACCCCACCAATAGGTGACGTTGGTGTAGGCGGAATGATCGCAAGTCTTGGAGGGTTCGACGGAGCTGTGGCCTCAAGTAAATCACCTATATCCATCTACGGAAATACAACACATAAAAATGAGACTGTGGAGTTTCAAGGGGCAGGTCGCAGAGTTGTGGAGGCGGGACTATGCCTTTGGGGAATTACGTTAGGTTGTACAGTATTGGCCATTGGATTGTTGTAATTAGGATGTATTTAGGTAGACCTGGGACGTCTTTGTCAGATCTTTAAGTATCTATACCACATAGCGCTTCTTCATGTATATAGCAATAGGGAATGGTAGTCTTGATGATCAAAATGTAACCTGATGAAAATCTGGATGGGCTGGACTTTTGCTGTGAAGTAATAGCTCTACTTTGACGTGTTTTCTAGTCATTAAAGAACAGCACTACAGAAATTTACATAAAAGCGAGTTTTTGTTTTCGGTGGAAAGATGAAAACGGTATAGAAAAAATGACCTTCTGGCATATCATTGTCAACGAGAGGGAGTTCTGGAAACCACGTGAATGCAAGAAAGTCCGCAGTGGGATTGGTAGACTCCATTGAGTATTATTCAAGGTAATTAGCTCCCAGACGTACAGTCCTTTATCTTACAGGAGCTTTTATGTTACAAGCTCTTATGGAAGAATCACGTGTCTAAAAATAACAACGCCGAAGCGAAACTTTTTTCGCCAACCTTCACAAGCCTTTCCTCAACATAAATAAAAAAAAGTCACTAAAACTAAAATCTTGAAAAGACAACACGAAATTATCAACTCCATCATATTGATGCTTTTATTTATGAACATGCCTAGCAGATGTTACAACTTTGACCCCGCTAAAGTTCCTATCCCACATATTGGTATCCAGGAGGCTACCTGAAGTTCAAATCCTGCCTCCAATAAATTACCTATCCCAAAATCCTTTTACGCCTCTTCCATGTCTGTTGACTTATCACATCCATCATTCCATAACGCCGCATCATCTGCTGTTAAGACGTTTCGAGCCAGATTTTAACTTTTCTTTACAATCGTCGCAATACCATTTTACTAGAAATTGTATTAGCTTATGTATGTTTTATTTAGTTGGTCAGGAAAGTGGAGCGCGATAAGTGGCACTGCATTCCAGCCAATCTATACATTCCCCTCAAGAGATTTAAGAGAGCGATAGGAGACCAACCTTTGTCTTTTGGTGCCACTTTCAGGCCCACACACTCCAGATGGAACCATTCCCTTTCACAGGTGTCGCCATCACAACCAACCATCTCTCCATAACTAACACCGTTGCAATAGCAATATCTAGGCTCGTCGGGGTTTACATCATCATCGTCATCATCGTCACCTTGTATGCTGCTTGCGTCCTCATCTTCCCTGCCTCGCGCAGCAAGGAGTTGTTGTGCAGCAGCACCTGCGCCTTTCTTATGGCTACGTTTGTTACTCGACGCAGCCTCTAGTGCATTGCGAGCGGAGCGAGAACGAACAGGTTCGAAATTTGAAATGTGAGGTGTGGAAGGTTTGCTCGCCCGCCCGGATTTTGTCGTGGTTATTGTCGTCGTTCGGATATCCTGTACCGAGTCACCGTTGATTTCTGGCTCTTCGCGTTTCATGGCAGTCTCTTTTCGGCCACTGGTTATTGATAGTTTGACTACATCGGACTCTTCTTGCTCTGTGTCTTCCACAGGTTGTTCCTCCTTGGAGCTAACATTTGTTTCCTTCTGGGGTGGCTTCATGTCAGGAAGGATACGTCCTGTGGTGCTAGCTGGGGCAGAAGCATTTGGTGTTGCTACTGCATTCGGATTTGGCTTGTTCGATGCTGCAGATGACGGCCGTTGTTTGGCGTTCTCCACCGCTGACTGCATAGAGTTCTGTCTACCTCTTGCTACTGTAGGTCTACCACCTCCATTAATGACGGGTGAAGGTGCTCGTCCACTTAGTTTGGTATCTGGGAAAGTGGGTCTGATAGGAGAGGATGCTATTGACGGTGACATGGCGATCGATGTCACTGTGTTGTTCCTGTGGGATCATGTTAGCAAGATAACTGGTGGCTCGCAGAAAATCGACGTACCTCTTTCTCGAATGTCCATTTGTTCCGTTTGGTGCCCTCTGTCTCTTCTTTGGGCCATCTCCCGGAGGGGTTTCTCGCGGGCTTCCTGTCTTCTTCGCCGTTAAACCGTTAGCGCCATATACGCCGCTCATCGCACGCTCCATTCCCACTCCACCAGCTGGTCCTTTATCGACTTTCCGCCGCTTAGGAGGGTTGCCGTTTGGAGCTGTAGCATTTGAAATGCCCAATCCGACACCCAATGACGCATCAGCTGCCTTTCTGACCTTGCTATTTCCATGGGCCTTTTTCTCCTTATGTCTACCATCATGATGATCGTCGAAATCAGATTCAGCTTGGTGTTTGTTGCTCTTCTTCGCCAATAATGCTTGTTTTCGTTCATCGCTCCTTGCTGCCGCTTCATCAACCAAACGTTGTGCTGCTGCCGACAAACTATTGACCGCAGCAACTTCCCTCCTTGACCCTCCCCCAGCTCCCGATTTCTGCGTGCGATTTTCTGGATATGCCCAATGTGTAAGACTTCCGTGACGTGCCTCCTCACTGATTTCGTTCTCAATGTGGGGGAAACAGTCGTCAATACGAGCGAGCTGTTTATTAAGAGCCTCAGCAGCTGTAGAAATGACATGGTTCTTTTCGTCTAAAGAGAGGAGCATATTCGTCATCGTATATGCGCAATGTTGAAAGAGTTGTCGTCGTGGTAGATTGGCAGCATCCCAAGGCGCATCGGCAGGATTTTCGACATTTTCGGGAATAGATGCGACAGAGTCGACGTGACTGTTTATAGTAGACCCATTGACGCTGCCTTGTACGCTCATAGGAGCAGATTTCGGTGCGATAGCATTTTGTATTTCGAGAGGTCGTCGTCGCTCGGCGGGAGGGGCGTTTAACGCAGCGTCGATAAGCTGGCCCAGTGATTCTTCTGGCGCGAATATTTTCGCATCGACCTCCTTGAGCAAGGTAAAGTGTCGCACGAGCTCCTTTGGCAGAGCTGTTATAGCATCTGCAAAGTGTGTAATCGCGGGGAAAATTTCGATTGCTTGCTCGGGACTTGGAGGTCCATCCGAGCCGGCGAGCGGCCCTCTCGAGCCAAATTGTCGGGATCCTGCTACGACAGACCTTGGTGGATTATTGCGAGTCTGCCGCAGTGGTTGGGCTCTACGGCTCGACGAGAGATCGGACGGAGGTTGCCTCGCTGATTTCATTGTGTGCGAACGAAGAGGAGGTGGATTTGGTGTTTTGATGTTTCTGCCAGTAAATACAGAAGGATTGAGCGACGCAAGCTAACAGGGATTGAAAAGCTTTGGGCAGGTGCGCTTGCTGCTGAATTACATTGGAGAGACGTGTTGTTTCGGTGAGAACTTGTGTTGTCTCTGTTCGTTCAACCGCAAGGACGGAGCAACATTCACCATGATGGGGATGGAGGGTGGGCATTTCAAAAACGGATTGGGAAGCGGTGACGTTAGTTCAATCAAGTATCTGGCGATTATGTAATGGCTTTTAAGAACCGTTCACAATCGCGCTAGCGTTTATCAACCCCCAAGAAGATATCGTCTATTCTTTTGTTCTTATCTTTTAAACTCATTAACAAATTTCAAATCTTCCATAGACAGGCTTTTGTCCGAAGAGATTTCTGTAGTTACAATGGAGGTTACACAAAGCCGTCGGCTGTCGAGTAGCAACTTTGCCGAGAACGTTATTCGCATATGCTCATTTGCGTTAGTGGCGACAGGAACATAAAGATATGACAAAGTTACAAATGTTTCTACAAAAGCCGTAAGCTTAGGGTATCGGTTTCAAACTATAAATCTACCTTTTAAAAACTCCAAATCTCCTGGGAAATGCACGTTTTACCGGACCTTCAGCTTCGACTTCAATCCATTACCATCTTCAAGATGTTTCTGTTTCCACTGCCATTCCACCAAAACAGGGAGGAACTGCCACAGATCAAATTCCGGCCATAAGCAATCTAAGAAGACAAGTTCTGTGCTCTCATGACATTGCCAAAGCATAAAGTCACTTAATCTCTTCACTCCACTCGTTCTGATCAGCAGATCCAATGGGGGGTTGCCAGCTGTGAATAGATGGTCGTTCAAAGTATCTGTTGTTATGGTCTCTGGGTCTGGGTATAGTGAGCCTTCCTGATCGCTAGGTGGTGATTCCGGATGTAATGTTGTGGTGGAAGACATGGAGTCGTCGATATCCGACACGTTGGATGGGGTGGGTGAACTTGCTCGTATTCCGTGAGGTGAGGTACTGAGATTTCGGGATAGGATCTTTTGTGTGATCCTTGTCTGAGAAAATGGGCGTGCCTGTGTTGTAAGCGGTTTGGTAAAATCGTCCACGGTACTCTTGATTGCTGTGACGATTTCGTCTCTTGATGTGTAAGGGAAGCAAATATTAAGTATAGAACTGACAAATGTTAGCTTGATCAGAATTGACCGAGGAAAGACCCACTCTGTGTTGTTTTTGGTCATGTCCACAGCTTTGTCGATGGCCTCCAAAACGTCACCCTTGACCAGGTCTCTCTGGCCCAATACCCTCACGCTTGCGCCGTACCGATCCAGCAGATCACCGTGCTGAGATAACTGCGATATCTTCACCTTTGCCATCTCCATTAATGCATCGACCTCATATTTCGAGCGTTTAAAGTTTTCAATACTGAACGCATAGACCGTAACCACCTTCACGCCGGATTTATAACACACTTCTAATATCTAGAGGATTATTAGCCGTTGGAAACACATTTTGAAGCGCTTGAAAACTAACTCTGGCCAAAGCTTCGAACCCTAGATTATGTCCTTCTACCGTTTCTATCTTGTGACTTCTCGCGAACCGCCTATTTCCGTCCATCACGAATGCCACATGCTGAGGTATTGGTCCCTGTCGTAGAGCTCCAATGAGCATTTCTCGTAGGTGAAATATTCCCCATTCTACCGGTGGTGAAGCTAACATCCATTTCCGCAGTTGGTTGAGGTGCATAGAAGACATTCTGTTGAAGCTTCGTATTGGAGCGGACCAGTTCGGTCAAAATCCGTAGAGCGGTTGATGAAGGATGATTTTTGCAGAGATGGTAATGTGAGACTTGTACATAAAGACTGCCGTGAATTAAAAGAATGTTTAAAACATTGGAGACAAGACCGGACGAGAATTGAAGACGTAGACGGATTGCGTGGACTTTCAGGTAATAAACCTTGGAAGTCTAACGAGGCTGTTGCCATTGGCGTCTCACGCCACAGGAACCAAGAGGCTGATGTTCTCGTCTCCACAAACCAACCGCAAGCTGGCCTCCCCTCGGTCAACCATCCCGTCACTACCCTCGAGCAACTCACGATTAGCCCATTCTCTCTATAATACTTGGCCTGGCAATCCGATGCGCCTACTTTCAACCACCCGGAGCCTCTAATCGCCCGCAAGCAAAATTGGGAGCCATGCTGTCATCCGGCTTCACTGACGCACCAGTATCCCGCAGCCTTGTGTATTTCTTGGTTGGAGCATCGATACTGGTCAGCATCACCGACCTCAAACACTATTTCTACATCCAGATTGATCCCCATATATGGACCTACCACCAGCTATGGCGGATTGGTATCTACCAGCTCTGCTACACAAATTCGACAGAGGTGTTGTTTGCTGCGATGACAATGTATAACATGCGTGTTATCGAACGATTATGGGGATCTCGGAAATACGCTGTGAGTTTTATAAAGCACTTTCCCAATCATCATATTCTACAACTCTACCTGTTCAACTTATCTGAAAGAAGTTCGCTAATGAATACTTGAACCAGTCATTTATCCTAGTCTCCCTGCTCCTCACAACCCTTCTCCCACCCATCCTCCTCGCCCTCTTCATCCGTCCCCTCTCCTTCAATACCTTCAACTACCTCCCCGCCGGCTGCACCCCGCTCCTCTTCGCCATTCTCTCCCAATACCATGCCGCCATCCCGCAAATCTACAAATACCGCATTGCCACATCATCCCCCTCATCCGGCCTCACCCTCTCGGACAAATCCTACACCTATCTCCCCGCGCTGCAGCTCTCCTTGGCCCAGTTCCCCGGCTCGCTCCTCTGTGCCCTCGTCGGCTGGGTCGTCGGCCACAGCTGGCGCAGCGATTTCCTGCCCGGACGACTAACGCAATGGCGTGTGCCCGGCTGGATGGTGGGCATTAAGCGGGTGAAGCGGGGAGAGGATTTCGAGGGCTTAAGGCGGAGGTTAGAGGGCGAGAATACGAATCCCGATCCCGCGGTAGCTGCAACGGGTGTAGAAGGTAGAGGTGGAGAGGGAAGGAGAAGAACACTGGGGAGACAACTTGTGGATCAATTTAGAGGCGCTTTTTAAAAGAAACCCAGCCCATGGGGCTTAGTTTTATTAAAGGAGATATGTTGATATCACCCGAGGCACAAGACTCCCAAAATTTAGTTTGCCAAAAATAAATACCTCCCCGAAGTGTGCTTGATCTATAGAATAGCGAATGTGGAAGAAGCAAAAGATGAAGACAATATTCCCAAAACTAAAACTAGAAGACACACCCCATTAACCCCCAGCAAAATGAGTGGACAAAACTCACAAAAACAAATACACTAGCAACATTGTAAATACCTACCTACATACATGCAAACAGTGAAAGGAAGAGTCGGCTCCAAATATGCTCTGCCATGCTCGGCTCTTACTTGTTATTTACAAAATATATATATATATATATATATAGTGAGTGAGTAAATCAATAAATGAATGTTTGCTGCGACATCTATGTGATTGTAATATTCTCGTCGAACTAGTTATGTAAATGCTTCAACAACCGCCCCCCCCCCCGATTTTTGTTACACCTATCTACCCTACTATACCAA
>Ga0247812_10000763_pt1 | contig 18707 bp, 18 predicted proteins | sample UWRJL149409B1_FD_178011 | JGI IMG/M metagenome (GOLD analysis project Ga0247812, IMG submission 178011) | Plant litter microbial communities from Arlington Agricultural Research Station in Wisconsin, United States - UWRJ-L149-409B-1 | ecosystem: Environmental > Terrestrial > Plant litter >...
AACCCTTCTGGCGCGCTGGATCTGATGCTGGCGATCGCCGCGCCGATCGGTCAGCTATGGCTCGACGCGCTGACCATGACCGTGGTCCCGCTGGTCTTCGCCCTGCTGGTCACCGGCGTCGCCTCGGCCACCTCCAGCGCATCGGCCGGTGGAACCGCCGCCCGCGCCATGGCCTGGTTCGTCATTCTGCTGCTGGGCGCCTGCGCCCTGAGCGCGGCGGTGACGACCCTGCTCCTGACCTGGTCGCCCTTGCCGGCGGGCGCCGAGGCCTTACGCGGCCAGGCCCAAGCCCCCCCGACAATGGCGGCGGCCGGCGCATGGTTCGCCGGCATCATCCCGCCCAACCCGATCAAGGCGGCCGCCGAGATGAGCATGGCGCCGCTGGTGGTTTTCGCCCTGTTTTTCGGCTTCGCCGCCAGCCGCATTGAACTTGACCTGCGCGCGCCGCTGGTTCGGTTCTTCGAGGCCATCGTCGCCACCATGCTGGTGATCGTGCGCTGGGTTCTGCTGGCCGGACCGCTGGGCGTCATGGCGCTGGGCTTTGGCGTCGGCGCCAAGATGGGGCTCGGGGCGGCCGGCGCCTTGTTGCACTATGTCGGGGTCGTCGTTTGCGCCTGCCTGGCCATCACCGTCTTTGCCTATCTGCTGGCCATCAGCATCGGCCGCATCTCGCCGCTGGCCTTCGCCAAGGCTGCCCTGCCCGTGCAGGTGATCGCCTTGGGGACACAGTCCTCATTGGCTTGCCTCCCGGCCATGATCGGCGCCGCCAGAACCTTGAGGACCTCGGCGGGCGCCGCGGAGGTCGTGCTGCCGCTGGCGGTGTCGATCTTCCGGGCGGCCAGCGCGGCGGCCAATATCGCGGTGGCGATCTATCTGGCCCACCTGCACGGCGTCGCCATCTCGCCGGTGACGGCCGGGATCGGCGTGGTCGTCGCGGCCGCCGTCAGCCTGGCCGCGGTTGGCCTGCCAGCCCAAGTCTCGTTTTTCGCCACGATCGGACCGGTGTGCCTGGCCATGGGCGTGCCGATCAACGTCCTGCCGGTGCTGTTGGCGATCGAAACCATCCCCGACATCTTCCGCACACTGGGCAATGTGACCACCGACCTTGCGGTGGCCAGGATCGTCGGCGCCGAGCGCCAAGTCACGCCGTCGCAAGCGCCCGCCGTCGCCTCGCCAGAGGTTCGTCCTACCTAGCATGCCGACCGCCCGCCATCATTTGATGGCGCGTCTTTGACCCCGCCGCGCCAAATCGTGGCGACCGAGACCCTGGCCAACGCGGCGGAGGTCGGGCGAAACGCCTGTTCCACTGGGCTTTCGCGGCCTAGCTGCGGCGGCGCCTCGACCGAAGCGTTCAGCCCAGTCAAACAGGGTCGGAACAGCCATGGGACGGGGCCTGTTGATGAGGTCTCCTCCAAACCGAGACCTCCCATGGCCACCACGGCGAAAACTAAAGCCAAGACCAAGACCCAGCGCGCCGCCACCAAGGCTGCGGCCGCGCCCAAGACCTTCGGCCCGGACGCCATCTCGCTGCTCGAGGCCGATCACCGCGAGGTGGACGAATATTTCGAGCAGTACGACATGCTCACCGACGACGCCGACAAGAAGGCGCTCGCTGACAAGATCTGCCTGGCCCTGAAGGTCCACGCCCAGATCGAGGAAGAATTCTTTTATCCCAAGGCCCGCGAGGAGACCGGTGACGGCGACCTGATCGACGAGGCCATTGTCGAGCACATGGGCGCCAAGACCCTCATCGCCCAGATCGAAGCTGGCGCGCCGGGCCAGCCCCTCTACGACGCCAAGGTCAAGGTGCTGGGCGAACAGGTCCGCCACCATGTGGAGGAAGAAGAGCAGGAACTCTTCCCCGAAGTGCGCGCCACCAACATCGATCTGGACGCCCTCGGCGCCAAGCTGGCGGCTCGCAAGGCCGAACTGATGGCGCTCCTTGCGCCGATGCCGATCGCCTGACCGCGCTCGCCCCTTCCAATCCTCATAACGCCCCTCGCGGGCCAGGACATCCCATGCCCACCAAGACCAAGCCCCCCACGGACGCGCAGGCCGCCCCGCCCGCGCCTGACACCACGATCGGCGCTGAAACCCTGACCGGGAACGGCGGCGAGCTGCATCAGCAGAGCAGCGACATCGCCACCCAGCTGACGACCAACCAGGGCGTCCCGATCAGCGACAACCAGAACTCGCTGAAGGCCGGCGCGCGCGGCCCCGTGCTGCTGCAGGATTTCATCCTGCGCGAAAAGATCATGCACTTCGACCATGAGCGCATTCCCGAGCGGGTGGTCCACGCCCGTGGCTCGGCGGCCCACGGCTTCTTCGAGTGCCTGGAGGATCTGTCCGACATCACCGCCGCTGACTTCCTGCAGCGACCCGGCGACCGCGTCCCGGTCTTCACGCGCTTCTCGACCGTGGCCGGCAACAAGGGCTCGATGGACCTGGCGCGCGACGTGCGCGGCTTCGCCGTCAAGTTCTACACCCAGCAGGGGAATTTCGATCTCGTCGGCAATAACATTCCGGTGTTCTTCATCCAGGACGCCATCAAGTTCCCCGACCTGATCCATGCGGCCAAGCAAGATCCCGACCGCGAGTTCCCGCAGGCCCAGACTGCTCACGACACCTTCTGGGACTACATCTCGCTGACGCCCGAAAGCATGCACATGATCATGTGGATCATGTCGGACCGGACCATTCCGCGCTCCTACCGAATGATGGAGGGCTTTGGCGTCCACACCTTCCGGCTGGTCAACGCCGAGGGCGCCTCGACCTTCGTCAAGTTCCACTGGCGGCCCAAGCTGAACGCCCAATCGGTGGTCTGGGACGAAGCGGTGAAGATCAACGGCGCCGATCCTGACTTCCACCGCCGGGACCTGTGGGAGGCCATCGACACCGGCGATTTCCCCGAATGGGAGTTCTGCCTGCAGACCTTCACCCAGGAAGAGGCCGACGCCCTGCCCTTCGACGTGCTGGACCCGACCAAGGTCATTCCCGAGGAAGTCATTCCGTTGCGGGTCGTCGGCCGAATGGTGCTGGACCGCAACCCCGACAACTTTTTCGCCGAAACCGAGCAGGTGGCCTACTGCGCCTCGCACGTGGTGCCGGGCATCGATTTCACCAACGACCCGCTGCTGCAGGGGCGCCTGTTCTCCTACCAGGACACCCAGCTCAAGCGCCTGGGCTCGCCCAACTTCCACCAGATCCCGATCAACCAGCCCAAGTGCCCGTTCCACAATCTGCAGCGCGACGGCCACATGCAGATGAACGTGCCCAAGGGCCAGGTGAACTACGAGCCTTCGAGCCTGGGCCCGGACGTGGCGCGAGAATCTCAGGCGACCGGTTATAAGACCTTCCCCGCTCTGGAGACCGGCGAGCAGCTACGCATTCGCCCCGAGGCCTTCGCCGACCACTACACCCAGGCCCGCCTGTTCTTCTTTAGCCAGACCAAGCCCGAGCAGGACCACATCGTCGCGGCTTTGATCTTCGAGCTGTCCAAATGCAACGTGGCGCGCGTGCGCGCGGCGATGCTGTCGCGGCTGATCAATATCGACGAGACCCTGGCCCTCCGCGTCGCCGCGGGCTTGGGCGTGCGTGATGAGATCATCCCGGCACCGGCCCCGATCCCGGCTGGCGACATGGAGCCCTCGCCGGCCCTGAGCATCCTGGCCAAGGCGCCTCCAGGCCTGGTCGGCCGCAAGGTCGGCTGCTTAGTGACCGACGGCGTCGATGACGGTCTGCTGGCCGAGCTGAAGGCGGCGGTCGAAGCGGCCGGCGCGAAGCTGGCGATCGTCGCGCCGACGATCACCGGCGTGGTGACAGCGGCCGGCGCTCTGCTGCCGGCCGATTTCCGGGTCGATGGCGGACCGTCGGTGCTGTTCGACGCGGTGGCGTTGCTGGTGTCCGACGAAGGCGGCGCGGCCCTGGCTCTAGAGGCGACAGCGGTCAATTTTGTTCGCGACGCCTTTGGTCACCTGAAGGTCATCGCCTATGTGCCGGCCGCCGCGCCGCTGTTCGTGAAAGGCGGTCTTTCGGACGCCAATCCCGACGCCGACGCCGGCCTGATCAACCTGCCCAAGGCCAGCATCGCCGACTTCGTGACCGCGGCGTCGACGGGTCGGATCTGGGCGCGTGAACCCTTAGTGCGCAAGGTGTTCTAACGCCCAGCAGGACGGGGGCGCGGCGCTCGCCGCGCCCCTGGCCGACACCTATACCGGGTCCTTCTGGAGCCGCAGATAGGTTGGGTCAAATTGCGCCAGCTCGACCAGGCGATCCCAGTCCAGGATCGCGACCTGCGCGCCCTTCCATTCGATCAGACCCTGCTGGCGCAAGTCCCGCAGCACCCGGTTCACATGGACGTCGGTCAGACCCAGGATGTCGCCAAGATCGGCCTGGGTCAGCGGCACGCTGAAACGATAGCCTTCAGCGTGAGCCGCTGACTCAAGGCGCAGATAAAGCTCGCAGATTAAATGCGCCAGGCGGCTGGACGCATTCTGTCGGCCCATAGTGACCAGCCACTGTCGGTGGATCGCGCCATCGATGACGGTCTCTAGCCACAGAAGCCGCGTCAGGTGGGCATGGCGCTCGGTCAGGCGGCGCAGGTCGGCGTGCTGAGCCGGCGCGATGACGCAGTCGGACAGGGCGACAACGCCGTGGTCCATCTGTTTCATCAGCAGGCTATGCAGATCGATGAAGTCGCCTGGCACATTGATTTCGGTCAATTGTCGGCCACCTGCTTGGGTCAGGGTGTAACGCGCGCAGAAACCTTCGACCAGGAAGGTGCTATGGGTTGGCCGGTCGCCGGGCTGGACGATGCGCGCCCCGGCGGCGACGCGCCGCTCAGGACCCAGGACCTGACCCAGCGCCTCACGCTCCGCCTCCGACAACGCGTCGTGGCGCGACAGCTTGTGGATGAGAGCGCCGATCATGTCAGGCCTTTCTCGCGCGCTTGCGCCAGGTATTGTCGAACCATCATGCAGCCCAAACGCGTTTGTCGGCCTTTTGCTGCCGTCCCGCGCCGACCGCACGTAGGAGACGATCAACGGGCCCGCGGATCCGCGTTTTTCCTAACCTAGATCAAGGCGAGGACTCTCGCCCTGCTTTAAAATCATCCCAACGTGATCTTCAGGGATGGTCATGAAAAGTTTCGTCTATCTAGCGGTCGCCGCAAATCAGAGCGCGACCTTGGTCGATATCGATGACGCCGCCAGCGGCCGCGAGCCCACCGCTCACGCGCGCCGCCTTCTGGCTGAGCACGGCAGCTGCGACCGGATCGAGGTCTGGTGGGACGAAAATCGCGTCGCGGTCGTCGAGCGCAACGTTGAAAGCCACGCGCCATGAGCCGCCTGCTGATCGCCAGCCTCGACCGCTTTGGTCCGCTCAAGGATGATGTCCGCGATAGCCTCGCGACCTGCTCGCAAGCGGTTTCGACGGCCGCGCCGGGTCAGACCCTGGTCCCCGTTGGCGAGCCGTCCCAGCTTCGGGTGCTGGTGACGGGCATCGCCGTGCGTCAACATGTTCTGACCAATGGCGGCCGCCAGATCCTCGGCTTCGTCACGCCCGGCGACCTGCTCGACCTGAGCGGTCTCTTCGCGGGCGCTGATCATGAAGTCCGAGCCTTGAGCGCCTGCGAGGTGCGTCAGAGCACAGCGCGCGAGACGCGCTTGCTCCTGCGGCAACATCCAAGCCTGCTGGCCGCCCTCTGCCGGGCGGTGCTGACCGAAGCCCGGCTGCAGCGCAACTGGATGGTGGGGCTTGGGCGTCGCTCGGCCTTGGCCAGAACCGCCAATCTGTTTTGCGAGATCTATGCGCGACATAAGGCCGTGGGTCTGGCGACGGATGGCCGCTGCCGTTTTCCCGCCCTGCAGGCCGACATCGCCGACGCCCTGGGCCTGTCGGTTGTCCATACGCACCGCGTGCTGCAGAGCCTGAAAAAGTCTGGCCTGGCGGTTTTGCGGGATGGCGAACTGACCATCGCCAACTGGGATGAGCTGGCCGCCTTGGCCGCCTTCGACCCCGATTGCTTTCGCCCCCAACATGATCCGGCGGAACTGGCGGCTTTGCGGTTTCGCAACGCGCCGCCCCGCCAGATGCAATCGGCCTGATCGATTAGAGACGTCATGGTCGGCCTGGACGCGGCTTCCACGGCGACGCCCGCGCAATGATGGCGATCGCAGCGCCTCTGTGTCGGCTATCGGTCGTTGGAACCACGCTCCGTCGTTATCGTTTGTGGAGCCTTCTCAGCGAGGGCGGCAGCCATGAGCGACGTCTCAAACACAGTAAGGTTCTCGATCCAGCCGCAGGCCGATGGCTGGCGCTGGCAGACCCTAGATGCTGAGGGTCGGCGCAGGGCGGGCGGTATTGTTCGCTCCAAAGCCTTAGCTGCGGCCCTGGTCATTCGCGACATCTGCGCCGCCCAGGCCCCCGTTCAGGACCATCATTTGATCAAAGCTCGGGCGGCTTGAAATGCGTGTTCTGGAGACCTCGACCTATCGAGGGCCGCACCTCTACAGCCGCCGCCCAATGGTCCGCGTGCAGCTGGATCTTGGCCGCCTTGAGGCTTGGCCAACCCATCGGCTGCCAGAGTTTACCGACCGGCTGCTCGTCGCCCTGCCGGGGCTGGAGCACCATGGCTGCTGCTTTCGCACGCCCGGCGGCTTTGTCCGCCGGCTGCGCGACGGGACCTGGCTTGGCCATGTGATCGAGCATGTGGCTTTGGAGCTGCAATGTCTGGCCGGGAGCCAGGTCAGCCGGGGCAAGACACGGTCGGTAAAGGGCCAGCCTGGCGTCTACAATATCCTCTATGTCTACGAGACCGAGGGCTTGGCCCGCGCCGCCGGCCGGGTGGCGATCGAGACCGTCAACAGCCTGCTGCCGCGTAATCTGCAAGGCGCGGCCAATCTCAATATGGTCGCGCCCCCGCTGGCCGGCGGGGTTGAAGCGCCCTTCAACCTCAACGCTGCGATCGCGGGCCTGCGTGACATCCGCAAGGGCGAGCTGCTAGGGCCGACCACTCGGTCGCTGGTCGCCGAAGCGCGGCGGCGCGGCATTCCGGTCGAGCGGCTCGACGCCCAGAGCCTTGTCCAGCTGGGCCAAGGCGCGCGCCGCAAGCTGCTGCGCGCCAGCATCACCGGAGAGACCTCGCAGATCGCCGTGCAGACCGCCGGCGACAAGGGCCTGACCAAGGCGGTGCTGGCGGCGGTCGGCGTGCCGACGCCGCGCGGCGCTGTCGTGCGCACCGCCGATCAAGCCGTCGACGAGGCCGCGCGCCTTGGCGGGCCGGTGGTGATCAAGCCGCTGGACGGCAATCATGGCCGCGGCGTCAATATAGGGCTGCGCACGCCGGAGGCTGTGCGTTGGGGTTTCGAGCAGGCCGCTAAGCACAGCCGCAAAGTGGTCGTCGAAGAACAGTATGAAGGTCACGACCACCGGATCCTGGTGGTCGGCGGCAAGGTCGTTGCGGTGGCTCAGCGCGTCCCGGCCCAGGTGACCGGCGACGGCGTCTCGACCGTCACCCAGTTGATCGACCAGACCAACGAAGATCCCCGTCGGGGCCTTGGCCACGAGCAGGTCATGACCCGCATTGTCGTCGACGACCATGTCCGCGAGATGCTCAAGCGGGTCGATCTTGGCCTCGACGACATTCCGGCCGCTGGCCAGGTCGTCGCCTTGCGCGCCACCGCCAATCTCTCGACCGGCGGGACGGCGATCGACCGCACCGATGTCATCCATCCCGACAACGCCGCTATTGCCCGCCGCGCCGCCCTGACCGTCGGACTGGACGTCGCCGGCATCGACTTCATGGCCCCCGACATCACCCGCTCCGTGCGTGAGACGGGCGGCGGCATCGTCGAGGTCAACGCCGCGCCGGGCTTCCGCATGCATCTGGAGCCCTCCGAAGGTCAGCCCCGCGATGTCGCCCGCGCCGTTCTGGCCCACCTCTATCCGCCGGGCTCGCGCTCTCGCATCCCGATCATCGCCATTACCGGCACCAACGGCAAATCGACCGTCGGCCGGATGACCGCCAAGATCTTTCGCGAGCAGGGCAAGGTAGTGGGCCTGACCAGCACCAGCGGCGTTTATATCGACGACGAGCGCCTGCTGGAGGCGGACGCCAGCGGCCCCAAGAGCGCCCGCATGGTTCTGCGCGATCCGACCGTCGAGGTCGCCGTGCTCGAGACCGCGCGCGGCGGCATGTTGCGCGAAGGACTGGGCTTTGATCGCTGCGATGTCGGCGTGGTGCTGAATGTCACGGCCGACCACCTGGGCCTCAAGGGCGTCGACACGCTGGAGGACCTGGCGGCGGTCAAGTCGATCGTCACCGAGGCGGTCGGGCGGCGCGGCGTCAGCGTCCTCAACGGCGACGATCCGCTCACCCTTGGCATGGCGCGGCACGCGGGCGGCAGGATCGCCTATTTTACGCTTGAGGGCGGTGCGGATCTGTCGCCGGCCCTGCGGCGCCATGCCGAGACCGGCGGCCTGCTGATCGCCCGCGAGCCCTCCTACCGCGGCGGCGAGCTGGTCATTCATGACCGGGGTCAGCGGCAGGTCGTCATACACACCGACGAAATCCCCGCCACCCTGGGCGGCTTGGCTGAGTTCAACGTCGCCAACGCCCTGGCCGCCATCGCCGTTGGCCACGCCCAGGGCGTTCCGCTCGAAACGATCGCTGCGGCCTTGCGCGGCTTCAGCTCGTCGCACAGCGAAAATCCGGGCCGGTTCAATGTCCACGATGGGCACGGATTTCGGGTGATCGTCGACTACGCTCACAACGCGGCGGCCATGCGCGCCGTCGGCGACCTGATCCAGCGCCTGCGCCCCTCCGTCGGCCGGGTGATCGGGGTCGTCAGCATCCCGGGCGATCGGCGCGACGCCGACATCGTCGAGATGGGCCAGATCGCCGCCGAGCTGTTCGACGACCTGATCTTCCGCGAGCGGCCCGACGGCCGCGGCCGTCCGGCCGGAACGGTCGTCTCGCTGCTGACCGACGGCGCCCTCGCCGCCGGCTTTCCGCAGGCGCATCTGCACCGCATCCTCAGCGAGGCCGACGCCATCGCCGCGGCGTTGCGCATGGCTCAGCCCAACGACCTGGTGCTGGTCTTCCCGACCGGCGTCGACGAGGCCTGGCGTCAGGTCGAGGCCTTTCGACCCGCCGCCAATGGCGACCGCCCTACAGACTGGCGCCTAAGCGAATTTGGAGGCGCCGTTGCCTGATCTTGCCTTGCCGTCGGAGCGCCCGGCTTGGGCGATCATCGTTCATGGCGGGGCCAAGCCCATCGCGCCGCACCTGGAGGAAGCTCATCGCAGCGGCTGCCTTTTGGCGCTGACGGCGGGCCAGGCCATACTCGAAGCGGGCGGCAGCGCGGTGGACGCCGTCGAGACCGCCATCCGCGCCCTGGAAGATGATCCCACCTTCAACGCCGGCTATGGCTCGGTGCTCAACGACCAGGGTCAGGTCGAGTGCGACGCGGCGATCATGGACGGCCGCACCCTCGACGTCGGCGCGGTTGCGGCCGTCAGCACCCTACGCCACCCGATCTCCGTCGCGGCCGCCATGTTGACCCAGCGGCCGGTGCTGCTGGTAGGCCATGGCGCCGAGTGCTTCGCTCGCGCCCATGCCGGGGAACTTTGCGCCCCCGGCGACCTGCTGGTCGAACGTCCGGATGACCAGGGCTGCGACACGGTTGGCTGCGTGGCCCTGGACCGCCAAGGCCATCTGGCGGCGGGAACCTCGACGGGCGGCCTTACCGGTTGCCACGAGGGCCGCATCGGCGACTCCCCCCTGCCAGGCTGCGGCCTCTATGCCGACGACGCCGTAGGAGCCGTGTCGCTGTCTGGCGAAGGCGAGAGCTTGATCCGCACGACCCTGGCCGCGCGTCTGATCCAAAGCCTGGAAGCCGTGCCGCCCGGTCCCGCCATCGAGGCGGCGTTGACCCGTCTGGCCAAGGTGGGCGGCGACGCCGGCCTGATCGTCATTGACGCCGACGGCCGCCTAGACTGGGGCCACAACAGTCCACAATTCGCCGTCGCCCATGCGAGGGCTGGAGCGCCGGCCCGCGCCTTTACTGAACGGGCGCAGGACGCCCCAGGAGACCTGTCTTGACACTAGCCACCACCACCGAAGGCCCGCTGATCATTATCGGCGGCCACGAAGACAAGGAGGGCGACAAGGTCATTCTCAAAGCTGTCGCCGAGCGCTTGAAGGGCGGCCGGCTGGTCCTGGCCACCATCGCCTCGCGCGCCCCCGAGGGCTATTTCGAGACCTATCAAAAGGCGTTCGCCAACCTGGGCGTCACCGACCTCGTCGAGCTCTATGTGGAAGATCGCGGCGAGACCCACGATGACGCCAAGATCGCCCTACTCGACGGCGCGGCGGGCGTGTTCTTCTCCGGCGGCGATCAGTTGCGGATCAGCAGCCAGATCGGCGACACCCCGATCGAAGCCCGCATTCGCGAGATCTGGCGCGCGGGCGGCGTTCTGGCCGGGACGTCCGCCGGCGCCTCGGTGATGAGCGACACCATGATGGTGCGTGGCGCCAGCGCCGAGACCCATAGGATCGGCGACCTGCGCATGGCGCCGGGCCTGGGTCTGGTGCGCGACGTGATCATCGACCAGCACTTCGCCGAGCGCGGCCGCATCGGCCGCCTGCTCGGCGCCGTCGCCCAGAGCCCGCGCGTGCTGGGCGTCGGCATCGACGAGGACACCGCCATCATCGTCGAGGGCGAGGCCTTCCGGGTGATCGGCAGCGGCGCCGTCTATGTCGTCGACGCCGAAGGGGTGACCGCCTCGAACATCGCCGAAGCGCGCGCCGAAAAAACCCTTTCGATGCACGATGTTCGACTGCACGTCCTGGCCAGCGGCGATGGCTTGGATCTCAACACCCGCCGGCCGCTGGACAGGACGGAAGCCCCTAGCGCGGCCGCGTGATCACGGCGCCGACGGCGGCGATGCGCTCGGCGTCGGCATAGGCCTCGCGCCGCAGCTCGCCGGAAAAGATGTCGGGATCCAGTTCGCGATAGCGCAGCTGGAATCCCGCCGTCGCGACGGCCGCTTCCAGCGCCTGCTTCAAGGGGTCGGCGCCGCCGTCCAGGATGGTGCTGCCCGTGTAGAGGATGAACCGCCCACCGGGCGCCAGGTGATCCATGCCAGCCACGGCCCAGTCCAGAGACAGTCGCGCGCCGTGCAGATCGCCGCCATCCTTGTAGGTGCGCCCCGACTGGCCGGCGACATAGGGTGGATTGGCGACGATCAGGTCAAGGTCGCTAGGCGCCCCGTCCAGACCGCTGGCCTCGCGGATCTCGAAGTCCGCCCCGGCATGCCCGGCGTTGATCCGCGCCAGAGTCAGGGCCTTGGAATTGATGTCACTGAGCAGTACCCGTGCGCCCGGCGCGTAGCGCTCGGCGGTCAGCCCGCCAACGCCGGCCCCAGCGCCGATGTCGAAAATGGTGTTGACCTCACCCCCGGTCGCCAGTTCGGCCTTGATGAGGTCGGCGAAGCGGTAGCTGTCAGGTCCCAGAAAGACCGCGTCGGGCGTATTGGCGGGAAAGGCCGAGTGCAGGAATAACCGGCCATGCACGCTCGAAACCCGCACCTGTGATTGCCAGCCCTCGGCGTTCCAGGCCAGCATACCGGCCTGCTCAAGCAACTCCCAGAGGGTCGGCTCGAGATCGCATTGAGCAAAGGCTCGGCTCCAGCCAAAGATGTCGCGCAGGCCTGGGCGTTCAGCCAATGCCTTGGCCGCCATACGGCGGCTTGTCGAGGGCGTCGGCGTGACAAAGCCATAGTTTCTGTCAGCGAGCGCTTTGAGCAGGCCCGCGAGCGGCTCGATCGTCATGGCGTGTTCCCTAGCTTGGCCAGCGCTAACGAGCATCCGCCAAGGGCGTTCCGGCGACATGGGCGCGCGCCCGACGACGCTCATGCGGAACGCTCCACCCGCCGACCCATTAGGCAGTCCCTCGCTGCCTGATTTTATTGGGACTGCCGCATGCCCCTAATCGTCCTCACCCGTCTTGTTCTTTCCGTCGCCTCCTGGGCCGTCCTGCTCGCGGGCGGCTATCTCCTGTGGTGCTGGTGGGAAGGTTCTTGGGCGCTGGACGCTTACGGCGTCTCACATCACGTGCGCGAGCCTTGGCAATTGTGGACGGCGCTAGCCCTGCTCGCGTGGTCTGGACTGGGCCGGCTGGTGATCACCCCAATCCTAGCCAGGGCCGATGATGAGCCGACCCGCGCCGAACGCGGCGACCATCAAATGATCGCCAGCACCACGGGCGCGACACTTTATGTCGAGGTCCATGGTCCCCTGGATGCGCCGCCGGTGATCCTGACCCATGGCTGGGGGCTAGACAGCACCATCTGGTACTATCTACGCCGTCACCTCTCGCAGCGCTTCCGGGTTATCGTTTGGGATCTGCCCGGTTTGGGAAAGTCGCGCGCCGCCCGCGGCCGCGACATCGATCTGCCGCACTTCGCCGAGGATCTCAAATCGGTGCTGTCCCTGGCTGGTGGCAAGCCGGCCATCCTGGTGGGCCATAGTATAGGCGGCATGACCCTCCAGACCCTGGTGCGCGATCATCCTGACGTCGTGGCTGATCAGGTCGCTGGTTTGGTGCTGGTCAACACAACCTATATCAATCCTCTCAGGACGATGGTGATGAGCCCTCTCGCCCTGGCCCTGCGCTGGCCTGTACTGGAGCCGGTGTTCCGGCTGGCGATTTGGCTCCAGCCTTTGGCCTGGCTGGGCGCCTGGCAAAGCTACCTAAGCGGCTCGGCGCATCTGGCCAACCGCATCGGCTTCGCCAGCCAGGTGACACGCAGCCAGCTGGAACAGACCACCTTGCTGGCTACACGCAACCCGCCCGCCGCCCTGGCTCGCGGCAACCTGGCGATGTTCCGTTGGGACTCGCATGACGCCATAGGCCGGGCGACCATTCCTTGTCTGATCCTGTCGGGCGACAAGGACATCGTCACCAAACAGGAGGCCAGCGAGCACATCGCCGGTCATGCGCCTTTCGCGCGCCTGTGCGTGTTCGAAGACGCTAATCATATGGGCTTCCTCGAGCGATCGAACGTCTACAATGAGGAGATCAGACTTTTTTGTGAGCTTAACTTGATTACCAGAGGCGGCCTTGAAGTCGGCGAACCAACGCGCACCCAAGCCTGAGCCACGCAGGCGATCCAGGACACCAGTCGGCGGTCTTGGGCGTCGGTGCGAGTCGACCACGGCTGGCGCGCAATCGGCTGTGAGCAGGCTCTCTGTTAATGTCGCAAGCCGCCATGCGGGGCTTGTTGAAAACGACGCCCGTACGTCGGACCGCGGCAGGGCTAGGCTATAGCGCGCTCGTCAATCGCGCCGGCATTGGAATGACCGGACTAATCGCGCCATATCTCACGCTCGTGTCCAGCGGCCGCGCTATCGGGGCGCGCCCGATAGGGCGGTAGGAGTGAGGATGCTTAGGGGCCTGAGGGCAAGTATGGCGCTACTGTCCCTGACCCCCAGCTGGGCGCAGCCGCATCAGCCGGCTCCCTATGACGTGGCGCCACGTCTCTTTGCCCACGACCTTCCTGACCTCGGCCTCAGACGCGCGCCTGGAACGGAGACCTTCACGGTCTTCGCGCCGACCGCGCAACAGATCGTTTCAGCAACGGCGTGGTGCTGATCCCCTTCAAGGGGCGGCTTTACGCGCAATGGCAAAGCTCGGCGGCGGACGAGGATTCCCCCGACACCTGGGTGGCCTACAGTATCAGCCGGGACGGCCAGACCTGGAGCGCGCCCGCGCGGCTGACACCGGCGGGGCAAGGCGCGGTCATGCGCTCCAGCGGGGGTTGGTGGACGAACGGGAAGATCCTGGTCGCCTACGCCAATGTCTGGCCGGACGGCTTCCAGTCCGGCGCCGGCGGATACGCCGAATACCGCACCAGCACAGACGGCCGAACCTGGAGTCCGGCGCGACGTGTCATGGGGGCCGACGGTCGACCCATCGAAGGCGTCATCGAACAGGACCCCCACCTGGTCGACGGACGCGTGCTGACGGCGTTTCATCTGAGGCCAGGCCTAATCGCCAAGCCGTTCTATACGCTCGACCCCTTGGGGCTCACCGGATGGATGCAAGGTCGCATGGACAACCTGCCACGCGGCGCCGCGAGCGCGGGCGCCGCGCCCCATGAGCGTCGCCTGAGCCGCGAAATCGAGCCCAGCCTGTTTCGTCGCTCAGACGGCTGCGTGGTCATGGTGTTCAGGGATGAGGATCTGAGTTTTCGACAACTGGCGTCCGAAAGCTGCGACCACGGCGAGACCTGGTCCATACCCGCCCTGACCACCATGCCGGACGCCAGGGCCAAGCAGAGCGCCGGCAACCTGCCGGATGGAACAGCCTTCCTGGTCAATGCGCCGAACACGGACCGGCCTCGCGCGCCTCTGGCGGTTACGCTTAGCGCCGACGGCAGGATGTTTGATCGCAGCTGGCTATTGCGGGGAAGCGCCGACCTGCAACCGCTCCGCTTCGCAGGACGCTACAAGCGGCCAGGCTATCACTACCCCAAGAGCGTGATCTGGAACCGCCACCTCTATGTCGGCTACGCCACCAACAAGGAGGATGTGCAGGTCACCCGCGTGCCGCTCGTGTCCTTGAGCGGCGCGGCGCCGCGCTAGACGTTGAACGTCGTCGGGCGGGAGATGCCGAAAAGCCATTCGTTTTGCTTTTGGGCCCCGTTATATGTCTCGCGGGATGGCGCCTGCTCAACATTCCGCTTAAGCTGCACGGATGCCTCCTCGCCGCCGCCCCGCCCCTCGCCTGTTGTCATCGACGGGCCTGCTTTTCGTCCTCGCTGTCATGGCGGGCGCCGTCGGCTTTGGCGCCGTGTCGCTGATCAGCGCTTACCGCTAGGCTGCCGCGGCCAGCGGCCGCTCCCGCGATCCAAGGTATGGCGGCCTAGCAAGCCCGCCGCGCCCTGGGTTGTTCTCGCCCTTCAGCCCTCCCAATCCATTGCAACGCCAAACGGGGCCAGCCCGCGTTGGTTGGCGCCCGCGTCGATCGGCATGGGCGTTGGAGCGCACTATCCAGCGCTCTTAGCCTAGCGACGCGCAGCTGCCAGCACATCGTTGATCGCCAGTCTGACGCGCGCTGGCTCAGCGTGATGAATCATGTGCCCGACGCCCGGCAGCAGGCTGAACTGCCCGTGGGGCGCCAGCGCCGCCAAGACGCGTCCGTGCCAGTGGTTGTTGATGACCAGGTCCGCCGCGCCGCCCAGGATTTGTAAGGGTGTCTCCAGCAACGGGGCCATAGCCAGGATCGCCAGGAGGTCAGGCCCTGAGGCCAGACAATCCTCGCCCACCCGGGAGGTCGCGCCCGCTTCGCCAGCCAGGGCGAAAGGAAAACGAGATGACATGGTTTCCGGCATCGATTGAGGCAAGAACATCGCGCGCCACAAGGCTGGCAACAGCGCCCGGTCTACTCCCCCATGGCTCAAGCCGGCAACTGCGCCACCCCCGAGCGGTAGGCCTCGCGGACCAAATAGAATATGGTCAAGGCGCAGCTCCGGGACGGCCAGCGTCGCCAGAGCGACAACGCCGATCGCCCGCTTGGGCCTGGCCATCGCCATGGCCGTGGCCACCGCGCCGCCGAACGAGTGGCCCACCAGCACCGCTTGTTCAACGCCAAGTTCATCGAGAGCTTGGTTGAGACCGTCCGCCTGCCGAAAGATGCCGGCGTCGCCCACGGATCGCCGGGCGCTCTTGCCAAATCCAGGCCGATCAAAGGCGATCACTCGAAACCCGGCCAAGTGCGCCTCGAGCGCCAGCAGCATATCGTCCAGAACGGTAAGCGCTCCATGTATGAGCACGACGACGGTGTCGCCGGCGCCGATGTCCGCATAGGCCAGCGCGCCGCCGCCAACATCGATGAAACGGCGCACTGCGCCATCGCCCGCGCGATCGAGCAGCGCGATCGCGTTTGGCGGCTGATCACTTTGGGCGGGCATCGCCATGGCTGACACTCTTTTGATAAGCGGCGCGTCGCCGTCAGACGGTAATGACAGATGGACGCGCCGCCCCGCAGCAAGCGTGCCTGGTCTCTAGCGCGATTGGCAAAGGGGCATGGTCGCGCCCGGTCTCGTGCCCGCGGCCAGCGCCGTCGCCGTTGTCAGGCTCAGCACAGTCGCCAACACGATGGTCGCCGACAAGCTCGCTCGGCATGGTAGGCCGCGATCCTGCGCTTGCGAGCGCCTGGACATTAGGTTGATCCACGCCGCCAATGGGCTTCGACGATTGCGGCTCCGTCCCGCGGTCCGGTCTTGGATTGTGCCATGGCAATCTCCTTTGCCGTTCCAACCGACGCCATTGTCGCAAGGTTCCAACTGCGCCGGGGTGGGTGCTGGTGTCACGATGTTGAAACCGTCAGTGCGGCGCGCGCGACGTCTTAAAGCCGGTGAACCTGGCCGACCTCTCGGCTCGCCAGCCAACCTCCGACGCTGAGCAACCATCCATGGCCGACCGTCAAGGTCGCAGGGTCGCAGGTGAACAGCGCGCGGAGCAGCGCGTTAGCTCGGTTTGGTCGCTAAAACGCAGGCTCGATGAAGCCCCCTTCACCCGCCAGTCTTAAGAAGGTCACCGTCGACAATCTGGCGGGGCTAGGCGCTGAACGTCTAGCGCAGATCTTGGTGGAGGTCGCGCAGACGAGGGTCGATCTCAAGCGACGCCTGCGCATGGAACTGGCCGCTGGTCTGGGCCCAAGGCATCTGGTCCCTGAGATCGATAAACGCCTCGCGGCCCTGGAGACCAGTCGCGGCCACGTCAATTGGCGCCAAAAGCCCGCGGTGCTGCGTGATCTCGACGCCTTGCGCGGTCTGATCGCCAACCGGCTCGGCGACGCCGAGCCCGGACCGGCCGCAGAAAGGCTTTGGCGATTTATGGCCGCCGCGCCAGCGACCGCCCAGCGCTTCGACGATGGGGTAGACGCCGTCGACGCCATCTACCGGCAGGCCGCGGCGGATTTGGGGTCGTTGCTGGTCTCACACGATGCGACCTTGGCGGCCAACACAGTGATAGAGCACCTAGCCCGCGAACCCCGGATCTGGTTGCGTTGGCTCCCGTCCCTGTTGCAAAACGCGCCCTCGGCCTTGGCGACCAGAGCGCTGAAGCAAGGCCTCTACCGCAGCTCGACGCCTGGCTGGATCCCGATCCTTCGTCAACTGGCCGACGCGGCGGGCGATGTGGAGGCCTATCGCGCGACCTGGAGCACAGCAGCCTTGGCGACCCCGCCTGTGGCAGTCGACATCGCTAACCGGTACCTGGGCGCGGGCCGGCTCGAGGAGGCCGGCGACATCCTTCGGTTGGCGGCGCCAAAGTCGACCGCTGCGCAGGGGCGGTTGGCCGCGCCGGACTTTGCTTGGGAAACCGCCTGGATCGACTATTTGGAGCAAACCGGCGACGTAGCATCGGCGCAGGCCATTCGCTGGGCGTCGTTTGAACGCACGCTGGAAGCCGAGCGCGTCCGCGCCTTCTCAAGCCGGCTGACGGGCTTTGAGGATGTCGAAGCCGAGACGCGCGCCCTTGCCTTCGCCGCTGATCACATGGACGCCGAGCGCGGTCTTGCCTTCCTGATGGCGTGGCCTGCCCTGGCGGAGGCGAGCCAGATGATCCTGGCGCGCGGCGACGAGCTGAGGATTGATCCGGATCGCGCCGAGCTTTGGGCCGCCAAGCTGAGACGCAGATTTGCGCCGGCGGCGCTCGTGCTGCTGCGTCGCGCCGCGGCGGAGGCGTTCAAGCGTCGGGAGCTCAAGACCTGCGAGCGGCTAACCCAGGAAGCCGACGCAATTATCCCTTCGCCTTAGTTCGTGAGGATTTTGGCGTTTTTGCCACAGCGCTCAGTTCGATCCAGGTCGGCGCGTGGTCGCTGGTCTTCTCCCACCCGCGCACGTCACGGTCGACACCAGCGCCAACCAGCCGCGGCGCGATGTTGGGGCTAAGCAGCAGATGATCGATACGCAGACCGGCGTCACGGCCATAGGCGTTCCGAAAATAGTCCCAGAAGGTGTAGATCCGTTGGCCAGGATGCAGGGCGCGCAGCGCGTCGGTCCAACCTTGATCGATCAGACGGCGGTAAGCCTCGCGCACCTCTGGCCGGAATAGGGCGTCGTCAACCCAGCGCTCGGGTTTATAGACGTCCAGTTCGGTGGGCATGACGTTGAAGTCGCCCGCCAGCACGACGGGCGCGTCCTGTTCGAGCAAGCTCCCGGCGTGGGCGTGCAAGCGGCTGAACCATCGCAGCTTGTAGTCGAACTTCGGTCCGGGCGCGGGATTGCCGTTGGGCAGATAGAGACAGCCGATCAACACGCCGTCCACCGCCGCCTCGATGTAGCGGCTATGTAGATCGTCGGCTTCCCCGGCCAAGCCCCGCCGCGTCTCATGAGGCTGCGCGCCACGGGCGAGGATCGCCACGCCATTCCAGCTTTTCTGGCCCAACCAGATCGCGCCATAGCCCGCCGCCTCGATGGCCTGGATCGGAAACTTTTCCTGGGGCGCCTTGAGTTCCTGCAGGCAGACGACGTCTGGCCGCGCTTCGTCTAGCCAGCGCAGCAGAACCGGCAGGCGGCCGTTGACGCCGTTGACGTTGTAGGTGGCGATCTTCATCGTCGGGTTTACAGCTGATCGTTGTCGGGGCCTTTGGTCTGCCCAACCATTCGCGTGAGTTCCCCAAACGCGGGCGTGCCGG
>Ga0247812_10000764_pt1 | contig 18659 bp, 17 predicted proteins | sample UWRJL149409B1_FD_178011 | JGI IMG/M metagenome (GOLD analysis project Ga0247812, IMG submission 178011) | Plant litter microbial communities from Arlington Agricultural Research Station in Wisconsin, United States - UWRJ-L149-409B-1 | ecosystem: Environmental > Terrestrial > Plant litter >...
ATTGCGGAGCATGAGCACGCTTCCTTCGGACGTTGGAATATCAGGGTTCCTCCGTCGCTAGACCTCCCCTTACGTCATCGCGACCGCGTTGCGACGGGGCGACGACCAATGTGAAAAACCACAGTTGGACGAACCTTCGTCGCATTCGGTTTGAGCCCGACGGGCCGGCCCGCGACCCTGAAGCCGCCCCGTCCCCCGACGCTCCTTCCGGTCTACCCGATGTCCCTGCGCACCCTCTTCCTCGGCCTGCTGGCCGCCCTTACCGTGACCGCCGCCCCGGCGCTGTCCGCCGAACTCCCCGGTTTCGGAAACAGCGATGGCGAGCCCATTGGTGAAACCTGGCCCCCGCCTGAAGGCATCGAACTGTCCGCGTTCATCGAGAGCTACAACCCGTTCGACCCCGAGGCTTGCAAGCGGCCGGAAGAAGAGACGCCGGAGACGCCGCCAAAAGGTCTAGGCCTCGAGGGGGGATTGGTCCGCGTCTGTCTGCATTTTCGAAACACGACGCGCGAGCCCATCAACGTCGAGCTCCCGCCCGGCCTGATCGTCGTATCAGACAGCAGGGAAACCCAGCACGGAATGATCGTGCAGAAAATGAATCTTGAGGTCCCTCTGAGCAGGACCTCTACGCGCCGATCAAGGCCGACTGCATGAACGGGTCCCGCAGCGCGCCGGGCATCGGCAATCCCTACCGCATGGGTCCGGTCACGCAGCACGAGAACATCCTCGAAGCCCTGCGCCTTCTCGCCGACCGCGACCTCAGCGATCCGCTGGACGCCGCCATCGCCAGCAGCCTGCTGAAGCCTCTCTATCTCGGTAAGACCCTGACCCAGGATGCGCGCGACCAGATCGCCGACCTGCCCGCCCGCGCCCCGGCCTGACGGTCACGCGGCGGGCGTCGCCGGCTCGATCGTCGCCAGAGACGGCCGTTCGCCGGCCCTGGCCGCCGCCACGGCTTCCACGGCGCGCATGACACGCAGGATGTTCTCGCCGGCCAGCTTTCGGATATCCGCCTCGGTCCAGCCGCGCCGCATCAGTTCGGCCAGCAGGGCGGGATATTTGTCGACGCCGTCCAGACCGGTCGGCAGGGCGTCGACGCCGTCGAAATCGCCGCCCAGACCGACATGATCGATCCCGGCCACCTCGCGCACATGCTGGACGTGATCCGCCACATCGCCGATCGAGGCGGTCGGAATGGGGTGGGCCTGGGTCCAGGCGTCCAGACCGGCGACGACAGCGTCCGGCGAGCCGGGGTTCAGGGATTTCAGCCGCGCCTCCTCGCCCGCCCGGTCCGCGTTCCATGTCCGAACCGTCTCGTTGATGAAGCCGGGCACGAAGGTGACCATCACGATGCCGCCGTCCTCCGGCATCAGTTTCAGGACGCTGTCGGGCACGTCACGCGGATGGCCGGTCAGGGCGCGCGCCGATGAGTGGGAAAAGATCACCGGCGCGTCCGACACCCGGATGGCGTCCAGCATCGTTTCCTCGGAGACATGGCTGAGATCGACCATCATGCCGATCCGGTTCATCTCCTTCACCACCGTCTCGCCGAACGGCGACAGGCCGCCCCATTTCGGCGCGTCGGTCGCGCTGTCGGCCCAGGTCGTCGTCTTCGAATGCGTCAAGGTCATGTAGCGGGCGCCCGCCTGATGGAACTCGCGCAGCAGCCCGAGCGAGTCGTCGATCGAATAGCCGCCCTCCATCCCCATCAGGCTGGCGATCCGGCCCGCGCGATGGATGCGCACAACGTCGTCGGCCGTTGTGGCCAGTTCAAACACGTCCGGATGGGCCGCGACGATGCGGCGGACAGTGTCGATCTGTTCGAAGGTCTCGCGCGCCGCCTCGGTCGGGGTCAGGGCGGCGGGCACATAGACGGACCAGAACTGTCCGCCGACGCCGCCGGCCCTCAGCCGCGGAATATCGGTGTGAAGGGTATTGGGGTTGGAGGACTGGTTCACCGTCAGGTCCACTGCGTGCGGATCATTGCCGAAGCCCTCGCGAAGGGCCCACGGCAGGTCGTTGTGCCCGTCGATCAACGGCGTTCGCTCGAGTATCCGCCGCGCCCTCGCCTCGTCGGTCGATTGCGCGGGTGACTGGGCCGAAGCCGGGACAGCCACCGCAGCGAGCGAAGCGGCGGCGAGCAGGACGGTGCGGATCATTCGATGTCTCCCTGTACGAAGGTCGACACTGGCAGACCGTCGCCCGGCCTTAAAGCCCTCGTCCTGCGGCGCATCGCCCATTCCCCGCCGGGCGGTCGGGGTCTAGAAGCCCGTCCATGAGCGACGTCACCACCGATCCCCTGGCCCTGAAGAAGGCCGAGACCCGCGCCTGGTTCGAGGCCCTGCGCGACCAGATCCACGCCGGGTTCGAGGTGCTGGAGGATGCAGCGCCCCCCGACCTGTTTCCCGGCGAGCCCGGCCGGTTCGTCCGTACCCCATGGGCCCGCGCCGAGGGCGGCGGCGGGGTCATGGGAATGATGCACGGACGGCTGTTCGAGAAGGTGGGCGTCCACTGCTCGACCGTTCATGGCGTCTTTCCCGCGGACTATGCGAAGACGGTTCCCGGCGCGGCCGAGGATCCGCGCTTCTTCGCCACCGGGATCAGCCTGATCTGCCATCCGTGGAGCCCGCGCGTTCCGGCGGTGCATATGAACACCCGCTTCATCGCCACGACACAGAGCTGGTTCGGCGGCGGCGGCGATCTGACCCCGGTTCTGGACGTGGATCGCCACGCAGAGGCGCCGGACACCGTCGCCTTTCATTCCGCCATGAAGGCCGCCTGCGACGCCCACGACCCCGGCGACAGTCCGGACTGGCACTCACGATTCAAGGCGTGGTGCGACGAGTATTTCTGGCTGCCTCACCGGAGCGAGCCGCGTGGTACCGGCGGCATCTTCTACGACCACCACGACAGCGGCGATTACGACCGGGACTTCGCCTTCACGCGTGATGTCGGCACGGCCTTCCTCGACGCCTATTCCGCCATCGTCGCGGGGCGGATGACAGAGCCGTGGACCGAGGCCGAGCGCGAGGAACAGCTGGTCCGGCGCGGCCGCTACGTCGAGTTCAACCTGCTGTACGACAGGGGCACGACGTTCGGGCTGAAGACCGGCGGCAACGTCGACTCGATCCTGAGCTCGATGCCGCCCTCGGTGAAATGGCCCTAGGGGACCGGCGTGGCTGAGGGGCGGGCCAGGTAGGCGCTCTTGTGACGCCAGAAGCCCTGGGGCGTGCGCTCCAGCTCGGCATGGACCAGCGTACCGCCCTGCTCGCGATAAGGAACGATGACGCTCTCGTCGTGGATCTCCGGGCGACCCAGGGTGACGGTCCCGCCGGTCGGGACGAACTCGACGTCCTGGATCTGGCAGGATGACATGTCGAAGGGCCCCGGGCTGCGCTGTTCCGGCTTCTGGGGCAGGAAGGGCGGGGTCTCGGGCGTCGCGATCGCATTCACCAGCAACGGTCCATCCAGCGGGCGCGAGAAGGCGTCCAGCGCGGTCATGATGACCTCGCAGTCGGCCATCTGGGCCCATGGGGCCGTCGGTCCCGCAGGCGTCGTGGCGCACCCCGACAGGGCGGCTGAGCCCAGCATAAGGGGCAGGAAAGCGGTTTTTGCGTATCTCATTGGGTCACCTCGCCTCTTGCCCTGCAGGTTAGATGCCACTGCCCTCGCCCTCGACCGGCGGCGGAGTCAGCATCAGGAAGGCCCTGATCCAGGCCGTCAGCACCGCCCTGTCGTTGGGCTTCGCAAGACTGGCTACCGCCTCGTCCGCTACGGCCTCCGGGACCCGATGCCCACGCCGGGCCTCGACCAGGGCGGCCGCGTATTCAGGCTGGAACTCCGGGTGACATTGGAAGGACATCGCGTCATCCCAGGCCAGGCCGGCGAAGGGGGTGAAGTCGCAAGAGGCGATGACCCGGGCGTCCGGCGGCGGGGCGATGACCTGATCCTGATGCGAGACGGGAATCGAAATGGCGTGCGCCCGAGGGAACATCCACGGCTCCGTCGCCCCGATGTCGTAGCGGTGCAGGCCCACGCCCCAACCTTTGTCCGACTTGGCCACCTGCCCGCCGAAGGCCTGGGCCAGGGCCTGATGTCCGAAGCAGATGCCGACCAGCCGGGTCCGGCCCCGCGCCGCCCTGAGCCAGTCCAGCAGCGGCGCGATCCACGGCAGGTCGTCATAGACCCCGGCGGCCGAGCCGGTGACGATCGCGCCCTGAAAGGCTTCGGGATCGGCAGGCAGACGGCCGGCCTGGACGTCGAACCGCACCGTCGCCACCCCCTCGCCCAGCAGGGCGCGGAAGCGGGCGGGATAGTCGTCGAAGGCGTCCTGCAGGTCCGCGGGCGGCTTGCCGGTCTCCAGAATGGCGATGGGCTTCACGCTGGGCTCCACATGGACGCCCATATGACGGGATCAGGCCGCCCTGCGAAAGGGGCAATCCGGGTGAGATTCCGTTAACGCTGTCTCCTTACCCGACCTTGATGGACGCGGGCCTAGGGTCCGGCGATGGCCGACAGCACCCATTTCCGGTTCACCAGCGCGGAGCCCGACCGCCGCGTCCAGGCGCGCGCCGGATTCCGCAAGTCGCGTCGGCCGCAGGAACGCGTCCGCCTGATGGGGCAGCTGGTCGATCTGGTGAAGCCCGAAGAGGTGCTGCATCACACCGAGCGCTGGATCCTGGAACGGCGTCAGGCGATCATCGCCAATCACAATCCCAACAGCCTGTACCTGCTGCGCAAGAACCCCGAGATGCGTCGGTTCTACGAACGCGCTGATCTGGTCGAGCTGGACTCAACCCCGTTGGTGAAGTTCGCCAAGCTGCTGGGTCTCAAGAGCCGTCAATTCCATCGCTGCACCTATCTGGACTGGCGCGATCATTTCTGGAGTCTGGTCAACCGGAACGGCTGGCGGGTCATGTATGTGGGCGGTACCCAGGACGTGGTCGACGTCGCCGTCGAACGTCTGACCAGCCGCTACCCCCGCGCTCGCCTGAAGGCCCACAACGGCTATTTCGACGCGACTCCCGGCTCTGCCGAAAACGTTGCCGTGCTGAAAGAGGTGGAGGCCTTTAATCCCCACATCCTGTTCGTGGGCATGGGCATGCCGCGTCAGGAGATCTGGATCGTCCAGAACCTTGAGGCCCTGCCGAACTGCGCCATCTTTTCGGTGGGCGCGGCCTTCGACTATGAGGCCGGCGCCCAGAAATGCGCGCCCCGCTGGATGGGCCGCGCCGGGATCGAGTGGCTCTATCGACTGGTCGCCGATCCGCGCCGCCTGTTCCGCCGCTATTGCGTCGAGCCGTGGAGCCTTCTGGATCTGGTCTATGCCGACGTGAAGGCTGCGCTGAAACGCAAGTTCGCCCGCGCCTGAGGCTGGCTCGCGACTGGCTGTGAGCCGGCTGACAAAGCCTGGCCTGAACCGATCCCCGCCCCCCTGATTGGGTCTGCCCTGGCCGCCCCCGCACCGTAGCCGCGCGGCTCAGGCGGCGTCGCGCGTCTCTCCGGCCTGCACCAGGGTGGCGTCGATCGCCTGGAACAGGGTCGCCATCGTGATGGGCTTGGCCAGATGCCCGTCCGCGCCGGCTTGCCGGCCCGCTTCCACATGTTCGGCCAGGGCATTGGCGGTCAGCATGATCAGCGGTGTGCGAGCCATGCCCTGTTCAACCTCGAGCGCACGGATCGTGGCGGTGGCGGTCAGTCCATCCATGACGGGCATCTGCATATCCATCAGGATCAGATCGAACCCGCCCCCGGCCCATGCATCGACAGCCTGCTGACCGTCCTCGACCATGACCAGTTCCACAGGGCTTTCCGACAGCATGATCTCGACGACCTTGCGGTTCGCGGGATGATCGTCGGCCAGCAGGATGCGCAGGGCGCGGTCTTCGGTATGAGGGTCGTTGGATGCATCGGCCGGCGCCGGTGTCGGCGCGGCGACATTCGCGGCGGGCAGGGGCAGTTCGAACCAGAAGGTCGCCCCCTCGCCCGGCCGGCTCTTGCAATCCAGCGTCCCGCCCATCAGCTCGACCAGATCGCGCGAGATGGCCAGCCCAAGACCCGTGCCGCCGAACCGGCGAGTGATCGAGCCATCGGCCTGCTGGAAGCGGCCGAAGATGCGGCCCTTTTGCCCGTCGTCGAAGCCGACGCCCGTATCGGTCACGGTGAACCGAGCCAGACCGGCAGACGTCATCTCGCCCGTAACGCTGACCGACCCCTCGGACGTGAATTTCAGGGCGTTGCTGACAAGATTGGTCAGAACCTGACGGAAGCGGACGGGGTCGCCGGTGACGACCTGTTCCAGCGCCGGATCGATGGTCACCGTCAGCGCGACCTTCTTCTCTTCGGCTCGGGGCCGCCACAGCATGGCGATGCCGCGCACGGCGTCTGCAAGGTGGAAGGGCGCCGGCTCGATCGTCACCTTGCCCGACTCGATCCGGGCCGTGTCGAGGATGTCGGACAGCAGCCTCTCCAGCGTCACACCCGACGACTGGATGACGCTGACCATCTCCTGCTCCCGCTCGCCCAGCCTGGCGCGGGCGAGGGTGTCGGCCATGGCGACGATGCCGTTCAGGGGCGTGCGGATCTCGTGGCTCATATTGGCCAGAAACTCGCTTTTGGACAGGTTGGCGGCATCGGCCTTCTGGCGCGCGGCGCGGAGGTGGCCCGACAGGCGGAACTGCCAGATCAGGGTCCCGATCGCCGACAGGAAGAAGACGGCGGCGATCCCCACGATCCAGTTCTGCGACCGGATCACGTCACGCTGCAGGATGGTGTTGGACCTGGCGGTCTCCAGCTGTTGGCGGCGCTCGTCCAGCTGTCCCTGCATGTCGCCAGTGACCTGACGGATCCCGGCGCTGAACCGTTTGGCGGACAAGGTGGAGTCGGCCCGATAGTAGGCGCGCAGCTTGTCATATGCTTCGCGATGCCGACCCTCGGCGAACAGAAGCTCGGCCTCGGCGTGGGGCAACTCGGACGTGATGTCTTCACGGAACGAGCGCAGCTTCTGACGGCGGCGGATCTCGCTCAGGTCATCACGCGCCTCTTCGACCTGACCGGTCCGGGCGTAGGCGATCGCCCGCAACGGCAGCAGCCTGCCCGCAAGGAAAGCGGCGGCGCCGAGATTGTGGCCATAGGGCTCGAGACAGGCCAGCACCTCGCGCGGCGCGTCGCGCGCCTCGGCGACCATGGCGCACAGGTTGGCGTCATAAACGGACAGGCTGTCCAGATCGGCGCGTTTCGCCAGACGATGGTGAGCCTCATACAGGTGCTGGGCCAGGGCGACGTCGCCGACGCGTGAAGCCAGTCGGGCCAGGTTATACAAGCTGTCGAAGTCAGGCCGCGGATAGGCGGGATTGACGAAATCGATCTCGAAGCGGCCGAAGGCGCGGGCGCTGCCGTCAAAATCATTCAACTTCATCAGGCCGATGCCGGCGACTTCCCATATGCCGGATCGGGCGGCATTGGCGTAGGGATCGGCGTCAGGCACGACGGCGTCGATGTCGGTCAACATCTTCAGCCCTTCGCCGATCCGATCGTCGTCCATCAGGGCCAGAGCGCTCAGGCGGGTGGCATGGACACGGGCGAACCAGTCTGTCTCGCTCCGGGCGAGGTTGGCCATCTCGACAGCCGCCGCGGCTTCGCCGGTGTCGTATCGGATGGCCAGATTGTTCAGGTAGGCGATCTTGATGTAGCGCGCGTCGGCCAGCAGCGTCGCGCGCGCGGCCAGACGGTCGTTCCACCGCTTGGCCACATCGAACTCCCCTTGGTTCAGGAAGATCCAGGCGACGTGATAGAGGCGGTTGAGGCCTTCGCGGTCCGTGCGCTTCATCGCCTGATCGCCGAACCGCTCCAGGGCGTGGAAATCGGTCTGGGCCGCGCGGCGTTCGACGACGGCCGCCAGTTCCAGCGGACTGCGCGGAGGGGCCGAAGCTTTCGCGGAAGCCGCCTCGGCGACCAACAGGGCCGCGACCAGCGTCACGGCGAGAACTCTGAAAAAGCGGGTCATGCGGAATCCGATTGCGACACAGCAATGACACGGGAGTCTTGAGTAAGGCTTAGCGAGCCGGAACCTGCGGATTTCGTTGCGAAAGCCTCAATCGCAAGCATCACTGTTACAGAACGTGTGGGAACCACCTGCCTGACAGGTGTATTGTCATGGCAAAGCTGGCGTCATCGGAGGTTCCCAAGCCATGGCCATTTTTTCCAACGGACGTGGGCCAGGTGGAATCGCCGTCCGCGTGCTCGCGGTCGTCTTCGCCCTGATCGGGATCACTCTGGTCATCGGCGGGGTCTGGCTTTTGAGTCTTGGCGGCTCCTTCTACTACCTGCTCGCGGGCCTCGGCTTGGTCGCCTCTGCGGTCGCACTGTTCCGGCTGAAGCTGTCGGGCGCCTGGATCTATTTCGGCGTCTTCGCCTTCACGGTGCTGTGGGCGCTGTGGGAGGTCGGTCTCGACGGCTGGGCGCTGGTCCCACGGGTCATCGCCCCGGCCGTTCTGCTGGCCCTGGTCATCGCCAGCCTGCCGGTGCTCAAGCCCGGCCGCGACGGGCGCAAATGGGCCATCGGCGGCGGAGCCGGTTTCGCCGTCGTGGCGGTTCTGGCCTTCTTCGGCGTGGCCCAGGCCAACGCCTTCAAGGTTGACGGCCCCCTGCCCGCCGCCTCGGTCGCGACGTCCAGCGATCCGGACGCCATTCCGGTCGGCGCCGACTGGCCCGCCTATGGCGGCAGCTATCACGCCCAGCGCTTTTCGCCGCTGAACCAGATCAACTCGACCAATGTCGACAAGCTGGAGCGCGTCTGGACGATCCACACGGGCGACCTTCCCGGCGATCGTCCCGGCGCCCAGAACAAATACGCATCCGAGAACACGCCGCTGAAGATCGGCGACACCCTTTATATCTGCTCGGGCAAGGGCATCGTCCTGGCCGTCAACGCCGCCACGGGCCAGACCGTCTGGCGTCATGACCCGCAGGTCGCGGACGAGTCCATTCCCTACACGGCCGCCTGCCGCGGCGTGAGCTACTATGTCGTGCCCGCCGTTCCCGCGACCCAACCCTGCGCCACTCGCATCATCTGGGGCACGCTGGATGCCCGTCTGATCGCCGTCGATTCCCGCACCGGCCAGCGCTGCGCCGGCTTCGGCCAGGGCGGTCAGGTCAATACGGCCGAAAACATGGGTCCGCTGATCCCCGGCATGGTCTCCATCACCTCGGCCCCGACCATCGTGCGCGGCGTCGTCGTCACGGGTCACCAGATCCTGGACGGTCAGTATCGGCAGGCTCCCTCGGGCGTCATCAAGGGCTTTGACGCGGTAACCGGCCAGCTGCGCTGGGCCTGGGACATGATGCGTCCCGATATCAACACCACGCCGCCCGCCGGGCAGATCTACACCCTGGGCACGCCCAACATGTGGACCACGGCTTCGGGCGACGAGCGTCTCGGCCTGGTCTATCTGCCGCTGGGTTCGACCGCCGCCGACTATGTCAGCGCCGGCCGCACCGGTCCGCAGCTCGACTACGCCACCTCGCTGGTGGCGCTGGACGTCACGACGGGCAAGCCGCGCTGGAACTTCCAGACCGTGCACCATGATGTCTGGGACTATGACCTCGGCTCACAAGGCACCCTGGTCGACTACCCGACTGCTGGCGGACCGGTTCCGGCCGTGGTCCTGCCGTCCAAACAGGGCGACATCTATGTGCTGAACCGCGAGACCGGCCAGCCGCTGACCCAGGTCGCGAACCTGCCGGTGCCTCAGGGCGGTGTCGAACCATCAATGCGGACCCCGACCCAGCCGCACTCGCTGTTCCACACCCTGCGCCGGGCCAATGACCTGACCGAGCGTCAGATGTGGGGCATGTCGCCGATCGACCAGATGGTCTGCCGCATCCAGTTCAAGTCGGCCAGCTACGCCGGCTTCTACACTCCGCCGGAAAGCGGCCGCCGGTACATCGAATACCCAGGCTATAACGGCGGCTCGGATTGGGGCGGCATCGCCATCGATCCGACGCGCGGCGTGATCATCGCCAACTACAACGACATGCCGAACTACAACCGGCTGGTCCCCCGGGCCGAGGCCGACGCCAAGGGCTGGTTCCCGCGCGGCGATCCTCGCGCCCGCAAGGGCGGTGCGGAAGGCGCCGGCGACCCGCAGGTCGGCGTACCCTATGCCATCAGCGTCAACGCCGGATGGCGCCTGCCTTTCACGGGCCTGCTCTGCAAGGAGCCTCCGTACGGCGGCATTCGCGCCATCGACCTGAAGACCGGTCGTCAGATCTGGGATCGTCCCCTGGGCACCGCGCGCAAGAACGGGCCGTTCGGCATCCCCTCGATGCTGCCCATCGAGATCGGTACGCCCAACAACGGCGGCGCCGTCGTCACCGCCGGCAACCTGATCTTCATCGCCGCCGCCACCGACGACCTGATCCGGGCCATCGACATGACGACGGGCAAGACGGTCTGGTCCGACGTCCTGCCGGGCGGAGGTCAGACGACGCCGATGACATATGAGATCGGCGGTCGCCAATATCTGGTCATCGCGCCGGGCGGGCACCACTTCATGGAGACCCCCGTGACCGACGCGGTCATCGCCTACGCCCTGCCCCAGGGCTGAGGTCAGCGGGGACGACCGTCCGGGTGATCCCCGCGGGCGGCCGTTCGCCGTCCGGATCAGAGAGCGGTCTGGCCCAGGGCGATGGAACCCAGAGGCCCCGCCATGCCGCCGAGGCCCGGCGGAACCACGAAGTCCTCGATCCGCGCCGCGACCCGGTCGGCGGTGGCGTAGCCGGCCAGGCTGTCGATCAGGGCCGTGCGCAGGCGGGGGAACAGATGGTCCTGTCCGCCGAAGATGCCGCCGCCGATCAGGATGCGCTCAGGCGCCGTGGTCAGCACCAGATTGTGCAGCAGGCCGCCCAGCGCCTGCACCACCATCTCCCAGACTGGATCGTCGGCCGTCAGTGTCTCGCCCCGCCTGCCGGTGCGTGCGGCCAGCGCCGGCCCGGCGGCCAGGCCCTCGACGCAGTCTCCGTGATAGGGGCAGCTGCCCGGCCAGGCATCGCCCTTGATCCGGCCGACGCGCAGATGGCCGGCCTCGGAATGACCCAACCCCTGGACCGACTGACCGTTGACGATAGAGCCCACACCGATCCCGGTTCCGACGGTGACGTAGGCGAAGGATCGCAAGCCCTGCGCCCCGCCCCAGCGCCCTTCGGCCAGGGCCGCGCCGTTGACGTCGGTGTCGATGACCACGGGCACGTCCAAATCTCGGGTCAGGCTGGTCAGGTCCGCGTCGCTCCAGCCCGGCTTGGGCGTGGACACGATCGATCCATAGTTCGGCGCGCGGTCATCCAGCTCCAGCGGACCGAAGCTGCCGATGCCCACGGCCGCGAACCCGTGCGTCGCCTTCCAGCGCAGCAGGACCTCGCGGATCGCGCCGAGTGTTTCATCCGGAGTCGTGGTTGGCAGGCGAACCTCGTCCACGAGGTTGTCGGGGCCGGACGCCAGCAGGCAGACGCATTTGGTGCCGCCCAGTTCGATGCCGGCGATCAAAGGGGATTCGGACATCGCGTTCACTCCCGGGATGCGGTCGCGCCCGCCTACCAGCAGCTATAGCCGCCGTCGACCAGAACGATGGAGCCGGTCATCAGACTGGCCGCGTCCGACGCCAGGAAGGCGATGACCGAGGCCACCTCCTCCGGCTCGCCCAGCCGCGCCATGGGGGTGGAGTCGATCCAGCGTTTGTACATGGGGGCCTCCTTGTCGGCGAAGGCGTTCAGGGGCGTGGCGATATAGGTCGGGGCCACCGCATTGACCCGGACGCCCCGCGCGGCCCACTCGGCCGCCAGCGATTTGGTCAGATGGTGCACAGCCGCCTTGGAGGCGTTGTAATGCGACTGACCCTGGGGCCGGTTGACGATGAAGCCGCTCATCGAGCCGACGTTGACGATACTGCCCGACCCCTGCGCCAGCATGTGACGCCCGAAGGCGCGGGCGCACCAGAAGCTGCCGTTCAGATTGACGTCCAGCACGTTCAGCCAGCGCTCGTCCTCCATCTCCTCGGCGGAGATTTCGCTACGGGCGATGCCGGCGTTGTTGATCAGGATGTCGATCCGGCCCAGGCGCGCAAAAAGGTCGTTGGCGACCTTCGACACCGCGGCGGAGTCCGTCACGTCCATGACCACGCCCTCGGCGACATAGCCCTTGGCGGCGAGGCCGCGGATGGCCGCATCGATGGCGTCCTGTTTCAGATCGGCGATGACGACATGGGCGCCGGCCTCGGCCAGGGCCTCCACCGCGCACAGGCCGATGCCGCTGGCCCCGCCGGTGACGAAGGCGACGCGGTCCATCAGTTTCAGGCGTTCCAGATACAAAACGTGTCCTCAGTTCAGGATGGCGGCGACAGGCAGGGGCGGCTCGGGCGCCGCGACGCCCGCCTCAAGCGCGAAGACCTGCGGGTCGGCGGCGCTGTATTCCGGCCAGGGCAGCTCACCGGTCCTGGCGAAGGCGACCCACAGGCCATGAATACGATCGGCCAGCGCCTGTGGCGGGGCGACGCCCGCCAGACCCTCCGGCCCGGTGCAGGTGGACAGGGTGTCGAACACGAATGGCAGCTCGATGCCGTGACAGGCGCCGAGTTCGCCGCCCGCCGCTGGCGACCGCCAGTCCATCTCGTACATGTGGGTCCGACCCCGATGCGCGGCCGCGAACCGGCGCGCGGGATAGCGGAAGACCAGATCGGACAGGGCGCGGGTGAAGGCGTCGCCTGCGCGGACGCCCTTCGACCCCAGCCCGTAGGCCTTGAGGATCGGCTTCGCCTGCGGCTCCACCTTCTTCAGGATCATACGGGCGAGGAAGCCGTTCAGCTTTCCCCGGACGCCGGTCGGCACGAAATAGAGGTTCATCTCTTCCCGGTTCGTGCCGATCAGAACCTGGATGTCCGCGCCGACGCCCTTGGCCAGCGCGGCCAGCGGCGGCTCGGGAAGGATATCGTCTCCGGTGACTGGCAGGAATTTGGTCAGTCCGAAGGCGGGCTCGCGACCGGCGTCGTCGCGCAGGTCGATGCGGGCTGTCGGCTGGCTGATCGCCTCGATGGCCGTGACCCCCGCCTCGGCGTCGCGGCTGCGGAAGCCCGCGAAGTCGGGCTTGATCTTCATCATCCTGGCCAGATTCCGGACCAGCCGCTGGGCGACGTGCGGCGGCCGGACCATGCTGCCGTGGCCGCTCTGGATGATGGCGCGCCGGAACAGGCCCTGAGCCGCCGGCGAAGCGACAAGATCGGCCAGCAGCATGGCGCCCGCCGACTCGCCGTGGACCGTGATGTTGGCCGGATCGCCGCCGAAAGCCGCCGCGTTGCGCCCCACCCACTGCAGGGCGGCGATGATGTCGCGCAGGCCGAGATTGGTCGGGGCGCCCGGAATGGGCAGGAAACCTTCCACCCCCATCCGGTAGTTGATGGCGATCGACACGACGCCGGACCGGGCGAAGGCTGATCCGTCCTGAACCGCCGTGTTGTTGCTGCCCAGGACGAACGCCCCGCCATGCACGAAGACCAGGACGGGCGCGCCCGTCGCCCCTGCGGGCGACCAGACGTTGGCGGTCAGGAAGTCGTCGCCCTTCGCCCAACCGGTCCCCACCAGCGGCACGATGTCCAGTCCAGCGAAAGGTTTGACGGACTGCGGCGCGGTCGGTCCCGACACGGTCGCGTCACGAATGTCACTCCATGGCGCGTGCGGCGCAGGCGCCGTGAAACGCAGATCGCCGACGGGGCCTGCCGCATAGGGAACGCCGAGAAATCGTCGGACGCCTCCGTCCTCGGCACCCCGGACGCGGCCTGTTTCGATGGTGGCGATAACCTCGGTCATGCAGATGTCCCGAACGACCGCGAGCGATCCAGACCGCCATACTAGACCGACGAAGCCGTGCGCGAACCCTCGCCGATTTGCCGCCCCGCACGAACAACCCGCACCAAGGCCAAAAGAACCTGTCTTACAGGTATTGCCAAACCTGTCAGACAGGTATCTAGTCGCCGTCGGAAACACGACATCGAGAGCCGGAAAGGCCGTGATGTCGATATGACAGGAACCGGCGCATGGCTTTCGACCTTCCCTCCTCCGCCCCCGAAACCGGCGTCCAGATGGACCTCGAGCCCGGCCTGCGCGTGCTGATTGGCCGCGACGGTCGGCCGCCGCTGATCGACGCCGCCGACGCACGCGCGGCCCGGTGCACCATGGAATGGCGGCCCACCGGCCGGTCGGGATCAACCGCCACCCTGTCGCTGGGGACAGTAGCTGATCTGTCCGCCCGTCCCATCGCGACCGAGGGCGCGGTCACCGTCACCTTCGTCGCAACCGGCGAGTATCAGCGCATCTTCGAAAGCCTCGGCGACGGCGACTTCTACCTGCCCGAGGCGCTGTCGGCCCTGGTTCTGGCGGCCGTTTCGCCCGGCATCGCCGGCTTCGCCCGCTCGCTGTATCAGCGCGCCAAGGCCCAGGAACTGGTCTGTGAGATCATGGACTGCGCCGGCCGCGCCGGCCTGACGCCCCAGACCGCCCAGGCCAATCTCAGCCAGGCCGAGATGGAACGGCTGATGGCCGCCCGACAGATCATCGCCACCCGGTTCGACGAGAAGCTGACCCTGAACGTCATCGGCCGCACCGCCGGCCTGAACCGGGCCAAGCTGACGCAAGGCTTCAGGCAGGTCTTCGGCCAGTCGGTCGCCGACTGCATCGCCGAGCATCGGCTCAACAAGGCCGCAGCCGACCTGGCCTCGACCAGCCGTCCGGTCTCGGTCGTCGGCTATGGCGCAGGCTATCTGAACAACGCCAGCTTCGCCCGCGCCTTCACCAAGCGGTTCGGCGTCTGCCCGACCGAATACAGACGGGCGGGCGGGCGGCTGGTCGCATCGGACGCGGTACCGGTCGCAGCCTGATCGAAAACGGACCAGCTCGTGCTAAGCTCCGCGAACCATGCCGCTTTTCCCGTGCGGCGTTGCGAATCGACCCCTATGCCCATCGCCGCCCCCGCCGACGAAACACGCGTTCAGTATGTGATGCGTCAGGTCGCCGAACACATCAGCCGGCAAGGGCTGAAGGTCGGCGATCAGCTGCCCAGCGAGACCAGCTTTACCGAGATGCTCGGCGTCAGCCGCCCCGTGGTGCGCGAGGCCTTCGGCGCGCTGGCCGCCTTGAACATCGTCGACACCGCCAACGGCCGCCGCCCGCGCGTCAGCGCCCTGAAGAGTTCGGTCCTGGCCATTTCGCTGGATCACGCCGTCCGCACCCAGCAGATCACCGTGCGTCAGGTCTGGGAGACGCGTCGCTGTCTCGAGACCGAGACCATCGCCCTGGCCGCCGTCCGCCGCACCGACGTCGAGGCCGCCAACATGCGTGACATCGCCCGGGCCATGAGCACCGCCGAGCGCGACTCCGACGAACTGGTCAGCCTGGACATCGCCCTGCACAAGGCCATCGCCGAGGCCAGCCGCAACCTGCTGATGGCCCAGATCATCGCGTCGTTCGAACCCCTGCTGGAGTCCGCCGTCCCTGCCGCCTGGCGGACCCTGCGATCGGACGCCCAGCATCGCGCCATTCTGGACCGGCATCTCGACATCGCCGACACCATCACCCGCAAGGATCCGGACGCCGCGCGCCAGGCGATGGACGCCCATTTCGATCAGTCCGTCGGCGCACGGCTGCTGATCGACGACCCGGCCTGAACGCCGCCGGGCGCAGGGCCGAAGCAGGCACAGACCGCGTGCCGCCATGCAAACGCCTCGCCCCTCCCCGTCGTCCGCCTTCCGCTAGGGTGAGATCGGCGAACGGACCCTGATCCGCCCGCCCACCGGGGACTCTGGCGTTGCGTGATCTGATCCTGACCGTCCACAAGGCGATCGAAACGGGCGAGCACGACCTGCTCGAAACCTGTTTCCACCCCGCCATCACCTATCGCCGTCCGGGAGAGCCGGTCCTGACCGGTCGTCCGTCCGTGATGGACTACTACCGCACCCGCCGGACCGCCCTGACCTCGGCCATCCTCGTCGATGACGTGGTTATTGACGGCGAACAGGCCGTCGCCCTGGGCATGATCGAGGGCCGGACCCGCGAGGGCGCGCCGATACATGAGCGGTTCGCCGACGCCTATCGCTTTGAGGGCGGACTGATCCGCGAACGCACCACCTACTTCTTCCGCCACGGATTCTGATTGATGGCCGTCATGTTCAAGCCCATTCCGAACCTGCCCGGCGCCGCCCTGTCCGATCTGGCGGAGCGCTTTGGCGACCAGCTGTCCGTCTCCGAAGCCGTACGCCGTAACCACGCGAGCGGCGAGGGTCTGCATGCCGACTCCGCCCCGGACGCCGTGCTGATGGTCCGCACGACGCAGGACGTCTCCGACGCCGTCGTCATCTGCGCCCGCCACGAGTTTCCGGTCATCGCCTTCGGCGCCGGCTCCTCGATCGAGGGACAGCTGGTCGCCACGCGCGGCGGGCTGTCGATCGACCTGTCGGAGATGAACGCCATCCTCCAGACCAACGGCGCGGACCTCGACGCACGGGTCCAGGCCGGGGTGACGCGCAAGCAGCTGAACGCCCACCTGCGCGATCAAGGCCTGTTCTTCCCGGTCGATCCCGGCGCCGACGCCTCGATCGGCGGCATGGTGTCGACCCGCGCCTCGGGCACCACGACCGTCCGTTATGGCGGGATGCGCGCCAATGTCCTGGGCCTGACCGTGGTCCTGCCGACGGGCCAGGTGATCACCACCGGAGGCCGGGCGCGGAAATCCTCGGCGGGCTACGACCTGACCAGCCTGTTCACAGGCGCCGAGGGTACGCTGGGGATCATCACCGAGATCCAGCTGCGCCTGCATGGTATCCCGGAGGAAATCGCCGCCGCCGTCTGCACCTTCGAGAGCCTGAAGGGGGCGGTCGATTCCGTGATCGACGCCGTCCAATACGGCCTGCCGATGGCCCGGATGGAGCTGCTGGACAGCCTGTCGATCCAGGCCGTCAACGCCTACAGCCAGATGGACCATGCGGTGCAGCCGACGCTGTTCCTCGAGTTCCACGGCAGCCCGACCGCCGTCGCCGAACAGGCCGAGATCTTCCGCGAGATCGCCGCGGGTCATGGTGGCGGCGACTTCCAGTGGTCGACGTCGCCCGAGGCGCGCGACAAGCTGTGGGATGCCCGGCACAAGGCTTATTTCGCCGCCCTCGCCCTGTCTCCGGGCCGGCTGGGCCTGACCACGGACGTCTGCGTGCCCGTATCCGAGCTGGCGGACTGTCTGCTGAAGACGCGCGTGGACATCGACGCCTCCGGCTTGATTGGACCGATCCTGGGGCACGTCGGCGACGGCAATTTCCACGCCATCCTGCTGGTCGATCCCAACGATCCGGACGAGGTGGCGCGGGTGCGGGCGGTGTCGGACCGGATGGTTCGCCTGTCCCTGGCCGTGGGCGGCACCTGTACGGGCGAACACGGCGTGGGCATGGGCAAGAAAAAGTATCTGCGGGCCGAACACGGCGACGCCGTCGATCTGATGGCCGTCCTCAAACAGGCCGTCGATCCGAAGAATCTGATGAACCCGGGCAAGATCTTCGACCTCTGACGGGGTCGTGACGCGCGGCGTCTTGGCGCCGTCGCCGGGGTGGGACAGGGTAGTCGCCGCTGCAACGCGGGACGCCTGTCTACATGACCGCCACGATCACCCTGCCCGCCCGGCCCGAGCCGATCGAAATCGATCCGTCGAAGACGGCCGTCATCGTGATCGACATGCAGAACGCCTATGCCTCGCCCGGCGGCTATCTGGACCTCGCGGGCTTCGACATCTCGGGCGCGGCGAAGGTCATCGCCAACACCAAGGGCGTGCTGGAGGTGGCGCGGCGCGCGGGCGTGCCGGTGATCTATTTCCAGAACGGCTGGGACCCCGACTATGTCGAGGCCGGCGGCCCGGGCAGTCCGAACTTTCACAAGTCCAATGCGCTCAAGACCATGCGCGCCCGACCCGAACTGCATGGCCAACTGCTGGCCCGCGGCACATGGGACTATGAGCTTGTCGACGAACTGAAGCCCCAGCCCGGCGATATCCAGCTGCACAAGACCCGCTACTCCGGCTTCTTCAACTCCCAGCTCGACAGCGTCCTGCGCTCGCGCGGCATCCGCAACCTGGTCTTCGTCGGCATCGCCACCAACGTGTGCGTCGAGTCGACCCTGAGGGACGGCTTCTTCCTGGAGTATTTCGGCATCGTGCTGGAGGACGCCACCCATCAGGCGGGGCCGGAGTTCGTGCAGCAGGCCGCCATCTACAACATCGAAAAGTTCTTCGGCTGGGTCTCCAGCGTCGCCGACTTCAAGGGCGTCGTGGGGCAGATCGCGCCCGTATCGGAACAGGAGGCCTGAATGCCAAAGACCGTCATCACCCCGCCCGGGACCGTGCCCCCGATCGCCCCCCTCTCTCCCGGCACGCTCGCCGATGGTGTTGTCTATGTCTCCGGCACGCTGGCCTTCGACAAGGACAACAATGTCGCCTGCGTCGGCGACGCAGAGGGTCAGACGCGCGTGGTGCTGGAGACCATCAAGTCGGTGATCGAGACCGCCGGCGGGACCATGGACGACGTGACCATGAACCACATCTTCCTCAAGGACTGGGCCGACTACGCCGCCCTGAACAAGGT
>Ga0247812_10000766_pt1 | contig 18652 bp, 16 predicted proteins | sample UWRJL149409B1_FD_178011 | JGI IMG/M metagenome (GOLD analysis project Ga0247812, IMG submission 178011) | Plant litter microbial communities from Arlington Agricultural Research Station in Wisconsin, United States - UWRJ-L149-409B-1 | ecosystem: Environmental > Terrestrial > Plant litter >...
CTCATCCGCCTTAAAACCATACGAACTAACTCTTCCAGGCGATTCTATAATCCAGGTGGGTAAACATCATGTCTCTACCAGCTTCACCTTCCACTCCCCAATAGCTTCAATGGTAGTGAGAAAGACCGGCTGCGAGATACCCTGCGAATTCCATCATCCGTGTTCTTGAATGAAGTGTATCTATGTTACAAATCTCTGGCCCATAAGAATAACCTTTTCCGGCCCCTCGTCGTTGCATTTTGTCAATGCAGGCATGGAAATTCTACGGATGTCACTTGCAAACACATACACACACTCTCTCTATCTCTTTATTTCGCTATGATGCCCTTTTAGGAACGTCTCTAACATCATTGTAAGTTTGCTACAAATCTCAGCAATGGCGGATACAATTTTGGCGCTGGCCTTGGAGAGCGTGAGTGCAACATAGATATTCGAACTAGCGGTCTACTAATTGAATTTTCCAGATTGTTCCCGTCGACTCGATGTCATAAATCGAGGGTTCAGTGGATGTAAGAGTTCTATCACCACTCTATATAATCTACCATCCAATATAGCTAACATGCACAAGACAATACTGCCCATGCATTGAAGGTCATTCCAGACATTATTCCAGATCCCTCTGCGGCGAAGGTCGATTATTTGCTAGTCCTCTTCGGTGCAAACGATGCTTGTTTACCGGACTGTCCTTCAAAACAACATGTTCCATTGGTAAGTCCCAATCCTTCAACTCTAATCATACTGTTTCATTTCTAGATTTAAATAAAAGAAAACAAGTCTCAGAGGCTTGGAAGCATATACGGCCTTTCAGAGCTCTCCAGAGAAACAATCCTAACACTCCAAAAAATAGGAGCAATACCGAGAGAATATCAAAAAGATCGTCACCCATCCATCAGTTGTGGCACACAACCCAACAATCCTGCTTGTCACGCCACCATTGATCAATGAAGCCCATCTAGGAGCTGAAGACGCTAAAAAGGGTTACACGAAAATCAGCCGAGAGAACATGGTTACTTCTGAATATGGAACTGCTATTCGAGATGTCGTAGCAGAAATCGAGTCTAACAAAGTTCTCGTTGTTGATTTATGGAAGGCGATGATGGTGGAATTCGGTCCTAAGAGTGGAAGGAAGTTAGTTCCCTCCTTTGCTTCACACAATCATTGTAAAGAGCCTGGTTAATGGAGTGATTAGATTTGCAGACGATGAGTTCCCTAACAACGTCAGCGGAGACAGTGAGGGCCTCAGGTCGATGCTGGTGGATGGACTGCATCTTACCGGCGAAGGGTACAAAATATTCCTCAGTCAAGTGCTGCCATTAGTTGGGCCAAATTGGTCAATCGAGCCGCCCGAAGCTCCATCTTGGATCTTCCCGTAAGTATCCATCTGCTTCCACTTGACTTTTAGCGATCCTAAATGAATATCATAGTCACTGGTCTGTTGCTCCTCGAATCGACGATGCCTAGTATTTAGCACATGATCTCGGGTTAGATGATGCAAAGAATGATATGCTATATATTACACAGCCCGAGTCCTCATACATTCCTGCTTTAACAGTTATTGCCTAGAGCTAAAAATAAATAAAAATAACAAACCAATGAACCAATGAACCTACAAGCTCTTCCCAAAGCTGGCACTATATGACTCCTATCGTTTATTTCACTCGATGTGCAATTTAAAACCAACCGTTAGCCGCAACCCTTGTATGCAGACCATCATAGCGATAAGGACAGATGGATAAATAACGGAAGGATGATTCCTTTCTTTTTGGCCCCCAAAATCTTACCCCTCCCTGTCTCCTCTCCTCCCAACTCAATTCTTGCCCCATCTCCAAAAACCACCTCCTCCATCCCTACTCTAGCTCCTTTCTCCTTCCACCTCTCAAGCTATCTACATCCCATCCATAAACCAATGACCCAAGCAATCTAGCCCTCACAAGAAACCACCAAAGGAAAAAGAAACAAAAAAGGTCCCATGTTCTCCAAACGCCCCACTTTCTCCATCTCCTCTAAAATAACACGCAACTCAACTCTTCCCCCGGAAGCCCAAGCATACATCGATGATACCACCGCGCAAGCATCTCGCGTTTTCTGGCAAACCTTCTTCTTTTTCCTGTTTGGATTAGCGGTTTCGCTCTTGTTGTTCGAGAGGTCCGGGTGGCGGCGGAGGAGGGAAAGCGGGGCGGAGAAGCTGGTTGGAGAAGCTGGTGATGACGGCGGCATTACGGACAGTGTGAGTGTGGGGATTACAGCGGATAGAGGGGAGCGAAAAGATGAAGATGACGGTAATGAATAAATAGAGTTGGAAAATGGATGTGTGCCTTTTTTTTCTATGTTTGGGTTGTGACGGAGTTCATGGATGGATGAATGGATGGGTGGGTGGATGGTGGCATGAGTTTGGTAGCCCAGCTTACTACGACAGGAAGATCGGTGGGATAGGCAACATTTTTGATCAAGCGGTTTTATAATTCTCAAATACGATATTTTTGTGTACCTAGATCGATTGTGGGTGCTAGATTGGAAGCTTTCAATGTTTTTCATATTTTGATACTTACAAGAAGGCAGACTTTCAATCAATTTGATCTGAAGAACCTTAGAAGTTTCATGGATAAGATCGAAAAGCTCTTTTCTATCTGAGCCCCGACTTACTAAAAGTCTCAAGGAACTCAATACGTTATATAGTTTGTTATATAGTTTTGCATTGAGTATACCTGCAGTAGAACCAGCTAATATTGTTTTTCTACTTCAACTTTTGGCCTGGCAGTCACTGAGTTGGAGGACGATTGAACATTTGCTTGTATAAGGTGCCTCCTACCTAGGTTTGTACTGCAATATAAATATTCAAAGTATTGGTAAAGTTATAAGCCTCCTTAGAGCTTACAATATGGATGTTAGTGCATCCTATCTCAAAGGATATATAACTAGTCTTCAAAACCTATGTCCATTTTTCAGCACTTCATCCATAACACCACCCACCATCCATCGACCCAGCTGCCTAAGAGCAACCAACCATGCACCTTTGCTGCTGTGTGACCTGTCACGAGTCACTTGGTACTCCATACTCACACCACCTGGTGCAACCTCACATTTCATGCCTATGCCTGGTATGCTTGCCAGCTAGAGTGACAATTACATCTTCATCAACAGAGCTCTAAAAATTGTGGTTTTGAATCTGTGCCGTGTACTTGGTTTCAGAGTCGGTGTACAGTGTATCATAAACAATGCACGACATACTTGCATCGCATCGGATTTCAGTCACGGGATGCGGTCACTTGGTCCCATACAAATTTGTATGGGGGAGGTCGGCCAGGGCAAAGAAGGCATTTCACCCCCTGTTGAGATTACTCTAGCTCTTCAATGCCCGGGTATTGTGGATCAGGGCCCGTCCCGGACACGGCTCGGGATTTACAACGTACCATAAGGGTACCCGGCCCGACGTCAGCACCACCGCCAGCCTCGTCATATTCAACCTCGTGCACGTTGTGAACAACGAGGGGTATTGCTATCGACTCAACGACACACAAATTGAATCTCTCGTGTCCGTATGCTCTTTTGAACTCGGGCTCCCTCATTCTTTAGACCACTTCCGATCCGTCTTGGACCCAGATGCTACAATAATAGCGAATACAACAGCAAGCATACATGGCGAGATCAAGAGCGACTGGGGCAGAGCCCAGAAGTACTTTGGACACTACGCGCTACAGCCGACTCCAGGAGGATTTCAGCAGCAGCGATGATGAAGATATACATAGTCCGGTGTTGATTGTTCGGGACGCCCAGGTGAAGGAATATGAAGAACCATTCTCCTGGTTTGAGTGGTCTATATTTTTCCTCTTGGGAATTGCTATGCTATGGGCCTGGTAGGTACTAAATCTAATCCTTAGGAATATATATTAATTCGACAATAGGAACATGTTCTTGGCCGCTTCCCCCTACTTCCAGATGCGATTTGCAGACAATGATCGGATTCTGGCCTCTTTTCAGTCTGCGATTACCTCCGTCAGTTCCGTCACAAACCTAACTTCCATGTTGGTGCTTGCGAACATGCAATCGAAAGCGTCATATCCCAAGCGAATCCTCTCCGCACTTGTTATCAATTTGGTTATCTTCAGTCTTCTAGCAATATCTACGAAATACTTTCGTGGGGTTAGCCCGGCAGGTTATCTCGTATTTACATTGATCATGGCGTTCGGTAGCTCCGTCGCAACTGGGCTGTGCCAGAACGGAGCTTTCGCTTTCGCCGCTTCGTTTGGCAGACCTGAATATCTCCAGGCTATTATGACGGGTCAGGCTGTCGCAGGTGTGCTACCCTCCATTGCTCAAATTGTCACCATCTTAGCAATACCGGAACCGGACGATTATAGCGATGCTGCCGCGGTAGGCCCAGCAAAGGAAAATACAACTTCTGCATTTATGTACTTCCTTACCGCCGCCGCAATCAGTACCCTCTGTCTCTTGAGCATGATGCCTCTCATTCGGAAACACAATCAAATTATGCAAAACCAAATGAGCAGCTCAATTTCCAGTGTAGAAGAATTAGAGCGGTCTAAGCGGAAGGTGGTGAGCTTGTGGACATTGTACAAGAAGCTACATTGGCTTGCAGCAGCATTATTTGTTAGTTTCTCGATCACCATGTTCTTCCCCGTCTTCACTGGGAAGATCGTTTCGATTGTACCAATAGATGAGGCACCACGAATCCTTAAGCCAAATGTTTTCATACCATTTGGATTCCTAGTATGGAACATAGGCGACCTGCTCGGCCGATTGTCCACCTACATCCCCTTTCCTGCTGGCGCCAAGTTCCGTCGCCCACAATCCCTATTTCTATTTGCGGTCCTTCGTAGTGGTTTCGTTCCTATCTATCTTTTATGCAACATAGAAAACCATGGCGCTAAAATCAAAAGTGATATATTCTATCTCTTTGTACAGCAACTTTTGTTTGGTATCACAAACGGATGGCTGGGAAGCTATTGTATGATCGAATTTTCCAACTTTGTGGAAGAAGGTGAACGAGAAGCTGCTGGTGGATTCATGGCACTTAATTTGGTGGCTGGAATCATGTGTGGATCCTTCCTAAGCTTCTCCGCATCAGGCGTTCATTGACGAACTCCCATCATTCTAGTTTACTTCTTAGCAATTCTATAGGGCATTGGCTGGCGTTGAAGTGATTGAGGTTCTCTTAAGGTCCAAATTAGATGGGGCTGCATATGGATGCATAGCAGGGAGTTTTTGGAGTTCTGCATTACATATTCTTCGGGCTTGCTTTGCGGTTATATATACCTTACCTCTAACACGAAGCCAGCACTTATTGGATGGCTTATTTGTATATTAGTCAATATCATGCTTTTGGAGCCATTCGGTTTCATGGCTTCTCTTGAATAACCCTCTAAGCAGTTGTAATCTGCCATATATCATCTTATGATCTCAGACTTATGGCTTCAGACTATCTCATATAATCATTCAACCCTCCCGTGATCTCAGGTTTATTTCCGCCAATATCATAAAACATCGTTCGGTTCTGCTTGTTGAAAGTGCCGAAACAGCCAGAGATTCATTCCTGATTATTAAAATTCACTTGGAAATAAATTTCCTTTTTTTGTCAATATCTCAAGCACCCTGCTAATATCAAAGCAATGGAGATTGATACCAGCAAAGCAGGCTTCTTGTTTTAAATAAATAAAGAGGAGGACGCTAGAGATTAGATCCTCTTAGCGTCCTATATATAGTCCTTTTCTGTTCTGAGTTGAAGGGGTGAATTTGGGGTTGACAGGCAACCTGGCAGCACCATATAAAAAGAACTCTCAAGGCGTATGGTACTTGTCATCTTCATCCCACATGAACTTATCGCAACACAAACACAAATTACACTCATGGCATCGCAATTAGCATGCTGCGGCATCAAATTCGGGTGGTTTGACGAACTGGTTGCTCACTGTCAGGAAGCGCATACAGTCCAGGCCACCCAAGCAGGTTCACCAGCTTCGGAACACGAGTCGACTCAACAATCGGATTCTGAGGACCTCGATGTGGAACTATATGAGGATTATGACGGGTCAGACTTTGAGAAATATACCCAGCGCGCAAAGCGAGGCGCCCCTGTAAAGGTTAGTAAGATCTACCGATCTGTGAGATATTTTGCGAAGTTGTTTAATGATACCTGACGCCGCCACCGTAGAAAGGGAAACATGCACCGGTCACCCGCGGGGAGTTTCTCTGTCACATCAAGGGCTGCAGCCGCTCTTTTTCAACCCTCACTGGCGTGAATTCCCATATCAGCCACATGCACCCCAACGCTACCCGCGACTTCAAATGTACCGCAAAGTATCCCAAGCCGTGCAAGGAAGCGTTCTACAGCAAGTACTCACTTGAGAATCATCGCAAGAGAGCTCACCAAAACACCTACGTCTGCAAGTGCTCCGATTGGGGCTTCGAAGATTGCGAGGCTAGCTTTCGCGCATTGTCGGATATCAAAAATCATTTGGAGACGGAACATGACCAGTTTGTTTGCAGAAGCACTAAACATACTTCGTGTAAGTTCGCTGCTGAGAGTCAGGCTGCTTTGATTGATCATTACGAAGTATGTATCACATCTTAGATCGAAGCCTTTCCTTGCTGACTTTAGCAGTTTGTACACAAGGAACTTGCTCCAGCTAGAGAGGCTAGTGTAGCTCCTTCTGATCTCTCGCGCTTCAATGTTGATCGCCACGGAGGCTTTCAGAACTTGGCTGGCCGCGCAGGCATTCAGACTAAGTCTCAAGATCGACGCACAAAGGTAAGAGGGGCTCATGTTTCTCAAATTATTCAACAATAATTGCACTTAAACGGTGTTAGAAGTCCCGTGATATAAACCCAGATCTTGGAGACACTGTTTCGAATGGATTGGCACGGTTATTAGATACTTCCAGTTTGAACACAATAATGGCTCTTTGATTGGCTTATACTGTTTGATATATTCGAACTAACATATTGACCAGGGCACGGCTGTAGGACTGCGTGGCACGCCTCGATTTCCGAAAGGATATCAACACCATGAGCTTTCGGAAGGTGTCGTTGGAAGACGTCGTGAAGACGATATTGATCGATATAGTGTATATCGCATCGGCTATATTTCGGGTGTTCATAATAAAGATGCAAATGTTCGTGGCAACCAGACCCCTTTAAATGGAGGATCTGGTCAAGGTTTGAAGAAGACAACTCTCAGTGGTCAATATTCAAACACGTCACGTAACGCCGGTCATCTGCGCGACGCTCTGAAGAACGTCCTTGATGGAGATCGAGGTCATATGAATGGCCAACAATACCAAGTAAGTGTCGACCCCTTTGTGTCACGATTTCAGGTAAAAGAAAAATGTAAAAGAAAAATACAAAGCAACGAAACTAAACTGTCTTCTAGTCGCAGGATACCGAATTTTCGGATAATGATGATGATTCAGACGGTTTCGACGAAGCCCTCTCTCGCCAATTCATGACAGTAGGCAAAGCCGGGCCTGGATGCAAGATGCCTCGTACACTTGGTTCTCGTGCATACGCAAATGCCAACCTCTTCAAACACACTCAAATCCAACCTACAAGACGTCCTGGCCATGGAAGTGATTTTGGCAGTGTATGTACATATTTCCTCTTACTGCTTCTCGCTTCTACCACATACATCTCACCTCAACTTATTCCTATTAATGTTGCTCGAAAACCGCTTTAGAAAATGGTAGTCACTAACATATCTCAGCCTGCTCAATCTACTGGCTCAACTCCCAAGCCACGAAAGAACAATATTTACACTCGCTCAGACGAAATCGACTTTATGAACAAGTCAAATCAGGGAGAAACCAGCCCCCACTCTGTAAGCGATGGTGAGGCCGAAGCTGATGATAACAAGCCGATTAAGAAGAGAGCCGTTCAGAGGCTTACAATTACCTTGACCAATGCCGAAGAGGACATGCTTCGCTACACTGGCTACTTTCCCCACCGTCAACGATTTGCAAAGCCTGATGACATCTCCGTCGCTGAGCGAGAACGTTATGAACTAGGCAAGTGGACTGCTCATCGTACTTTCGAGGTCCGCATGGAGTTCCACTCAAATACGGATATTAACTCACGACTGCTTCCTGTCTATGCTAAGGGAAGTGTTTGTACTCCTGAAACTCCAATCAAATCCTCCGATACCCCAAACAAGACCTCTGGTACCAGGCGTCCATACCAATGGCAGACCGGCGGTAAGTGGTCCGAGCAGGCTGGAGTTAATGACCAAAGAGATAACGAATCAACTTCGGTTAAGAAAAGGGTTACTAAGAAAACTCCAAGCAAGAAAACTCCAACTAAAAGAGGGAAGAAGACTGCTGCTACTGGAACTCCGAAGAGGAGCTGGGGTGGTAAGCTTGGCAATACAAAGCCATTAGAGGAGAGAAAGACGATGCTAAATAAGCGCAAGAAGAATGTGGTTTCTGAGGAGCGGGTTGTGGAGAGTGATGCCGAGGATGGGGAAATGAGTGGGGCGGATGGTGAGGCACGCGGGGAAGGTTTTGATAATTACGAGAGAACTACCGAGAATGGCGAGGCATCTACAGCTACAAGGGAGACTGGTCTTACGAGTGGGGAGCTTGGTAATGATGAAATCGAGGATCTCCTGGCACTCTTCGATTAAGGCCTCCCTCTCTCTGTTAAACTTCAAACATCCCCCATGCCTTAACCCAAATTGAACAAACGAGAAAAGAAGAAGAAGCAACTAAAGGATAACTGGGAATGGGAATGGAATGGAAATGGGTCAACTGCTATCATTTTTCACTCAAGGGGAATATATTTAGGAACTTTCATCTAGACATCATGCCAAAGGTTTCGCTCCACGGGTCTGTGGGCGTGGTATTTACTCTACGGGACACACACATGAGCATTGAACTAGCATAGCTGATTTATTATAGATTGGGCATAATATTACCAACTCAGCTCCCTTTATCTTAATATATGTGGCAAATGAGCAGGTCAGTGGTTCTGGTGGGGGACTGTTGTTTCTGGCGGCGGCTGTTGTGGTATTTTCTGCGTGATGTTCAGATTTGGTGAGAAAACAAGCTGTAGCCACCAAGGCGAAGCCAAAAAACACACAATACTCAACTTCTCGAAAAGTTTCTTGGGTACGTTCGCCTCTAAACGTGCTAGAATTTTGCAAAATGCAAACAGAAGACTCCCGTGGAAAAGAGTATTGGCCAGCAAATAAAAGCAAGCCTATCCAAAATGTCCAGCGGTGCGTGCCCCAAAACCATCAAAACCTTTAAAAATTTGCGGGAAATTAAGTTCCTAGGTAAAATTTAAGCTTCAACGCACGACCATTTTGTGACGTGCAACAAAACCTTGAAAAAACCATAACTCTCTTGACCAATAAGCGTAAAGTGTTGTAGAATAGAAAGCCAGCTTTATCTGTTGTTCAAAGGGAGCTTGGGTCTAATTGTTTTGAAACAGTTCAAAGTGTTCTAAACATAGACCAGTTCTCGTATTGCATGAAATGAAACAAACATACGACGTGCAACAAAAGTTATCAGCGCGAGAAGCTGTTGACCAATGAGATTGCGATAAGTGTTTAAAGTAAATTAATCGTTATTGTATCAAATGAACATTACCAACATTACCAACATTACCAACAAAAACACATTTTACCAACAAAACACACATTAAGATGTGCAACAAAAGCCATTGGCGCGAAAGCTGTCAATCAATGAAAGTGTGGCAAATTATACTAACGCCCAACCGAACTATGGTATATCAGGCGCTGTTGTACCAGATTATTTTGAAATTTATCGAAATTCCGTTCTTTGGTGCGAAAAGTTACTGGCACTCCAGTTATTTGAAAGGTTTTCTGCGACGTGCAACAGAACCCTTTAGCATCAAAACTTAGCAGCCAATCAAAAGTGAAAATGAAAAATATATGGGAACATATGCTGAATTTGAGAAGTGTCATTGCGCCAAAATGCACAAGTAGTCCGTCGGTGGTTCTTGCCCCTTTAGTTAAGCGAGAAGATGTCTTGGCACTGGGCAAAAAAAAACTGTTCTGTTGTTGTAGGAAAGATTCCCGTAAACCCATGGGTATGACAATTATTCGCCAAGTAACACAGTTTAAGTAGGGATATAACCCGACCGCAGTAGGTTAAACCCCACCTGGTCTTTCCTAAGCTCTTCTCTATAACAGTTCGTGACGAGTTGCTCCAGTTATCATCCCTTGTTCAATCAGGATGGGCAGGAGCCTCAGTTGAATATTTTCAGGTTGCCTTCCAATCTGTATAGACTATGCCTTCCAAGTTGGTCTTGGAGCTTGAGTATACTACTACATCCTCGAACACTCTACTCCAAATACTGAGTTTTGTTTCTATACACTCATTCCCTCTGGTAAACGTCAGATTCTTATTCCACCGCACCTTATCGTTGTGGTCTCATTATAAGTATCACCTTTCTCTCCATTAATTTGGAATATCAGCTTTATCTTGTTGGCTACACCTACACCTTCTGACAATTACCAACCATGGCATCATTTTCTCTCTTTCATCGGCTACCCACCCTAGCGCGAGATCTTATTTGGGAATACGCTTGCAACTTTCCTCGAAATGTAATTGTCGCCATCAAGCCTCACCCGGTTGCCTGCAAGAAGAAAAACCCCCCACACCCATGTCCCATTGTGTTTTACTCCGGGAGTCGCAATCCGGGCGTATTAACCGCCTGCAAAGAGTCACAAAAAATAGCGCTGAACCACTACCAACTATCCTTTAGAACTATATATCTGTACTTTCCTGAATACAACACACCACCTCGTATCTGGGTTAACTTCAAGGTGGATCGCGTGTGTCTTGAAGATTCGAAAGCGCGAATTAACAATACTCTTCTACTCAATCAAGGGGGAATTGATAACTGTACATCGCAGTTCGTAGCACAGTGTCTTTATGGTCAACCCCAGAAGCCCAGCATTCGCTATATTGGGTTCAACTTGTTGAAAATATCTCCTTCCAGGATGAATCGGATTCTTGATTCCTTACCAGACGTTGAGGAAGTCGCTATATACGGTGCCCATAAGCTACTGGATTTCAAGGGGGAGTTAAAGTTTGAGACGTGGGTAGAATTCGAAGCTTGGTACGCGCGAGGAGCCAAAGTCCTTGATTTTCGGCTGGCGATGGAACGGCGTAGGTTGTTCCGGTATTATGACGCGGTTAGGTGTGAAGTACGGAGCCAAAGTGATCCCAATCTGAGATGGAGGCATGATATCCCCTTTCTAATGGCTATGAATGAATAATACAAATGGTGGTTGAGGGTTGAGCACAAACGAGAATAAATGGTGAATCATGGGTACATTATTTTAGTGTGGTTGGTCTGGTCGTGGAGTATCGCCTTTTGAGAGTTGGATTGTTAGTACATTACAGCAGTATGCGTAGTGAGCGAATCAAAGTTATAACACAAAAGTCAAGAGTAAAGTGATAAATTTTACATGGGAATGCACACCAGTCTCAAATATGTCATACTATCATACCGGACAACATAACATCGTTTTACTGATTTACGGGAGGCTGGGCCATATGTCTTCCAATGTTGTCAAGTTTCACTGTATAGTTGTTTTTCTTTTAGAAGGTAGCATGCACTTTTCAGGAAGTCTCAGATGACAGTTCTTCACATTCGCTTTCAACGTGGTTAACGCCGCCGCTCTGCTTAGGCGCTACTTACTTTCGCCTTACCACTTGTTTATCTACAGCATGCAGAGTAAGATTCTGCCAAGGCCACTACCTCTTTGACGGAATTTTGAGCCCTTCATGTCAAGAATTGCTAAGCAGGATCATAGCAGTGTTATTGCAGCTAGAGAAGACGCAATCCCGCTTAATTTTCAATAAAGCCATTAACCTTCTTTATATGAAGAAGTATGAGCCAGCATTTTAAGCTCCTATGTTTTATACTAGAGATCCTTTCTGCGAATTCTCACAATAGGGAGTTGTATGAGAATCTCGATCGTATTTGTAGCTAACTAATATTTCGGAGGATTGGAGGCCACCTGTACTGTACATACGCAATTTTTTATTAGTCATCCCCAATAACTGCGACAGTTTACCCGCTACTTAATGTGGCCAAAACCTTCCTAATTTAAAGAAAGTGAGAAGAAATCTTTGAATTCATTGCATAACTGTTTGCGCCGGCTTTTTCTTTTGGTTTTTGTGCCCAATCCTTGAGATACATAGTTTCCCTTACGAAAATCAAAGTTCTTTCAAGTCAAGAGTTTGATCAACACGCCATGTATGAATACAAATGCAATTCTACCCCAGACTTTTCTACCATAGCCTAGATCTAACCGCAATCTATAAGTATCCGGTATTGTCCTCAGCTATTATCCTGTATATGCAAATTCTTCAAGCTCCCCTAGTCCAGCGACGTACACAAGTAAGGCTCTAATTGAATCCGAATCAATCATCGCATTCATCAGCTCTCTTCTGGAACATAGTGACTCGTAGTCTGGGAGAAACTCAGGGTCACTAATCATCTTCTTAAGAAGGTTGGCCTCTTCCATAGTGTCAATCTTCTGGTTTAAGGCCTCTTCCAGTTTCCAGTGCATGTTTGGTGGTTTAGGATGCTTTTTCGTGTCAAGGCCGCTTATCAACAACTGTTTCCACGCCGCAAGGTCCTTCGGCTTGTTGTCATCCACCAGATGGATAACTGCACCAAGGGCATAATCGCGATCATCGTCTGGGGGATATGTAATCTTCTTACTCAACTCAAAATATGGGTCAAGTTCTTTCACAACCGCTTTCAAGCCAGTTAACAAAGTGTCGGCATATGATAGCTAGAATGTGTACAAGGGTTAGCATATAATACATGACTTATGGCACCTCTTTTGGGAAAGTAAGCCTCACTTTCTTGCCATCTTTCTTCTTCTGTGCTAGCCCTGCATAATATTGTACTTCTTTCTGTGTGGTACGGTTGCTGCCTGGACGCAGCAGCCTCTCTGCTAGGTTTACCGGAGAACCCAGACTCCAATCGTAAGCGGCATCGACCTTTGTCAGAAAGCAAGACAGCCTCTGGCATGTCTTGTCCCATATCTCCTCCGGGAACTCGTCCTCTTTTTTTGGCAAGTAGTACTGCTTGAGAAATGCCTCGTAAAATAGCCGGTGGCTCCAATCTCGTCTGGTTTCTTGCACCAATGTAGCATTGTACCTTGCTATGTTATCTCCGTACAGCGCTTCCATTTGCTTTTGCCATGCTGCAGATGCAGCTCGGCGCTCTGCCTCGGTTTCTTTTTCCCTGGCTTCGTTTGACTGTTGCACACCTTTTACCCAGTTGTCCCAATCTTTGTCACTCTTCATTGTACAGGCAAGACTAATCGCTTGGATGCCACCGGCCATGTTTCCAGCCATGTCGGCTCGAGTTTCAGTTTCAATTGCTGTGAGAGAAAGTAGAAATAGAAGTAGGTTATTGCAGATAAATCGTGCAGAAAATAAGTTGAGTTGCAATTAGGACTTGAACGACGACAATTTCGCTGTCTTTATATTCTTAATGTCTGTGTATGTCCCTGATTAATCCTACATCATGATTCACCGATCGAAACTTACCTGCCCTCGGTGCCGCTTTGCGTACTGATGCATTATGAGAGACTTTCTCATAATCTGATAAGTCAGAAAATCTGATACCTAGCTCATATTGTCTTAAGATCAAGGCTATTCAATTTAAGATCACTTACGTCATATATATGTAGTTTGCATGCAGGGTAACACTCCACAAAGCAAGAGGATGAACAATCTGTGTAAATCTGTCTTATCTTCATATTCAGAACTATTCTTGTGAGCGGGTACGAACAAAGTATAGCAGAACTCGAGAACCTCGGAGACTTACGTCAATATTCTATAAACATGAAATTTCAAAATAATGCCGTTTACATCCGATTGTTCTCTGGTTACTACACACAAGGTCCGAGGCATCATGCTAGCAAAAGTAAGCTGTTGTCGACTTGAAACATCTCCCGATCGCTCTTAAGCTGCAGTTATACGAACTGTATTACGTAGTACGAAATATACAACTGCAAAGGCTTTGGTATGGCACGCACGAGATGCCTGGCTGTCCACATTTGTACTTATGTGCTTATGCAAGTAGGAATATTGTGACTTGATATAAGCTTAAAAATGTTAGTAAATGTATAAACATTTTGATCGTCGTTCACCAAGGTTAATGCTCAGCCAATTCGAAAGAAAAAGTAAAACCAACCTGCATGTGATAAGAATTCCGCCGCCATGCTGGCGGAACCAGCCAGTAAGGTGCGGCTAGTCTTGCTTGTAGCAAGCCCTCTGGCAAGCCATACCATAATCTTCATAGAATATGATAGAATTGCATTAATTTCCTGGACGGACCCGACCATCCCGAGCTCGGAACGCCTGAAATGGCTCCCAAGGCTGTTGCACCTGCATTTGATAGGTCTAATAGACCAGGACCACTTACTTCGAACTGCAGCGGGAAGGAAAACTTCCGCTTGATACAAGGACTACTGGTACAGCTGGGCTTAATGTTCCGCCAGGGCCGTCCCGGAACGAATGATGGTAAATTGCCCAATCCGGAAGCACCATAGGCGATACCCACCGACGAGAATGTCGGTTTTCGGAGACGCCTCCACCCAGATGGAAAAGTGCATGTCGTGTAACTCAATGAGCGCATCAGCGAGAATAGGGGGACAAATCACGGCCAAGGGTGCGGCCAATGCACTTCTACTGGATCTCCACGCCCTTTCCAGCATATCACACTCGCTTATCCTATGTTAGGCCGTTTGCATAGTTTTGGTCGGGAGTAGGTATGCATTTCCTACCTACTTAGTAATTTTTTTTCTATACAAATAGAAATAGAAATTACGCGGTACTTTATTATAATTAATTTATCATCATCTGGTGGCCCATTTGGACATAACGGTCTTCTTATTATAGAGGAATGCTATTGCATAACTAGCAACCCCTTTTTCTTCTAAGCGAGAATGTCGATTAGCGCGAAAAGTGAAAGGGGAAGAAAGACCGTATCTTTTACACCAATCCCTTTCTTCTGAATCTCCATGCCGAAAACGAAACATTGAGAATGATAGATAGTAATAAAAACCTGTAGGATATAGCTCTAATTCAGCGAACTAACCAAAATGCTAGACTTCTGAACGGATGACTTCTTATCTCCTTTAGCTACTGAGACCTAATTAATATTCTCGGTATTTTGGCACTATAAATTTCCGAAACCACGGACTCTGACAGCTGCTTATAGAATTGAATTTATAGCAATCCTTTTCTCGACTCGAATAGTTCAGACGTATCTTTATTAAAGCCCACGTGAGCCTGATGGGAGTCAAGGTCACGAGATGACACTACGGCAAATAGTCCCTAGTGGACTTGGAATTCTGGTGTATACCAAAAAATCTTACAAAGGACAAGAAAATGCGCTATACTTGGTACTAACTAGGCTCTCATAAACCTATCTAGCATGATATCAAGGGAAAAAATGGAACAGCGCGCTGGAATTGCACGTAAACACAGCGCTAACATCTACTGGTGATATTTGGAAATTCGATGGCATTTCTTGGGGTCATCAGTAGGTTAAAAATGATTGGACAATAGCTTAGATGATTTTTTCCCCAGAGGGGATAGTGCGAGACTTCTGGTGATTTCTGTATGCGTTTTATCCAGGCTCCTCAAGGGGATGCATTTGCACATCCCCAAGTCACATGACTAATATTTTGAGGGTGAGTTTGTTTGGGGGTTATTTATTCTTTTCTCTATATTCGCTAGTTCGTATTGGAGTGTATACATATGAGGATATCATTAGTTCAATGAGCTATTTATGGCACGCCTCAAGGAATAGAGAGTTGTTTCTAAGATCAGGATTATCGATGTCTTGTTTAAAAAGAATTGTGCTGTGCTAAAGCGGTTTGATATTTGGTATTTACTGATCCTCCTGGTGGTTAGGTGTTTGAGCAGTTAGAATAAAGAAAAAGGGAATGAGGACAGTAGTGGAAGTTAATTTCGAACTCCGGTTGCTTGGCCGTCTTTTTCCTCACCTAATATCACTGGACATGCGCCAGGAGAATATTTAGCAGGCATAACAAACCTGTCACATACACTTTCCTAAACCATATCATTAAAAGGGCAGAGGAGCAAAAGGGCAGAGGAGCAAGACTCGGAGGAACAAGTCATGAGAATATCCATATACAGCTTTAGACCTGATATACACGACCATAAGCAAATGACGGCCTCGGGGTTCTCGAATGCTGGGCTAATCACACCGCTTCTTCTCGTTTTACTTTAATAAAAGTAAGCTAGTATCCCGTATGCTGTTGACTACTCTGACTCTCTCTCTATTTAGCTTCAGTTCCTACTCTCGTAATATGAAACATGTCTAGCGCCCCCTCTGCCGACCAGATCCATTGTGTATTGGATAAGTCATACGCCACCACAATCGCTTTTCAAACCCCGTCTACGCACGCAAGCTTTCCATTGATTATTGATTACCAATGGCAATATTGTAATTGTTAATTCCCCCAAACCACCAACACTCAAGGCCCACTCATTCCGTCAAAGCTAGGTAGCTTGGTAGCTAGGTACTGGGGTTATCACTTCGTACTTCGTAGTCGTAGAGTAGTGAATGGTCAGAGCGAGCAGTCAAAAAGCGCGCCCTTTGCCCCCACACCGGCGATTGAAAAAATGGCCGAGAAATAGAATGTAATCACCGGCTCAAGGACACAAGGACCTTCCTGTATGTACAGTAGTACCTATACCTAGATATGCATGGCGGGGTAACTACTGCCCAAACCGCACTAGGGTATCTTGATCCTTCTTTTTTATTAATTGTTTTCATTATTGATGTGAATATCAAAACCTCTCCCTCCCCACCCAACTCCTACTCCGAGCGAACTCCGTAGATGCCACACACATACACACCACACATATACACACACACAAATATATAACCTCGGTGAATTCTGGGCCGAGATAAAGCAGTTGGATAAAAGTAAATTGGTGTACATTAGCGCCGTAGTTCAATAGAATAGGGATAATTGGTTAAGTTGCCCCTCCAAACAACATAAAATGGAGACAAGATTACACCCCCCCACCACTTCACCCCTCTCCCTCTCCATTATCCTCTTTTATTGATTGGAGATAGTTGAGATATATTGAGTGATGATGGAGGGGTTGGGCCACCCCTCCATTGAGGGGCAGAGAGAAGGGGGGGTAAATCCTTTTCCACCTAAATAACCCTACCACACACAAATACATAATATATCTCCTTTGGACAACTACAAAGACATGACTATATAGTTGTAATATATGCAACTAACTGTATATTAACATAACCACTGTATGAAATAAAATAAAAGTAAGGGGGTCAATAGAGTAAGCGTAGTAGTGATATGAAGGAAATCAATGGCGGGGAGGGAGGGGGATCCCTACCTGCTTTTTATATTTATATCTAGCTAGCTAGCTATCTACAGAGCACCCTGCTATGTACGTGCACCGTGATTGATAGATATATGTGCACGGAAGTGTGTATGCGCATCCCACAATAACAACAACTGATCGACATACTTCTCGGCGTCTTTCATATTAAATATTCATCCCCGTTGGTTGTCGTCGGCCATCTTATATCTGGATCCATATATCAATCGGGATCAATCATGCCAATCAGAACACCGATAGCGATGATAGCAGTGATTATCAATGTTAATATCGCAAGTGGCCAAACCCTCCACAATGTCAACAGATATCATCAATCTTAATGATGTCAATGATAACAATGATGTCAATAATGTTTAAATAATGGTAAAAAGCCCCCTGCGTAGTAGTAGTACTTTACTGTACCTACAATGCAATAAGAACTCTCGTCTGGCCAGGCTCCCCCTCCTTTACTACATTCTTTCCCCCCAAATCAAAAGCAAAAACTGTCGAACGATCAGTAAACAAGACAGGAACGAACAAGCAAACGACGTCAACGCAAAACCTAAAGCATACATCTGTCAAAAGAGTTTCATGTCAAACTTGTTCCTTGTCAAGCCCATAAGCCCATAAGCCCAAAGTCAAGGTAGCCTTCTCTCTTCTCAGCGTAAACTCAAAAAATCCCAGCTCTACGGTTTTTCTCTATAAATAATAACATCAATAACGTCATAGTCTTCTTTAAATTCATCAACCCCTCCCTTTAACTTTTTCACGAACCTATACTCTAAACAAAACTCTCTCCCATCCTTTCACCTCGTTTACCATTTCCCTTTTCTACCAAAAAGTTTACCAACAAACCTAAAAACCCCCTTTGTCCATCGTCCTTAAAAGGAAAAGAGACCAACCCTAAAAAAAAGAACCCCCAAAAACTTATTTCAAAGATCACAACTTTAAAAATAAAATAAAAACTAAACTAAACTTTACTTTAAGAGGTCCAATCCCAAAAGAAAAGTAAACCTTGCCCCCCCCTACTAACATCCCCACATTCCTTTCTCGGGATTTCCTCTTTCCATTCAACCCTTCATCTAGTTCACTCCTTCTTTTGCGTTTCTCTTTTTTTAACCTTTGCGGCGCCCCCTTCGATTCCTTCTAGAAGGAAAAGTTCATGGGCGGCGGCGGCGGCGCGGCAGGCGTCATCTCTTAAGCCCCCCAAAACCCAAACCCAATATCCCAAAGTCCAGCAAACACACAACAAGCCA